>ERZ779643.2534-NODE-2534-length-10432-cov-2.864508_pt1 | contig 10432 bp, 9 predicted proteins | sample MGYA00511564_ERZ779643 | MGnify/ENA primary metagenome ERZ779643 (study PRJEB29588, sample SAMEA2147114) | human gut metagenome | biome: human gut; feature: human-associated habitat; material: faeces | place: Denmark | collected 2008/2010 ... | reverse complement strand
CTGCTCCACACTTCTCTTAAATCGTTACCTGTAGATTATGGGTATTCAAAAAAATTTTTAATTCCATAATAAGTGGAAAAACAGCACCTAATCCCCCACGATCATTAACTAGTACATTTATCCAAAATATTCCAACAGCGCCTGTAAGAGATATTGGCATATAATTTTGGAATGTATTTTTAATCGCATTTAAGTATTTATTCTGAGTACATCTCATAGCCACCCAGGATAAAGCATCTACTAATTTATTCATCCCATCACCCCTTTCGCACTCCCATCTTACATTTTTCAATAGAAAAAGTCCATCACTAAGATGGACTATTCAAAAAGAAGGATTTAAAAAACAATCTTCGCAATAATTCTAGCTTTAATAACACCTTCATGATTTTCAATCACTTTAGTGATATCTTCTGATAAATCATTTGTATCAATGACAGTATATGCATATTCACCACGTGCTTTATTGACCATGTTTTCAATGTTCATGCTCTTTTTCGCAAATGCGTTCGCAAATACTGCTAACATGTTAGGAATATTCTTATGAATAATACATACACGATATGTTGTAGTACGTGGTTCTACAACTGTAGGTAAGTTAACAGAGTTCTGGATATTACCATTTTCTAAGTAATCAATCATTTCTTTTACAGCCATAGTTGCACAGTTATCTTCTGATTCTGGAGTAGAAGCACCTAAGTGTGGTAATACAACTGTATTTTCAGTTTCTACAAGTTCTTTAGAACCAAAGTCTGTAATATAACGTGCCACTTTTCCTGATTTTAATGCTTTAATAATATCTTCAGTATTTACTAATGTATCACGTGCAAAGTTCAAGATACGTACACCGTCTTTCATCATTGCAAGTGACTTCTTATTGATCATATTCTTTGTATCAGGAGTTGCAGGTACATGAATAGTAATATAGTCACATTCCTTGAATAATTCTTCTACAGTAGCTGCTTTATGAACCCATTTAGATAGTTTCCATGCTGCATTGACACTGATATATGGATCATAACCATATACTTCCATACCTAATTTAACAGCTGCATTGGCTACATTCACACCAATTGCACCTAAACCAATAACACCAAGCTTCTTTCCATCAATTTCAGGACCAACAAACTGGCTCTTACCTTTTTCTACAGCTTTTCCAAAATCATCAGCTGGTAATGTCTTTACCCATTCAATACCAGGAATTACCTGTCTTGAACTTAAGATTAAAGCACATAATACTAATTCTTTAACCGCATTCGCATTAGCCCCTGGTGTATTAAATACACAGATTCCTTTTTCAGTACATTTATCTACAGGAATATTGTTGACACCTGCACCTGCTCTTGCGATAGCCTTTAATTCAGTTGGAAAATCATAGTCATGTAATTTAGCTGATCTGACTAAAATCCCATCTTCATGTTCTAAATTATCACCGACTTCATAATTATCATCAAAGATTTCTAAGCCCTGTTCAGAAATCTTATTTAAAGTTTTAATCTTATACATATTACTTACGTTTCTCCTCAAATTCTTTCATGAAATTAACTAAATATTCTACACCTTCATATGGCATTGCATTGTAGATAGATGCTCTAATACCACCTACACTACGGTGTCCTTTTAAGTTTGTCATACCTGCCGCAATAGATTCCTTTACAAATTCAGCATCTAATTCCTTAGATGGTGTTGTGAAAGTCACATTCATATTAGAACGTGCATCTTTCTTTGCATGTGGTTTATAGAAATCAGACTGATCTAAGTAGTCATAAAGAAGTTTAGCTTTCTTTTCATTCTTTTCCTTCATCACTTCTAGTCCACCCTGTTCATCAATCCATTTCACTACAAGACCTAACATATAAATAGCCCAGCATGGTGGTGTGTTATACATAGAATCCTTTTCTAACATAGTATCTAATTCAGAAAGAACTGGAATATTAGCTGGATGCGGTTTTACTAGATCTTCTCTAATAATAACTACACCTAGTCCGGCAATACCCATATTCTTTTGTGCACCGGCATAAATAACACCATATTTAGAAACATCTACAGGTCTTGATAAGATATCAGAAGACATATCTACTACAAGTGGTGCGCCCTTTGTATCTGGTACATAGTTCCACTCTGTACCATAGATAGTGTTGTTGTTACAAAGATGTACATAATCAACACCTTCACGAATATCTAACTGATCCTGTGTAGGAATTTCTGTAAAATCGTTGTCCTTACCGTTATAGGCAATATGAACATCCCCAAACTTAGCCGCTTCTTTTGCCGCTTTACCAGAGAAGCTTCCTGTAACGATATAATCTGATTTACCATTCACCATAAGATTTAAGGCAATGTTTGTGAATTCCTGTGTTGCCCCTCCTTGTAATAATAGAATCTTATAGTTATCTGGAATATTTAAAACTTTCTTTAAAGTTGCTTTTGTATCATCAAAAATCTTTTGGTATGTTGAGGAGCGATGACTCATCTCCATTACGCTCATTCCTGAGCCTTTATAATTCAGCATCTGATCTGCTGCTTCCTTTAATACCTCTACAGGTAACTGAGATGGTCCTGCAGAAAAATTATAAACCCTCTTATCTGTCATTTTCGATTTCCTCCTTGTTAATTTATATGAATTATATTAGATAAATACAAATTTGTCCACTGATATTATTAAAATATACAAATAATTTGAAAATTATTCTAGATTGTATACAATATAGATGTATTTTGATAGAGATAGACTCACGATGATAAATCATTATAATTAGAATTAAGAAAGAGGTGGCTTATGAAGAAATTTAAGAATGCAACAATGAATGATATTTTTGCAGGTATTATTGTTGCTTTTATATCTATTCCTATATCCATGGGTTATGCTCAGGTAGCAGGTCTACCAATGGTCTATGGTTTATATGGTTCTTTGGTTCCTATTCTCGTATTTAGTTTATTTACTACGAGTCATGATTTTGTATTTGGTGTAGATGCAGCCCCTGCAGCTCTTACTGGAAGTGCTCTTGCAACTCTTGGTATTACTGCAGGAACTAAAGAAGCAATGCAGGTGGTCCCTGTTATTGCACTCATGGTTGCTTTATGGTTGATCTTCTTTTCAATTATTAAAGCAGGACGTGCTGTTAAGTATATTTCTACACCTGTCATGGGTGGATTCGTAACAGGTATCTGTTTATCTATTATTATGATGCTTGTTCCTAAACTCTTTGGTGGGACAACAGGAACAGGTGAAATATTTGAATTAGTCAATCATATTATTAAAGAGTTACCACTCTTTAATGGTTTATCTTTTGTATTAGGTATTAGTACCCTTGTCATTATTCTTGTCGTAAAGAGAATAAATAAGAAGATTCCTATGCCTATTCTTATGATGTTTATAGGGGCTTTATTGACTGCCGTATTCCCTTTAGAAAAATATGGAGTAAAACTGTTACCTCATGTTGATTCAGGTTTACCAAAACTTGTGATTCCTTCTATTGCCCATGTAGATATTTCTGCTTTATTCTTTACTACATTATCTATTGCGATCGTTGTACTCGCACAGACTTTATTATCTGCACAAGGTAATGCAATGAAAGATGGCTATAAATTAGATGGAAATAAAGAAATATTTGCCTATGGTATGGCTGAACTGGCTACTTCACTTGTAGGATGCTGTCCGACGAATGGGTCTGTTTCTAGAACTGGACTTGCAAGACAGTATGGATGTAAGACTCAGGTCATGAGCTTATCAGCTGCTGCGACTATGGCACTTCTTCTATTATTTGGTACAGGATTTATTGAATATCTTCCTGTTCCTATTTTAACGGCGATTGTAATTACCGCCTTACTTGGTGCCTGTCACTTTGCGTTAGGTCAACGTTTATTTAAAGAAAGTAGAAATGAATTCTATGTCTTTATGGCAGCATGTTGTGGAGTACTCATCTTTGGAACTATTTATGGTGTAGTAATCGGTATTGTCTTATCATTCCTTGCGGTAGTTATTAAGGCAGTCACTCCACCAGCTCATTTCTTAGGTGTAATTCCAGGGCAGACAGGTTTCTTTAATCTAGAAAAGAATGTGAATGCAAGACCAATTAGACATACTATTATTTATCGTTTCCCAGGAAATCTATTTTTTGCGAATATTGATAAGTTCCAGGAAGATATAGAAAAAGCGATTAAAGAAGATACTGAGCAGGTTATTGTAGATGCTTCTGGTATTAGTAATATTGATTTTACTGCAATTGATCGTTTGATTATCTTCTATAATGATTTACAGAAAAGAAATATAGATTTCTATTTAACACGTCATATGGATAACCTTAATCAAGCATTAAGAGAAAATGGTGGTATAGAAATAATTACAAGTGGTCATGTAAGACGTACAATGCAGCAGGCATTATTAGATTGTGGGCTTGTCCCTCCGTATCCATTAGAAGATTTGGAAACATCTCATATCTCATTTATACAACCTGAATTAGAATGGGCCTTTGGAAATGAAGCTGAAAAGTATAAACAGAAGATGACTCAAGAAATGTTGGATAAGATTCATTCTAAAACAGACTTATCTCCTGATCTATTAAAGGATATTGAAAATCATACAGACTTTGGTGAACTAGGTTTGATTGAAGCGGATGAATTCTTATCAAGACTAGAAATGCATATTCCAGAAATCATGGAAAAGATTCATGAAAATGAGCAGTATGTAGAAGAACGACTCGAACAATATCGTGATCGCATTGAAGAAAAGTTACAGGAAATGAATCCTGAAACATTACGTGTATTAAAACAGTACCGAAACAAATATGAAAAGAAACTGCAGGAATTAAATCCTCATGCTTTTAATCATTATAAAGAGCTCCATCAGAAACATTTAGAAAAATTGGAGAAAAACAAAAGGTGAAGATGAACCCATCTTCACTTTTTACATTAAGGAGTAATTCAATTATCAAATATTATCCGAGGATTTTCAAAGCAGCATCTAATACCTTTTCACCGTTCATCATACCATAGTCACGCATATTGATGACTTCAATTGGTGTAGATGTTAATTCTCTTAATCTCTTTTCCATATGACGAACTTGTGGGCCTAACATAATGACATCCCAGTCATTGAGTTCTTTTTCTGCATCTGTTACTGGGAGAGCCTTAACTTCCATTTCAATGCCTTTATCTTGTGCTGCCTTTTCCATCTTTAATACAAGCATACTTGTTGACATACCAGCATTACATACCAATAAGATCTTCTTCATAAGTCTCTCTCCTTCCTTCATATTTATTATATATTCATTAAATTCCAGTGAATCATTCAATACAAAATTAGAAACAAACTTATCAATATTTGTATATCATTCAAGTACTATTATGATAAAAATATATCAAAAAAGTGAAGATAGTCTTCACTTCATTGTTTTATCCCAGACATCCGCTATATTACGACCTACATCTTCTGGATGATGCGCATCACTTGCAGTAATCATCTGGACATGATGTTTTTTAAAGGTCTGTAATAACTGATCTGATAAACCAATATCAGGTGTATGATAACGATAGTAACATCCTACATTGTTTTCTGCTTTCATATGATGCTCATTTAATAATTCAGCAAGTTCATCATATGTAGGCTGTAAGTCATAAGTAGGATAATGGCCAAACATCTTAATCGTATCTGGATGTGCAAGCTGTGTAAATAAATCAGATTTTACAAGTGAGAAAACACATTCATAGTATCTCTTATAGATTTCATCCACAGGATACTTGTTCCATAAGATTTCTTCTGACCATTTCATATCATAGAGTTTACCGTCGATAGAATGAATGGCTCCTACTAAGAAATCAAAATGATAAGGTTTTAATATTTCTCGAATTGTTTCTTCATATTCAGGTACATAACATACCTCTAAACCAAAAGACACCTTAATAGGTAAATCCATTGCCTTGATTTCTTTAATCAAAGCACAATATTCATCTAAAGTACTATGAAACTTCATTTCTCTATTGTTTAACCATTCTTCTTGATAAGGAGATGCTTTTCTTACGCCTTCATAAACAGGTCTAAATTCCTTAAAACGATGTGTGTGATCAAGAATCTGTATTTCATCCATACCATTCTTTACTGCACTTTCCACAAACTGTAGTACATATTCTTTTGAGAGATCCCCATATTCTAGATGCATATGTCCATCTATCATAAATATCACCTTCCTTTTTTGGGATTATAACACATACATATACATAGTTATAGAAATATAATAAATATTTTAGATAATTCTAAGAAAGTGATTCATATGCCTGACAAGGAAATAAGTGAAGCAGGTTTTGGTGATTTCTATTTATCACTTGGCGACTAAAAGTAATACATCAGAATATAAAAGGAAGATTGAATTCTTAAAAGAAGAATATCAATCACAATTATTTTTTGCATCAAATGATTCTTCTCGCCTTGTAATAGTCACTACATTTAATGGACGTGGGATGTTATCAGATAAGATTCCTTCAATTTTGCATAAGAATCATATCCCTATTGTACTGATTTCTTCTACTGAATATGATCCTGAAATCGAGATTACGTTAAAATAAAATCACTATAAGAAAATATCTTCCTATAGCACAAGATTAAGTCTATTATTTGTATTAGATACTCTTTATACAGCTTATTTAAGAGACATTATGAAGAGAATATTGAAAAGAAGACAGTATACTATAATAAAAATGACGGGGGAATAAATATGGATATACGCGCTATTGTATGTGATGTAGATGGAACATTACTGACTAGTAAACAGGTCGTAGATGAAAGAACTGTTACAGCTATTAAGAAAGCAAGAAGTAAAGGTATATTATTTGGAATATGTACAGGTAGAGATGCAGATAGTGTAAGAAATCATATAAAATCATGGGGTATTGAAGGATGTATTGATTTTGTAGTGGGTTCTGGAGGTTCTGAGATTGATGATTATATTCTTGATATATATCAGGAGAATCATACTTTGAGTCCTGAATTAATTAAAGAAATCATGAATCATTACAAAGATATGGATTGTAACTTTACAATCTGTCATGAAGGTATTCTATATGCACCTAAGGATGATGACTATATTAGAAATATGGCTGAAGGTGATGGAATTGAATATAGAGTTGTAGATTTTGATACATTCTTAACACGTCCTTATCGTAAATTGATGATTATATGTAATCCAAGCTATATGCCTCAGATAGTGGAACGTTCTAAATCATTTAAGAATAGAGAATATAAAGCGTCTGCCTTAGTGACTACCAGTTTTTTATATGAATATATGAATCCTCATGTGTCTAAGTCTAATGGTTTAAAAGAGGCTTTAGCCCTTCATGATATTTCTATATCTCAATGTATAGCTTTTGGTGATGAAGATAATGATATAGATATGTTGGAAGAAGCAGGTGTTGGTGTAGTAATGGGAAATGGGTCTATTCATGCGAAAGCTGTCGCTAACTATGTCACAGAGGATAAAGATTCTAATGGAATAGGTGTATTTATTGAAAAGTTTATATAAGCTTTTTTATCATTTTATGAGCGTTTTTTAAGAAAAATGATATAATGTGAGATGGTTAAGAAAGGAGTCAATAAAATGGCAAAAGTTGATATTATTTCTGGATTCTTAGGTGCTGGCAAAACAACACTTATTAAAAAATTATTAAATGAATCTTTAAAAGATGAAAAGTTAGTACTCATTGAAAATGAGTTTGGTGAAATTGGAATTGATGGTGGTTTTATGCGTGATGCAGGTATTACTGTCAATGAATTGAGTCAGGGTTGTATTTGTTGCAGTCTTGCAGGTGATTTTGAAACAGCTTTAAAGGAAGTTGTAGATACATATCATCCTGATCGTATTATTATTGAACCAACAGGTGTTGGTAAGTTATCTGATATTATTGCAGCTGTACAGAAGGTACATGGTGCTGATTTAACACTTGATTGTTTCTTTACTGTAGTAGATGCAAAGAAATGTAAGATGTATCATAAGAACTTTGGTGAGTTCTTTAATAACCAGATTGGTGCAGCAAGTTGTGTAATCTTAAGCCGTTCACAGGATGTGTCTGAAGAAAAGATTGCGGAATGTTTAGATATTATTAGAGAATTAAATCCTCATGCACCAGTCGTTACTACTCCATGGGATCAGATTACAGGTGATATGATTCTTGAAGCAAGTAATCATAAGGATGCTTTAGAAAAGGCATTGATTGCGGCTGAAAAGGAACATCAGGAAAGTGTTCATGGACATCATCATGGTCATCATCATCACCATGATCATGACCATGAATGTGAATGTGGACACCATCATGATCATGACCACGAATGCGAATGTGAACATCACCATGAACATGATCACGAATGTGAATGTGATCATCATCACGATCATGAACATCATCACCATGATGGAGAAAGCACATTATACTATGATGAAGAAGATATGCATGATGCAGATGAAGTATTCAATAGTATTGGTATTGAAACAGCACATCCATTTACTAAAGAAGAACTTGATGATAAGTTAAAGACTTTAGGTACTGATGACTCTTTAGGTCATATTCTTCGTTCTAAAGGTATTGTGAAGGGTACTGATGGTAAATGGTTTGAATTTGACTTTGTAAGTGGTGATTATGAAATCCGTGAATGTACACCAGATGTTGGTGGAAGAATGTGTGTGATTGGTGAAAAGCTTGATGCACATAAAATCTATGATTTAATGAAAGGTTAATGTATGGATAATTTAGAAACAAGAATTTATCTATTTACTGGCTTTTTAGAAAGTGGTAAAACAACATTTATCAACGATACAATTATTAATACTGACTTCTGTGATTATGAGACATCTGTGCTTATTGTGACAGAAGAAGGTGAAGTAGAATATAATGAAGCAGCTATTAAGGAACATAACTGTGAAATTGTTTATGTAGAGAATGAAGAAGACTTCACTGCCGATTTCTTTAAGGATTTAAAGGAGAAATATCATCCTACACAGGTTCTTGTAGAATTTAATGGTATGTGGAATGTAGATCAGTTTGTAGAATCAAAATTCCCTGAAAACTGGGATGTTGTACAGATTCTAACTACTATTAATGCCTCTACTTTCCAGCTTTATGTGAATAACATGCGTGCACTCTTATTCCAACATTGTGCTAAGAGTGACTTAGTCATCTTTAACCGTATTGAAGATGGTATGAAGAAGTCTACTTTAAGAAACAACATCAAGGCAATGAATCCTGTATGTCAGATCATCTATGAAAATAAAGATGGTTCTGTAAATACTATGCAGGATGATGAATTACCATATGATTATACACAGGATCATTTAGAAGTTGCTGATCATGATTTTGGTATCTTCTGTTATGATGCGATGGAACATCCAGAACGTTATGATCAAAAGACAATTAAAATTAAAGGTAAATTCATAGGTCGTGATAAAGTGATTCCTAATGGTTTTATTCTTGGTCGTTATGCAATGGTATGTTGTGAACAGGATACTTCATTAATTGGTATGCTTTGTGTAAGTGAATATGCCTCTAAATTCATACCTAATGAATGGCTTCTATTAGAAGGTCATACACATATTGAATATGATCCATCTATGAATGCGAATATCTGTGTTCTTGATGTAGATCATGTTGAAGGGGCTAAACCTTTAGATAACGAATATGTTACATTTGATTAATCCAGGATTATTTCCTGGATTTTTTTCGTATTATAAAATTAGGTGTTACGTATAGTAAATACGTACTACTTCGCACATTCCATGTATTTAACTAAAGTCACTAATTCTATTCCCAAAAGACCATAAAAATCATTTAAATGCATCATAAAAAATCAATCATGTAAGCCTCTAAATTATAGAGCATCCTAACATAATTTATTATGCACTATTGTTTTAGGAATGTATTTTTTAGAACTATGTAATAGTTCTTTAGGAGCAGTTCATAAACTATATTATTTTCAAATGTTTTTTAGCGGTAATAGAAAAGGTGTCTGCTATTTTATAGCAAACACCCTTTCTTAATGACACGAAGGTATTAGTTTTCTTTATCTTAATACCATTGCCTATTTCACTTAAGGAAGCATATCATGAGTATCATTATGATATTTTTGCTGCGTAATATAATCACCTAAAGCAATATTTTACTTAAAAAGAGCAATTTCATTTAATACATAAGTTAAATTCTAGAATTACTTGTGCTTATTTAAGATTAAAAAACCAAATATGATAATAAGCGCAATAATAACAATGCAACATGCAAGAATGTAATCAAGAACAATAATATGATTAAGTTCTGGTTGAGACAAATAAGTATTACTAAGCAATGAATTAATAATAAAAACCATTAGATAAGACAAAAGAATTGAGACAATAATTTTTATAATCATTTTATTTGAATACCCACAAACCACAGGTTAGTGAAAATTAAATTTCATAAGCAC
>ERZ779643.2533-NODE-2533-length-10433-cov-22.992388_pt1 | contig 10433 bp, 12 predicted proteins | sample MGYA00511564_ERZ779643 | MGnify/ENA primary metagenome ERZ779643 (study PRJEB29588, sample SAMEA2147114) | human gut metagenome | biome: human gut; feature: human-associated habitat; material: faeces | place: Denmark | collected 2008/2010 ... | reverse complement strand
TAAGGCATCACAACACGGACAATCCACATTGTCATATCGTGTATAACCGCATCAACAATGAGGGCAAACTCATATCAGAAGCCCACGATTACAGGCGTAATGAGCAAGTGACCAAGGCTCTAAAATCCAAGTATGGGCTGACCTACGGAACTGACAAGAGCAAGACTAACACTCGCAAATTGCGCAATGCAGAGCGTGCAAAATACGAGATTCACAATGCAGTCAAAGATGCCTTAAAAGTTGCAGATAGCTGGCAGAAGTTCAAGAATGAACTTGCAAAACGAGGTGTTTGCTTGGAGTTTGTCTATAAGGATAAGGAGCGAACCAAGGTTCAAGGCATCCGTTTCTGCAAGGATGGATATAGCTTCAAGGGTACGCAGATTAGCCGAGAATACAGCTTTGTCAAGTTGGATGCAAGACTTGGCACAGAGTATAATCGTGTATCGCCAAGAGCCGAATCTATGCAGGGAGGACAACCAAGTTGTCACCAAGTAGAACAGACTCAACCAACGGCAGGACATACCCAAGACCCTTGGAGTGGTATTTCTTCCATCGGCTTGTTCGCTCCGTCTAATGCCCAAACTTATGAGCCATTCCCTGAGGAAGAATCCGCCAAGAAGAAAAAGAGAAAACGCAGAAAGGGCTTCAGCCTTTGATGCAAGTTACAAACTTTAAATTAGAATCGAACATGAAAGAAGAACTATTGGAAGCCATCTACGGCACAGTTGAGAGATTGGAGCAGAAAGTCGATGAGCTTTTTGCTTCATCAAAGTACGCAGGAGCGGAAACCGTTCCTGCAAGTAATGACACAACCAAGTTGGAGAAATCAATCATTGCTATGTTTGGCAAGGAAGAGGAAGTCAGAGGTAAAATATCCAAATTAAGAGATGCCATTGTCGTTTTTGCTGACCTTATTAAGGTTGAACTTGGCAAAAATGAGCAGCGAAGCAAGTTCTTGGTTGATGCAGTCAAGCAGATGAGACAAGGGAATGATGTTTCCTCAAAAGCATTGCAAGATAAACTTGAAGTGATGAACAAATCACCTCAAAAGAAGGTTGTAACCCATCGCTTCGAGCCAACCTCAAAGAATATTCTTCTTTTCATAGGTGGCTTGGCTCTATCTCTTGTCATCTCCATTTGGGGCAATCTAACCCAATGGCGAGAACACCAAGACTGGGAGGAGGCAGACTTGAAATATCGTGCTTTGAAGATGGTTCTTCCATCCGATGACCCCAATGTTCGATACATCGAAAAGAACTTTTCTGTATGCCCAAATAAAGAAGTTATTGAGAATGTGAGAAATCGTGTTACTGCTTATGAGGATTCTGTCCGCCACCATTATGAAATGATAGAAATAGCAGCTTATAAAGACAGCATTGCCAATCGCCTATTGCGAGAGTCTAAAGAGATTAAAAGTAATTTTGGCAATCGTTAGACAACGGAACTATTAGTAATTTAGAGGTGTATAATGCAATTCAACCTCCCATTATATAGCAGACTTTTCTATATAATGGGAGGTTCTGATGTATTCCTATTTGTATTTTGCATAGGCTTTTTCCAATCGTTTGTCATACTGATTCTGGGCATACCCAGAGCCATTATAATGTCGGGCAAACTCTTTCCAGTCAAGATTACGAAGATAGCCATCCCATCGGTTGCCTTTGATAAACTGAACAAACAGTTCCAGCTGCTTGCCCTCGCTTTCCGTCATCATCTCAACAAACTCGCTGACGGATTTACAGCCGCTCACTTGATAGTTGAATCCCATAATCTGAGCCAATCCCCAACTTGCAGACGAATCGGCAGCTTCACGATGGATAGCTCTTGCACGCTCCAAACGGTCATATTCCTTCAAGCCACCTTGATAATGGGTCTTCGTCCATTTGGGATAGAGAATGTCTTCATTGCCTTTCTGATGTTTGGCAGGATCAATGCCTCTATTCTTCAACTGACTCCAGAAAATGTGTCCCTCAAATAGAATTGTAGGTTTGCCAACAGCAAGGAAACCGCCCTTATTGCCTGTTTCAACTTCAAGCACAGCCTTAATTGCGGCAACTTCCACACCAAGCAGCTCTGCTGCGTGTTTGAAATCCGATTCTGTGAGACGCAAGGAAGCCAAAGACTGGGCACTGTCGCTTTGCAACATATCCCATGTGCGTTGACCAACTATTCCGTCGGATACCAATCCGTAGTCTTTTTGGAAATTACGGACAGCCACTTCGGTATCATTACCGAATATTCCATCAGCTCCTACGTGATAGCCCTTCTTGCAGAGCAATCGCTGAAGCAACTCAACATCTGTACCAGATGCACCTCTTTTTAATGTTTGCATAATTTCTAATTTTTACATGTTATTGTCATTTTGACTTATTGTAGAACACGGCTTTCTTCTTTATGCCGTTTCCCCCTTATAGAAATACACCTTCATCGTATATTTCCTGTCTTTGCTGATGCGTAGCAGGGCTTCTGCGTTCATACGCTTCCAACCTTCAGTCAGTTCAAGGACATAGCCATCGGCAAGTTCCATGCTGAACGTGGTCTTGTCTGCCTTGATATGTCTCTGCAACCATTCACGTTTCATGCACGACAGGTTCATGAGGAACAGGTAGGCATCCACAAAGGTGGCAGGTCTGACTTCCCAAATATAGCGACCTTGCCGTTTCTTCACCTTGACAACTCTTTCTTTGTTAGCCTTTTCCAAAGACGAAATAATGGATTCTTCCAACAAGGATTTGTCCACGACTTCCTTGATAGTCTTTTCACCAACAGAATCGTCCTCATCCTCTATGAGGGGACATTCCTTATCCACCCATTCGCTAAACTTTTTAACGACCGTGTCTCTTATTCTTGTCCATATTCTTCTCAACCACATTGTTATATAGAGTTTATCGGTTAAACTTACTTGTACTTTCCACTCGTTTCTGTGCAGCTTCTACCTTGGCGAGAGCTTTCAGAGCCGAAGCCGACTTGTGCCTGTCTATGTTTAGCTTCAATAGGCAGTAAGGACAACGTAGATATCCAGAAGTCAGCAATTCGGTGATGGTGGTCGGAATAAACTTGCCACATTGAGGGCAAGCCATACCTGGCACTTGTTGTGCTTGCTTATTATTCATCATGGTTTGCCTCCTTTCCTTCTTCTACAGCTTCCATCTGTAAGTTGTTGGTAGTAAGATGCAGGAGGTTGGCTAAACCTCCTGGCATATCAGCCTGTTCCATCCTTACCTTCACTTTCATGTTGGCAGTAAGCGACTGTTGTGAACTGCTCTTGCGTGAGCCTTCGATTTTTGCGGAAGCCATTGAAACTCGTAGCTTGACACCCTCTGCTGTTTTCTCCTGAGGCGTTGCGCCATTCTTTAATGAAAATGTGGCATCTGTATCTGCACTTAGGGCATCAACTATCTGAATGTCAAAATCGAAATCAGCTTCTTTTACTTGAAGCAATGGCAGAGGAACCAATGTCAGCAATGGTATCTTTACCTGTTGTTGATGTGTACCATCTACATCGTGACTTTGATAGTTGAACTCAAGCATACGCAGTTCACCAACCTTGCCTGTTTCCTTGTCGTATGACTCGAAAGCCAATTCCATCAGATAGCTCAAATAGCGTCGTGTCGCAATGGAGTCTGCATCAATGGTAGCAGCCAACGGACCAGAGATAAGGTCTTTCAACTCCATCACTTGGCTACTTGTTCGTTTAATATCTTTTCCTGTAGGCATATTCTTCCTTTTTTATGGTTCTACAATATTTTATTCCTCAGAATATAGTTTGATGTTATTTGGCGAAACATGGAAATGCAAGGTATGGATGCATTCCTCTGGCAAGTTTGCCAATTCTTCAGAGTTCAATGTCACATCTACAGATGGTATGATTCGCTTGCGCTTCAAGTTGATGTCTTTCAATAATGATGGCATCATATTTTTCAAGAAGTTCTCCAAGTTGTCTCGTATATCTTTACGAGTATTTTCCCCATCAGGTCTATTGAAAAGTACTTGCAGGTCTTCATGTCCAAGCAAATTTTCATCACATACAGAAAGAATACAGTCAAGTAGAACACTGTCGTTGACACTTCCATCATCCTTGATGAGAGAAGTGAAGTTCAGCTGCATAGCTTTCAGAATCTTACGGCTCAAAAAAGCACTATATTTTCTTTTCAAATTATCATCTATGGCAAAATTTGCCAACACCTTAGTACCACTATCCGTTCCATCTTCAGGAAAGAGAGATTGCAACACAGGTAGGGTGCTCTTGATGATTGCCTTGGCAAGATCAATACTTATTTGTTTGGCAACCTTGCGCAACAGAGGATAGTTGATTTCGTATTGCTCTGTTTGGGCAGAGTCACTTTTCACACCATAGCGCAAGTCAAGCTCCACCTCACCAACAGCAACTGTTGGAAGGGCGAACTGTTCCAAGCGTCCATTTTGCTTGTAAACATCCTCCAATGATATGGCATACATATTTGCCTCATGTTGTGCCACTATCATGTCTCGGAGTATTGAACTGATTATAGTACTTAATTGAGCCATAAGATTCCTTTAATTTACGTTAGATTATGGTTTGGTTGTGTCTGTTTTTGTGTCAGGCTTTACGTTCTGCACATCAACCGAAACCTTCTTCTTACCTGCAACAACAGTATAGGTCTTAGCCTCTTTGAGTTCAAAGACCACGCTATCATCGCTTACCTTACCTGTCACGCCGTCAATCTTGATAGATTCAGGCTCGAAGATGCCCTTGCTGTTCTTGTAGGTTGCAATAAGGGTAGCCTTACCATCAGTGAGGGTAAGCTCACGAGCACTAACCTCCAAAGTTCCATCTGGGTCAGAAACATCAAGTGTATTACCCAGAAGTTCAAGAACCTTGGCAAGACCTGCTGGCATACTATCCTGACCAGCCTTGACAGCCACATCCATCGTGTACTCTACGCTATACTTAGATTCTTGTGTAGCCTTTGAGTCCTTCTTGGATGAATAGTTAGCCTTCATCTTGGCATCCATGTGGAAAGGTCCCCACTTTGCACCAATACTTGCCTCAGCACCAACATCAAGAGCCGAGCTGCTTGACTGCTCATTAACACTTGAAGAGGAAGCTGAAATGTTCGCCTTGAAATTGATGTCAATGTCGTGGATGGCGATGTACGGAATAGGTACAATCGTCAACAGCGGAACATTCAACTGAACCATGTGACCGTTCTGCATGAACTGAAAAGAAACATTTACTGCCTCTTTCTGACCAGTATTAGGGTCGGTGTTCAATCCAACTTCTTGAATAAACTGCCATGATGTCTGCGCAGCCATAGCTTGCGCTTCGATACATGCTTTCAACGGACCTCCGATAATACTACCGAAGGGAATCGCCTGCAACGCATTGGTTGCTACCTGCGAAGGAGTTGTGTCAATTGCCATAATTAAACAATGTTAAAAATGTTTACTACATTAAGTTCCCAATTACATCTACCGTAATAACGATAGATTGCATTTAGAAGATTGCCAAGGTTTGCCGCATCTGTTTTCAGAACACCAACATTTGGATCAAACAGATAAAAGAAACCATCAGAGTGTTTAATAAGACCCAAAGCATGACCAGCATGAACATTGTCCTTTGTCATTCTTACACCAAGCAACTGCATATTGGATAGATTCAAGTGTTCAATGACTTTGGTTTCAAGCTCATGATATTGAACTGTTTCTCTTTCTTGCATGACGTTTATATTCATATATGCAGAAACATTCTCTTCTATGAGGGTGAAATTTGGTGTATTACCATTTTGAATCTTGCTGAAAGCCTGAATGTATGCTCTATGATTGTTGGCAATTTGTTTAATCAAACCAGGGCTTTTCATTTCTTGCCAGATTACATTCGGCAACTTAGAACTGTCTTTTTTATACAAATGGAACCATGCCAGTACCAAATGTAAACAAATTCCACGTTGTACCTCTTTTGAGCCTAATTCTTTTAAATAGACTCCTTGAGCACCACCATCACATGATGGATTGAAAAATGGATATAACTCTTCCATATAATTCTTCATTTTCTTCCTTACTCATTTACTATTAGGCTTTTCAGGACCCGCCTCTCAACGTTGATGGTGCAAAGATATAGCGAAAGCCCGACTGGTGCAACTTTTTCCACCAGACGGGCTTTGTGTCCATCAAACAGGCTATACCAGCCTATTATACCATCAAAATCTTACTTGTTTCGGTTTCTCGAACCCCAAAAGTGAAACGAGGATTTCAATTCCTCACGGTACTTATCGCCGATATGTACTTCCATACCATTCTCCAAAACAACATGCCCATAATAGTACATATCGATGTAGCGAATATTGACGATGAAAGAACGGTGAATACGCTTGAACATTTGCGGATTCAACTCTGGCTCAATGTCACCCATAGGACAAGATTGAGTATAACACTTGCCGTCAATCATGTGAATAACGCAGTTGTCCTTCATAGCCTCAATATAGGCAATGTCACTGACGGTGATGCGCTTGCATCCCATACCACAACTAATCAAGAATACATCGGTAGGGTACAAACACTCGTTTGATGCTTTCATTTCTGTTCTCATAATATAATTTTGTTTGAGCACCTCACGATTGACGCAAAGGTACTCCAAACCATGAAAACAGGTAGCACGAAACCACCATACTGCCATATTATCCACCAAACAGACATCAGGGTACGATGAAGGGTCTATACGCCACTTGTCATCGTGGCATATAGACCCTTGTCGTTTCCCGTGAGGTGCGGGTAAATATAATTGCTGAGCACCTAATACTCCTGCCCAGCTTAGGAGTTTATCTAATGTTATTAATTTCTAAATATTTGTTGATTTATATATTCTACTTCCACATTTTATGGATAGGAATTTATTTCCAAGAAATTGTACACGTTTATGATTCTCAGAATCTATATATTTCTTAGATTCATCAGATTGCCACGCTTCAATATCTTTTTTTGTCATAACCTTTTGATCTTTTGACAAAGTTAAATCTACAACTTCAGTATATACATTATCAAAGATACGGATACCTGCAGCGGAAATATTACCTAATGTCACCGATTTTAGGTCTGGACAATCGGCAAAGGCAAAGTCACTTATAGATGAAACTCTCGGAGCATAGATTGTTTTAAGACCATTACAATCCTGAAAAGCCACCGACTCTATACTCTTTACATCTTGCAAGTAAATTGATTTCAGCGGTTTACAATTCAAAAATGCACTAGACGGCAAAGTCTCAACTCCGTAAACAGTTAATTCTATACTGCCTTCACTTGCACTGCTTAGAGCATCTCTTATAGCATCAAACACACTAATATCTGCATTTGCAGCCAAATTTTTGATTTCAATGTTCTTATTGCCCGCAGCCAAAGCATTTTTTATAATTAGTACGGCATTTTCTGTAGTTGTTACTGCATCGCCACCAGTAATGTCATCGCCAGGACCCCAATCCGCAACACTTACATTTCCTATTGTAGCTTTATCCTTACCTATTTTTACATCATAGGTATAGCTCATAGCTTTTTCAAGAGCAGGAATTCCCTTTACATACAGTTCTTTAGTCAGAGTAGGGTTGCCCTCACTATCATTATATGTCACAGTGAGTTTGAGGAATTTCTCTGCATCATTGCCTGTTCCTGGAGATACCAAAGCATAGAATACATTGCTGCCACTTTCTTCTTTTTTATAAGTTTGGATGGCTGCGTAGCTGCCACCATCTCCTGCAGGAACTTTCAGCTTAGAATAAACTTCTACGGCAGAAAGTGTAGGGTTAAGATCTTTGAACTCATCTCCAAACCTGCTTGCTTTGACAATGATACGAGCCGTCTGACGTTCAAAGTGCAATGTCAACTGTCTGTCGGAAGGTATATATGCCTTTTCTATAGCTTCTCTGCTTATCATATAATCTGACTTCTCTATTTTGTCAACTGTAGATTGGTCTGCTGAGACATAACCTACAGAGAAAGAATTGGTGGTACTTTCATCCGCCTTCTCAGGATAACAAGCCTCGAAAGCCTGGGCATTACCCGTCCAGACCAGATAGTCACCAGCATTCGCAGGTGCCCATACCTCGCCCGTCTTCTTATAAATAACGGTTTTGCCCTCAGTCGTTACACTGATTACATCGTTCTCATTAAAATTCTGTTGTTCCGCATCTGTACCCAATGGATTACTACGGGTAAAAATGCTGTTTCCACCAACGTTGGCAGTAATCTTCACCTCATTGGCAGCAGTGTTAGTGCCCTGCTCGTCATCTGTAGAGCAAGCGGCAAGCATTGCTATAACTGCAAATGCTCCCATATATCTTGTAATCTTCATATCTTGTCTATTTTAAATGTCAAACAATTCTTTAATCAGTCTCTTTTTCGGTAATGGTTTCTTCTCCCCAAGGTTTCGCACTTATGGCACCCCCTTGCACTACATCCTTACCAACTAACAGAAGCAGGTCATGTTTCTTACCAGATACAAAATTCACATCGCTGGTGGATGTCCAGATGTAATCATTGCCATTCACCTTAAACGAGATACAGAATACTCCTGCCCTAATCCACTGTGGAATCACAATGGCAGAATATTTGAAGGTGGCATGGTCGGTTGTTTTATCCGCCTTCGTGAATGCTACAGTTTCAGGAATAATGGCTTTTGATACCAGGGTACTGCTACCGTCAATTTGAACACTTATAGGGTCTGCTGCAAAATTCACCTTACTGCGGATAAAGGTGCCATCCACCTTGACATCAGTTACGGTTGCTGACGTAACAGGCTTTTTTTCATCCTGATTAAACTGGTCTCTTAACTCGATAGTGAGATTCAGCTGACTGAGAAGATGGGTGAATGTGACATCAACCGCTTTGCTGGTATTCAATTCCGAACCAGGCGTGAATCCTGTTTGCTTATATACAATAAGGTCGGATGAATAGTCTTCAGCATCGCTTTGGTCTGCCTTTACAGAAAAGGCATAATCTGGCTTTCCGAAGACTTTAACTTTGCCATTTGCATCTTCGGTAGTCTCCTGATATGGCGCATAAGCCAGGATATCAACAGCGGTAGTTGAATTCTGCCAAAACATCTGGGTAGCCGGAATCCAATTGCTGCCTTCCTGTGATACCTTGATATTATCATAGGTATATTTTTCGCTATTAGCATTTTTGATGCAGAAGCCGAACGATTTAAGCTTGTCCGTACTATTTCCGTAAGAGGCACGGGTATTCATGCCATCTACACTTGTCATGATTCTAACCACATTATCCATTGGATAATTGCTCTGTGCCAAATCCTCATCGTTGGAGCAGCTGGCAAAAACTGCCGTTGCCAAAGCTGCCATTGTTAATATTTTAATTGCTTTCATATTGTTGAATTTTATGTTTTAATTTTAAGAAAGTTAATCGTAAGCCTCACCCTTGATAGGTTCGCCTGTAGAACCCCAGTCGGAGATGTTTACATCGCCAAGTTTTATGACGTCACGTCCTACCTCCAGGTTGACTGTGGTAATCTTGCCACTCTCAAACTTGAAAGGTGTGCCGTTGTCGTAGATGAAGTCCTTTCCGCCAATGGTGATGGTAATCTTCTGAACACCATCCTGCGGAATGATGATGGAAGCATATTGCTTGTTAGCGGTTAAAGCAGGCATGTCGAAGTCTGCTTTATCTTCTGCTACAGCAGATGGGGAGACCACCTTGGTCAGATAATTGACGGTTGCTTTTTTTGCGGCATTGCCTACAGCTACCTTATCTACGGTAGGTCCCTCTGTTCCCCATTGATTCTTATAGGTAAGGTTCACCACAAGTTTTGCCATTACATGGGTAAAGGTGAGAGGAACAGGTTGCTGTTCATCGACATTATAGGATAAGCCATCTTTGTTGACAGCCACCAAGAGGTCGCTTTCCGTTTGCTTATTTGCATCGAATGTATATTCTCCGGCAGAAAGGTCGGATATTGCTGCAGTTGGATACACACCGATGAAATAATGCTTGTCACGGTTGTTCTTCCAAAGCATCTGTGGATTGGATATCCATGAGCCGTTTGTCAGCTTATTGATGGCGTTATTCACCACACGCTCGCGTGTCTCTGGAGCAACAGTTGCATCGCCAGTCCAGGCATATACACTGATTTCATCACCCTCTTCAAAGGTTTGTCCACCCTTCTCATCTGTGGCAACACGTGTCATATTGCCGATACTGGTAGAAACGGTGATATACTTGGAGGTCTCGCCTCCGATACCGTTCTCGTTGTCAGAACAACTGCCCAATGTCAAAGCCATTGCCATCAGGGCAAAGAGATAAGTTTTCTTTTTCATTGTCTTTTACTATTATATGTTTATATTCTTGTTTTGATTCTTGCTTAAATGAGAGGGGCGCTTAATCTTCAGGATTCAGGATTTCACCACGATAAATCCATTCCTCAGTCCAATCATCTATCTTCGTGCTCGTAA
>ERZ779643.2532-NODE-2532-length-10435-cov-4.038247_pt1 | contig 10435 bp, 8 predicted proteins | sample MGYA00511564_ERZ779643 | MGnify/ENA primary metagenome ERZ779643 (study PRJEB29588, sample SAMEA2147114) | human gut metagenome | biome: human gut; feature: human-associated habitat; material: faeces | place: Denmark | collected 2008/2010 ... | reverse complement strand
ACGGTAATCGGCATCATCGCTGCGTAAAGCGCCAGCATATAGGCGATAAGCGTGTTGTTCATTGTCATGGAGATGACGAGAAACAGCAGCACGATGAGAAGCTGCGCGCGGCTCGCCTGAAAAAGCACATAAACATCCTTGCGAAGCAATCCTTTCACTTTATCTCCTCCTTTGCGGTGAGCACGATCACATCTTCAACCGAAGGCCGCGTACACGCGACGCCACGGGGCAGCAGCGCACGTTCACAAAGCGCCTCCACGCCGTATGCGCCTTCGCGCATGCCGCGCACCGTGCCGGGTGCAAATGCGGCGCATTCCGCCTTGGAACAACGCACCACGCCATAGCGTTCAAGCAGCGCATCCTTCTCTTCCAGGAACAACAGCTTTCCCTGATGCAGGAAGGCCACATAATCGCACAGCTTCTCAAGGTCCGTCACAATGTGGGAGGAAATGAGGATGGAATGGCCCGCATCCCGCGTAAAATCATAAAACAGATCCAGAATCTCATCCCGCACGATAGGGTCCAGGCCGCCCGTCGGCTCATCGAGGATGAGAATGTCCGGCTCATCCAGAATGGCCTGCGCCTGCACGTCGTCCAGACCGAAGCGGGACATCAGGTTCTCCTTGGCGTTGTCGTAGCTGCTGCGGATGATGCGGATGACCTCGTCGATGTTGTCCTGGGCGATGAGCAGACCCTCCAGCAGGTGGGCGCGCTCCTGTGCCTTTTTCAGGTCGAAGCGGTCGGATACGAAACCGTAGAGGGTCCAGCCGAATACGGTGACGATGGCGCCGTAGGTCATGGCTTCAAAGCCGGAGGCGTAGCATGCATAGAGGCTGTAGAGGGAAGCGATGAAAGCGATGAGTTTCGTGGTTTTCAGTTCGCTGCCTACATGGTCTACAGCTTTCATGATGACTACCACGGAAGCCATGCAGAGCAGGTAGGGCATGATGTTGGTAATGACTGCCAGGTTGACCAGGGTCTCAAACTGTTCGTTCAGGGAGGGGCTGATGGTCATGAGGGAGAAGAGGGACTGAATGATGGTGATGGCCACCATGCCGGCGATGGGAGCGCCGTGGGAAGTCACTTTCTTCAGGAAGGCCGGGAAGTATCCTTCATCGCTGCCTGCCTTGAATACGTTGGCAATGGTGAACTGCCAGCCCAGGAGGGAACCGAAGCAGGAGAGAACCATGAGGCCCATGATGATCTTGCCTACGGTGCCGCCAAACATCTGGGAGAATACGAGGCCGAAGGGAGCGGAGCTGGAGACGAGAACGTCAGCAGGAACGATACCGAAGATAATGTTGGTGGAAACGATGTAGCAGGCTGCTGCCAGCAGGGTGCCGCCGAGAACGGCTTTCGGCACGTTCTTTTCCGGATTATCCACGGCATCGGCATTGGCGCAGGCCGATTCCATACCCAGGAAAGCCCACAGGGTCATGGTGATGGCGTTCAGTGCTGCTTCACCGAAGCCCAGGTCATGGACATTCCAGTTGGCGGTGTACATGGAGGGGGAGAACCAGAACCAGCCTACGAAAGCGAGGCCGATACAGGGAATGATAACGCCCCATACGGTGATGGAGGAAACCTGGCCGGTATACTTGGCACCGCCGAAGTTAAGAACGGTAGCCAGCCAGAGGGTGAAGATAGTGGCAGCGCAGGTCATGACCGGGTCCAGAGTCGTATCCAGGAAACCCAGGGCATAGCCTACGGCGGAAATGGCAATGGCGGTGTTTGCAAAAATCAGGGACACCCCATAGGTGTAGTTGGCAAGGAAATTGCCGGCCTTGCCGAAGGAATATTCAGCATAGCCGCCCATGCCGCCGCCTTTTTTACTGTACATGCCGCACTTGGCAAATACATAGGCCAGAGCCATGGATCCCACGGCCGTTACCAGCCAGGAAACGATGGACAGGGCACCCACCTGAGCCAGTTTGGATGGCAGCATGATAATGCCGGAACCCATCATATTGACGGCTGTCAGGATGGTGAGCTGGAAAACGCTCATTTTGTTTGCTTTACTCATGTTGATCTCCTTTGATAAGGAAGGATGGGGAAACCCTGTTTCCCCGCTTCCCTATGAGTTTATTTCTTTTCAAATTCCTTCTTCAGCACATAGCCGTAGGCATGTTTCTTTCCATCAGCGCCGGGCTGTACATAAACGCCCTGGATTTCAGGAGCAAAGCCGGGCAGCTGGTTGATGCCTTCCACCAGGTCCAGGAAATACGTGACAGCGGTTTTGGACCACTTTTCACCAGGGTGTACGCAGAGCACTCCTGGCGGATAGGGGAGAGCGCCTTCCAGGGCGGTGCGGCCTTCTGCGTCAGCCAGGTCCACCAGTTCACCATGGGCTCTCATGAATTCATACTGTGCTTCCTGGGGATTCATCACATATTCCGGGAGATAGTCCTTCAGGAACAGTTCCTTCTGCAGGGTGGAAACTTTGCGGTCTTTGTAGAAATCATGCATTTCCTGGCAGAGGCGGCGGATGGTGTAGCCTCTGTATTTTTCTTCGTAAGCGTTATAAATGGAGGGGAGCACTTCAGACATAGGCGCATCCTGGTCGATAAGCTGTTCGAAATGGATGAGCTTTGCTACCAGGTCGTTCATCTTTGTTTCGCTTTCCGCAGGGGTCATAAGGAAGAGAATGTCGTTGAGGTCATTCTTTTCCGGAATGATGCCGTTTTCGCGGAGGTAGTTGGCCAGAATGTTTCCGGGAATACCGAAATCTTCATAGCCTCCGTTTTCTACATCAATGCCGGCAGTGACGAACTGCAGCTTCATGGGATCGATGAAGTACTGGCCCTTGCCGTAGCCGTCGAAGCCATGCCATTTGGCACCGGGTTCGAAAGCCCAGTAGTTGATGTCGTTTGCCATCTTTTCAGTATCCCCGTCTTCCCATTTCTTTCCATACACTGTGGGCGGAACGAGGGGACGGATGTAGTGGCAGTTGCGGAGCACCTGTTTTCTTGTTTCAATCACAAGCTTCACAGCGTCCATCCAGAGCTTTCTGCCTGCTTCGCCTTCATGCATTTTGGCATTTACGTCAAGGGCTGCGAAAAGCTGGTACAGCGGGGAAGTGGAAGCGTGCATCATGAATGCATTATTTACTCTCTTATGAGGTACATAGCGGTCCTGGCCCTTAATATGGGAGTCTTTCTTGTGAATCTGGGAGGTCATGGAGAAGCCGGCCTGCTGTTTGTGGACAGACTGAGTAACGAAGATGCCGGGATCTTCCGGTCCCAGGTCCAGAAGCAGAGGAGAGCAGTCCTTCATCATGGGGATGAACTGTTCATAGCCTACCCAAGCGGAGTCGAAGAAAATGTAGTCGCAGAGATGACCGATCTTATCCACTACCTGGCGGGCATTATAGATGCAGCCGTCGTAGGTGCCCAGCTGAATCACTGCCAGGCGGATCGGTCTTTTAGCCTTGGCTTTTACCGGATCCTTTTCAGCCACCAGTTTCCGGATATAATCTTCATTGAAGCAGTGTTCCGGAATGCCGCCGATGGAGCCGAAGGCATTTCTTTCTGTTTCCAGATATACAGGAGTTGCGCCGGCCAGTACCAGAGCGCCGTGGTCGATGGACTTATGGTTATTTCTGTCGTAGAGGACAATGTCGCCGGGGGTGAGGACAGCGTTGAGCACCACCTTGTTGGATGTGGAAGTGCCGTTCAGTACGAAGTAGGTCTTGTCGGCGTTGTATACCCGGGCTGCATGCTTCTGGGCTGCCAGAGCCGGGCCTTCATGAATGAGGAGATCCCCCATGGCCACATCGGCGTTGCACAGGTCGGCACGGAAGGTATTTTCACCGAAGAAATCGTAGAATGCGCGGCCTGCCGGATGCTTGCGGAAGAAGGCGCCGCCCTGATGGCCTGGGCAGTCAAACTGGGAGTATCCGTTTTCCACGTATTTTTCCAGATCCTTGAAGAATGGGGGCAGTACTTTTTCTTCATAATGGGAAGCAGCGCTTTCAATCTGGCGGCTGTAGAAATCGTGGTCCGTTTCATTCAGGTCGATGACCCGGTATACCCGGCTGATGACATCATCAGCCACTGGGCCTTCCTTGGTGCGGATGAGAAGGACCGGAATGGTAAAGGCAAAAATCATTTCCTTCTTGAGCACATCGGTATCGGTGTCAGTAATGACTACGGCACCTACATCGGTGAAGTCGGTATCATTGACGTTCACCGTTTCGCGGGATGGAATGGCTCCGAAAATTTCGAGTGCTTTGTCAGAGTAAGCAATTTTTAAACGTTTCACGATTGAAACCTCCTGTACTGAACATTTTGTTATGAATGGGAAGCGGAAGGTGTGTGCACATCACCGAAGCCGCTTTCCCGGCAGGGGACGTATGTCCTTTACTGAGCTTATTGTATAGAAAATGGAGAAAATACTCCAATACCGATTCCATGCAAAAAATAAAAATCCCCGAAATGATTACAAATTGCATGGATAAAACGAAATATGAGGCTATTTATAACAATATTGCTATAAATAGCCTCGATGAATGGCGCCCATGCAGAACAAATACATGTCTATATTATGTAAATAGTTTGTAAAATCATGGATTCTATGAGAAGCAAAGAGAATGCCGGAAAGAAGAAGGCGGAAAAAATCTGTGTTTCCTGAAAGAAAGCATGGCTGGCAGAAAAAACTCCGAATAATAATAACAAAATAGTTATTATTGTTCGGAGTCATTACCTTCCGTGGACCCATTTCCAGTAGGACAAAAGGCAGAGGGCGTAGCCGCCAGTCATGAGGAGCCCCAGGGGGAGAGCCGTATCTTCCCCGGCAATACCGGTGAGAGGCATGGTCAAACTGCCCGGAGCTACCGTAAAGAATCCCAGCAGCGCAGAGGCAGCGCCGGCATTCTTCCCCTGCCTTGAAAGGGCCATGGACATACTCACCGTTTCAGTAATGGATACAGGAATGACTGTGATAACAAGAATAGGAATGAGCAGGTGAAGGGGCCAGAGGAAATAAAAACCGGCCAGCAGGAAAAGACTGGCTATAAAGGAAAGAATAATAGAATGGCGCAGCATGGCATCATCCAGCACCTTCTTCGCCAGGGCTGCCGGAAGAAGGCCTGTAAGCAGAAGCCCCACGCCCACCACGCCCAGAATCAAACTGTAAGTTTGGGCACTGAGACCGTAAATATGCTGGAACAGGAAAGAAGAACCGGCCAGATATCCGAAGAAAGAAATGAAAAGGAACCCTTCCAGAAGACAATGACCCATAAAGTAGGAATCATGGAAAAGGTGGGGGTAGGAGCGGAAAGCGGCAGTGAGCCGAGGAAGACGATGGCCTTTGGGGAGAGTTTCCCGACAGGGAATACAGGACAGGGCCAGCAGGAGACCGATACCAGTCAGCACATAAAAAACGCCTCTCCAGTCAGTCCAGCGGAGAATCTGTCCTCCTGCCACAGGAGCCAGCACCGGCGCCAGACCGTTAATCATCATGAGGGCGGAATACAGAGTCAGAAGCTCAGTGCCTGTCTTTATATCCCGGGCAATGGCCCTGGCAATGACCAGCCCGAAAGAGCCGAAAAAGCCCTGTACGAAACGGAAGAAAAGGAGCACCGAAGGCGTAGAAGCTTCACTGGCGCCGTAGGAAGTCAGAGTAAAAACAGTCATGCCCACAAGAATGGGAATCTTTCGTCCGAAACGATCGGAAAGGGGACCGCCAAAGAGCTGCCCCAGCGCCATGCCCGCCATGGTCATGGTGAGAGTCAGCTGGGCCAGGGATGGAGAAATACCAAAGAACTCCGCCAGCTCGGGAAGGGCTGGAAGATACATGTCCGTAGCCAGCGGCGCCACCGCCGTCATGAGACCCAGAAAGATAAAAAGGCCGATTTCAGATACTTTCATACAAACCTCCAGAAAATAGAAAAAGGCAGGCTGCCCTGCAAAAAAAGCCGCCCAACGCTAAACAGCGCTGAACGGCTTATATTGCGGATGCTCAGAAAACGCAGCTCTACTGTGTGGAGCCTACGGCTCCTTATCTTGAGTAAATGATAACAAGAGGGCTGGAAATTGTCAAGCCCAGGCAGTGAAGGCGCCTCTATTACTTGCACTCCCCTGAATGAGGGCGGGGAAGTAAAATAGTGGAGAGGATCGCACTCTTTAAAATCTGCGGCGTCAGCCGCCACCACAACCCTCGGCCTGAAAGGCCGGTCAATCCTAAGAACCTTTACTGTTCCCGTTGACACCATCCTGCGGGGGTGATATACTCTTGACATATACAAAGCCATAGAACAGGAAGAGTAGTCCTGATGGAAGCCATCCAAGGGAGCCGGCGCAAGTGGAAGTCCGGTATGGCAGTTTGGATGAATGGGCCTGGGAGGCGCTGTTTCGAACCATAGGTGTAGAGACAGACGGATTTCACCGTTACAGGAAACTGAGTTGGGCATTTGCCAAGTTGGGTGGTACCGCGGAAATAGATCCTTTCGTCCCTTTGCTTTTCAGCAGAGGAACGAAAGGATTTTTTGTTATATTGATTAAGGAGGAATGTCATGATGGAACAGGTTATGGATGTATCAAAACTTGTCTTTACCAAGGCGAGGGGAGGTCGGTTCCGCTGGCTTACCATTTCCACCCTCATGCTGGCTATCGGCATGCTGCTCCATCTGGTCTCTCCGTCGGTGGCAGGTTTTACGCCGAACTGGATGATCGCCTGCTATGTGGTGGCCATTCTTCTGACGAAACCGAGCTACAAGCAGTGCCTGGGCATCTGCATGGTGGCGGCGCTGATGGAAGTTTTTACCAGTAAGTCCGCTTTCCCCTACGGCGACTTTGCTTCTGAATTCTTCGGCGCCTATGTGGCAGGCTTCTTTGCCCATTCCGTGCCGCCCATTAAAATCGGGAAATTTTCTCTCCGCCCTGCCATTGCAGGATTCATTACCACCTGCGTGTCCGGCTTCACCTTTGTTTCCATTCTGACCCTGGTCATGGGGATTCCCATGAAGGTATACCTCTATGGCATGCTTCCGGCAGTCGCCATGGTAGGTATCGGAAACGGTATTATCACACCGTTCCTTTATTTCCCGGCGCTCCGCCTTTTCAAATCCATGCATTACATGGCAGAGTCCGACGTGGAGGATAGCGACCACAGCGGCTTGGTGCTGAAGCAGCAGCAGGAAGGGGTCATCAGCGTGGAGCATCTGACCTATACCTATCCCTTCTCTAAGAAAAAAGCTCTGGATAACGTGTCCATGGCAGTATCCAAAGGAGATTTCGTGGTCGTTACCGGCCCCAACGGCGCCGGCAAAACCACCCTTCTCATGTCCATGGCCGGCGCCATTCCTCATTACTACGGCGGTACCATGGAAGGCATGGTCTTTACTGGCGGCAAGGCAGTGACCCAGCACACCATTGCGGATCTGGCTTCCTCCATCGGCGTCATCCTTTCAGACTACAAGGCCCAGATCGTCACCCTCACCGTGGGAGAGGAAATGGCATTCACTCTGGAAAACCACGGATTCCCGCCGGATGAAATCCGCCGCCGCTCAAAAGAAGCTCTGGCCAAGGTTCACCTGGACGGACTGGAAGAACGGAAGGTTTCCACCCTTTCCGGCGGCCAGTGCCAGCGTCTGGTGGTGGCTGCGGTGCTGGCGGAAGAACCGGAAGTACTGGTATTCGATGAACCTACCTCTGCGCTGGATCCGGAAGGCATCCGCGAATTTTATGAAATGGTGGGCGAACTGAACCGGAAGGAAGGACTGACGGTTATCGTGGCGGAACACCATCTGGAAGCCACACTGCCTTATGCGAAGAAATTTATCCTCATGAATCAGGGAAAGATTATCAGCCAGGGCACGCCGGAAGAAGTGATGCGGGCCATGAAACAGAATCACATTTATGAAGAAGCCATTCCGGATATGTACCGCGCCCAGCTGACCCTGGAAGACGAAGGAATTTCCTTCGAAAAACCGTTCCTCAACATCAGGGATGCAGAGCAGTCTGTGATGGATTCATTCGAGAAAGGAGAGGGGAAACATGCTTGAACTGAAAAATGTATCTTTCCGTTACGCCAAAAACCTGCCCCTGGTCCTGGATGGGGTGTCCCTCTCCTTTGATAAGGGAGAATTCGTAGCCATCACCGGACGCAACGGCAGCGGTAAAACCACTATTACCCGGCTTCTTACGGGACTGGAAAAGCCGGCTTCCGGAAAAATTGTCTACAATGGCACCAATGTGACAAAGGAAGATGCTTCGAAGAGAAGCCGCTTTATCGGCTATGTGTTCCAGCAGCCGGACCGGCAGATGTTCATGCCCACGGTGCGCGAGGAAATCGCCTTCGGCCCCTTCCATCAGGGAAAACGGGGGCAGGAACTGGAAGATGCCATCGACCGCGCCATGGCGGATACCGATACGGAAAGTTTATCGGCGGAATACCCGAGAACCCTTTCCCGGGGCGACCAGCAGCGGGTGGCCATTGCCTCCGCCCTGGCCATGGATACGGAATACCTGGTGCTCGATGAACCTACCAGCGGACAGGACGGCAGAGAAAAGAAAAGACTCATGGCCCTCATGGAAAGACTGCAGCAGAAAGGCATCACCATTATCCTGGTTACCCACGACATGGACATTGTAGCCAGAGACTGCACCAGGGTGGTGGTCATTGCAGGCCACAAAGTGGTCTTTGATGACAAGCCGGAAATCCTGTTTTCCGAAGCCAACCGCCCCGAAGACTGGGGCCTGGCCTATCCGCCGGCAGTTCTTCTGGGCCGGCGCCTCCCCGGCGCTCCCTACTGCCGGGACATGGACAGCTTCTGCAAAGAATTTATGAAACGGAAAGGAGGAGCTTCCTTATGAGAAATCTGGTACCACTGACGAAAATCCTTTTAACCCTGGGCACTGCCGTATGGGCCATTGTGCTTCACCGGCCGGAAAGCCTCCTTTACCTCTGTGTTCTGGAACTTCTTATCCTCCTCATATCCGGCGAACTTTTCAAAAATATCAAAGCCCTCATTATGCTCATCATCTTTGCTGCCCTCCTGGGAGTCATTGAAAAAGTGGGCGGCGGCTCCACTGAAGAATCGGTGGTGGCGGCCCTTCGCATGCTGGGCATGACCATCATCTTCATCTATCTCCTGGGCACCGTGAAACTGCAGGACCTCACCGCCTCCATGGTGCGGCAGCTGAAGGTACCCTATGAATACGCCTTCATGTTCACCGCAGGACTTCGCTTCATCCCCGATTTCATTGAAGAAAACAGAGCCGTCTCCGAAGCCCAGGCCTGCCGCGGCCTGGCTGTCAAAGGCAACTTCTTCAAACAGGTCAAGCGCTACATGTCCATCGTTCGTCCGCTGATGCTCCGCTCCCTGGGAAGAAGCGAAACCATGGCCCTCTCTCTGGAACTCCGCGGCTTCGGCGGATCCCGGAGAACCTTCATGGAAAGCGTGGCGCCCAAGGGAAAAGACTACGTCTTCATGGTCCTCATCCTCCTCGTCACCGCTGCCGTCATCTACGGCCGGGTGAAACTGGGGATGTGAAACAGGTATAAAAAAAGCACCCTGCCAAAGGATGCTTTTTTAGTGGATTCGTGGGCTGGTAAAGACCGCCATCCTCTATCCGCTGTCTGCTGGCCGCTATCCGCTTTCCGCCGACCGCTGACTGCTGGTTATATTCCCAAAAGGAGGGCGCCACCAACACCCTTTGAACCTTTTGAACCCCGTCAACTCTCACACCGAAGGTGTGTCCAAAGGCGTCACTTTTTAAATGAAATGAACTTACCGATTATCCACTTTTTCCGGATTCATATCGTGATGGAGCAGACGGAAACGGGCAAAATCCTTCCATTCTGTACCGGGAATGCCGTAGTTGCAGTAGGGGTCGATGGAAAGGCCGCCCCGGGGGAGGAATTTTCCCCATACTTCAATGTACCGCGGCCGCAGCAGACGGATGAGGTCGGTCATAATCATATTCACACAGTCTTCATGGAAATCGCCATGATTCCGGTAGCTGAAAAGATAGAGCTTCAAGGACTTGCTTTCCACCATGTACTTGTCAGGAATATAGGAAATATAAATGGTGGCAAAATCAGGCTGTCCCGTCTTCGGGCACAGGCTCGTAAATTCAGGGCAGTTGAACTTGATAAAGAAATCCCGGTCACTGTGCTTATTGGGAATCTTCTCCAAAAGGCCCGGGTCATAATCATAAGTATATTTCGTGTTCCGGCTGCCCAGCTGTTTCAGCTCATCCAGCCCTTCTCTCTTTTCTGTCATAACGTACCTCACATTCATATAATTCAATATAACTGCTACAAGGATATCATAGAGAAAGGGAGATGTAAATAGGGGGAACGCCTCGGGCGAGGTCGGGATCGGGATCGGGATCGGGATCGAGGTCGGGATCGGGATCGGAGGCCGGGATCGAGGAGAGAAACGTACTCTCTTTAAATTTTGCGGCGAAGCCGCCACCACAACCCTCGGCCT
>ERZ779643.2531-NODE-2531-length-10437-cov-1.969852_pt1 | contig 10437 bp, 10 predicted proteins | sample MGYA00511564_ERZ779643 | MGnify/ENA primary metagenome ERZ779643 (study PRJEB29588, sample SAMEA2147114) | human gut metagenome | biome: human gut; feature: human-associated habitat; material: faeces | place: Denmark | collected 2008/2010 ... | reverse complement strand
CAGATCTCCCTTTTTATAAGCAGGCATAATCTCCCGGTAGGTACAGCCACAGTTCAGATCACATCCTTTTTCCAGCGCCAGATACGCACTTTCTTCCGCATTTCTGGTTACTTTATGGTTTTCATGGAAATCCTTGATTGCCCAACAGTCAGATACATAATGTCCCTCAAAATGCCACTTACCGCGCAATACCTCTTCCATCAGATAAGTGTTGGCACAGCATGGCTCCCCATTCGTGCGGTTATATGCACCCATCACAGATTCCACACCTGCCTCCACACAGGCCTGAAAAGCGGGCAGATAAGTTTCCCACATATCTTTTCTGGTGGCCTTGGCATCAAAATGATGTCTTTCCTTTTCCGGACCGGAATGTACCGCAAAATGCTTTGCACACGCCGCTGTTTTTAAATAAGATCCATCACCCTGCAATCCTTTTACAAAGGATTCTCCAAGTCTGCTTGTCAGATATGGATCCTCTCCATATGTTTCATGTCCGCGTCCCCATCTCGGATCACGGAAAATATTCACATTAGGAGACCAGATTGTCAGACCCTTATAAATATCTCTGTCCCCATGCGCAGAAGCTGCATTGTATTTTGCACGGGCTTCTGTCGCGATTGTATCTCCTATTTTTTCTATTAGCACCGGATCAAATGTAGCTGCAAGCCCTATTGCCTGTGGAAATACAGTTGCAGTTCCGGCTCTTGCCACACCATGAAGTCCTTCACTCCACCAGTTATATGCCGGAATATGCAGTCTTTCAATAGCCGGTGCATCATATCTGAGCTGCGATGCCATTTCTTCTACTGTCATCTGATCAACCAGATGAACCGCTCTTTCTTCTGCTTCTTTTCTGTTCATTGCAAAATCCTCATACTCTCTACTGTTGTTCCGTCCTTTGTTAACTTCTGCTTTTATCTTACAAAATTACTTTTGCAGCGACCTCACATTTCTTGCGATATCGTTTACAAATATTGCGAATCATACACGCAAAAACTTTCCATTTATCAATTTGTATTTTATAATGGAAAAAGAAGGTAATTTTGCGTTTTATGCATGTAAAAGGAGGAGTTTTATGGCAGAAAAAAGAGAAACACCACCAAAATATAAGCAGCCTGTTACTGAGTTTGTAGGGCGGAATCTGACAGGCTCTCTGGAGCAGATCGATTACAGTCCCAAATCCCATATCCGCATATGGTACAATAATCAGGTAGAAGGATATGCCACACATCATCATACTGCAATGGAGATGATCCTATGCATAGAAAACACATACACTGTTATTGCCAACAACAAGACCTATCATTTAAATGTTGGCGATATATTGTTGATTCCACCAAATATGTTACACAAGATCATCTGTCAGGAAGAAGGTACCCGCTTTATTTTTCTGATCAATATCGATTCCTTTTCCAATCTGGAAGATTATCATACACTTGATCCTGTTTTTATGGATGCTTATTACTGCTCTGCCATTACTAAGCCCTCTATTTATCAGGAATTTTATGCTAATCTGATGCAGATGATCGATACGTATTTTTCCAATGATATTTTTTGGGAAACAACGATATTTTCTCTTTTACTGAAAAGCTGTATTTTGATTGGAAAAGAACAATATGATCAGTCCGTTACTCAGGCTGATACAGATAATATTAATAAAAACAGGGAACATTATGATAAGTTCGTAAGCCTTCTGACCTTTATTGATGCTAACTATCAGGAAGATCTGAGTCTGGAACAGGCTGCTGATTACATTGGTTTTTCCAAATACCATTTTTCACGTTTATTTAAGCTCCATACAAATACAACTTTTTATGATTATTTGTCTCACAAAAGAGTACAGGCTGCGCAGTCTCTTCTTGCAACCGACATTCCGATCACGGACATTGCATTCCAGACGGGTTTTAATAATCTGACTACCTTCTGCCGGTGTTTTAAAAAATGTACCAATTGTTCTCCAACGGAATACCGTAATAAATTCCGCGAAGAACAGGTAAATTAAACATCTCTTTTCAACAAAAAAGGAAGCCAAAAGCTTCCTTTTTTGTGAATGAGAGAGATACTTTATATTAACCTTTTACGCTACCTAATGCGACACCTGCAATAATATACTTGGAAAGCAACAGGTACACAATGATCAGTGGTAAAACGGTCAATGTCAGACCCAGATAGACAGAACCGTATTCCGTCTTATAAATATCACCCCGAAGAAGGCTGACCATGATAGGCATGGTATATTTATCCTGGTCTGTCAGCAGGACAAGCGGTGTAAACAGGTTATTCCAACTGGATACAAAACTGAAGATTGCCTGTGTTGCAATCGCCGGTTTCATAATAGGGAGGACAATGGAATTGAATATAAAATATTCACCTGCACCGTCAATTCTTGCTGATTGCACAATTTCCATCGATAAAGTGGATTGTAAATACTGCCTCATAAAAAATACCATAGATGGCGAAGCAATTGCCGGTAAAATCAACATGAGCAGATTATTTGTCATATGGATTTTATAAACCATCTGGTAAAAACCGATCATCGTAACCTGCGCAGGAATCATAACAGCCATGATAAAGCTGAAAAACGGCCGTTTCAGTTTCCAATCATATGCTGTCAGTGCATATGCCGTCAATGATGAGAAATAAACCGCCAGCCCTGTGGAACCTACGGAAATGATCAGGGAATTTATAAATCCTCTGGCAGGATTAAAGCTTTTTCCAAGCAGAATCTTCAAGTTTTTGATCATATGTGTAGATGGCAGAAGAGAAATTGCATGCTGCTGTATTTCCGTTGTCGATCTCGTCGCATTCATAATCATGATCCAGAAGGGCATAATACTGATGATCGCCAGCAGAATACATACAACGTAGATCACAATCTTCAGAATTCTATTTTCTTTATTGTGTAACATTTGCACCCTCCCTTTCCATTCTTTTCTGTGCCTTCAGCTCCTGTCTGTACTTCTTTTCCTGTCTTCTAATCTCACGAAGTCTGAGTTCTTCATCCTTATCTCTTAAAATGTAGAACATAAATGCTGAGATAACGCAGATGATCAGGAACATGATCATGCTCGCTGCTGCTGCCCTGTTATACATATAACTGCCACTGAATGCCTGATTATAAATAAATACGCTTGTTGTAAGTGTTGCATTATCCGGTCCGCCAAGCAGGAACAGCTTTGGAATATCAAACATATTCAGACCACCGATAAGACTTGTAACAAGTGTAAACAACAAAATTGTTTTAATATTCGGAATCGTAACATAAAAGAATGTCTGTACACGATTCGCGCCATCTACTTCCGCTGCTTCAAAAATCTCGGGACTGATACCAAGTACTCCGGAAATCAGGGTAATCATAGTATACCCATACCACATCCATGTCTGGATGAAAATAACAACACCCTTTGCAACTGCTTTATTAATGAGCAGGTTTACAGGCTCATTAGTGATACCAAGTCTTACAAGTAGATCATTTACCGGTCCCATCGGATATCCGAATAAAGCATTAAACAGGATTGCCACAGTTGCAGCAGTAATAATATTCGGCATATAGAAAAGAACCTTAAATAATCCCTGTCCTTTTACCTTACTTCGTTTATCTGTAAACCATGCAGTTAACAAAAGTGCCAATAATATCTGTGGAATAAAGTTACAGATCCACAGGAAAACTGTATTTCTTAACGCCTGTTGAAAAGACGGATTGGTCAATATAATTTTAAAATTACGAAAGGGATCTTCTGTCAGAAAATGAAAATTTGTCATTCCGAGACCCTTCAGATCTGTAAAACCAATCAAAGCTGTATATACGATCGGATATAAAGAAAACAATATAAATGCAACCATAAAAGGAATACTGAATATGTAACCGTATTTTGCATATCCGTGATGCTTTCTTTTTCTCACATCTTTCACCTCCAATTCCTTTCATACATCAAAGATGTATGATACAGCCTCATCCCTTAACCGGGATGAGGCTTCAGATCATTTTTATTCTACGATTACGTCCAGATTATCCGCTACCTGCTGTTTAAAATCTGCAATTGCCTGCTCACGGGACTTATTACCTGCTGTGTATTCACGAACCTGTTCTCTCCAGTAAGTATTGATTGTCTCATCATACTGTGTCAGGTTGGTACCCTTTGCATAAGAGTTAGCCGGAACAAATACATCAAACATGTTCTGTCCGCCAAGGAAATCCACGGATCCGTCAGATTTTGACATAACTGTTCCACTGGCTACACAGTCTTTTGTGCCACCTTCTCCATTATAAGTACCGTTTGCCCACATATACTGCAGACCTTCTTCACTGCTGTCAAGTGTAATCCACTCAAGGATATCCTTTACAGCTTCCTTCTTCTGTGTATCTTTGTTTGCAAGAAGCCATGTACCGCCCCAGAAGAAACCGATTGGAGGCTCACATACTGCCCAGTCACCATAAGTACCTTCTCCAACCTTTTCGCCACCACAGTTAGGAGCAAGTGTATAGTTGATCAGCCATGCAGGACCAAAGAAACCGAAAATCTGCTGTGCACCTTCGCCCTTCATATCTGCAAACCATGCATCCTGCCAATCCTGTGTATCATTATGATAACCATTGTCTTTCAGTTTTTTGGAAAGATCTAAGAACTCTTCACGTTTTGGATCGATATTTAATTTTCCGTCCACAATCCAACCTTTATCTGAGCTGTTTTCCACTGCATGCCAGATATCGCCATCACCTGAAACAATACCATAACCTTTTGCTTTTAATTCAGCTGCTGCATTGTAGAACTGATCCCATCCGGGACCAACCTTCTTTGTAATTTCTGCCGGATCATCTGTTCCCCAGACATCTTTTGCAATGGAACGACGATAAATAAAAGCACCACCTGTTGCCTGATAACCAAGTGCAACCAGTTTTCCGTCAGGATTTGTTCCGATATCCATCGTATACTGCGCAATATCCGCATCTTTTGTCATAGTAGCTACATCAATGCCAAGATCTTCATAAGCTGCTGCATACTGTGAAGCATCACCCTGTGTATATTTCAGTACAAATGCTGCTTCTGCACAATAAATATCAGGTGCATCAGCTCCTCCTGATGCAAGTGCCTGATCCAGTGCCGGCTGATAAGCACCATCCGTTGTTGCAATAATTGTTGTGTTGATATCATAATCAAAATCAGGATGCAATTCTTTGTATTTTTCAATCATACCGGGCACTTCATCTGTAAATGCCCAGACATTGATCACATGATCCGCATCTGCATTTGTCTTTGCATCTCCTGTACTTTCTGTACTTTCTTCGCTCTCTGCATCCGTTTGTGTTTCAGCAGTTGTATCTCCAGCCTGATCAGCCTGATCAGATGTACTGCCACAACCGACAAGAAGAGATGATATTGTGCATGCGCACAAAATACTTGCAATTAACTTCTTCATTTTTTTCCTTGAAATTTTAATGCCTAATGTCCTTTGGACACTCTTGTCAACAAAAGGTTTAACGGAAAAATGTATTTATTTCTTAAATAATCGGTCAACCCGGCTTTTTTGTACGCCAAATTCCAGACAAATAACATTAAAAGCCATATAAACTATAGCAATGGAATTATCCGCTTCTTCCAGATTTCCATTATATACTCCTCTGACCAACATTACAATATAATAAATGCCCAACAAATAAATAGCATAACAAATAGCCTTGATACGTATTCGGGAAATCTTCTCATTCTCATCCTTCACTTTTGCCAAGAAGATCATAAACAGAGAAAACCAGATAAGTAACTTGATAGAAGCCTTTGTAAACAACAAGTTACTATCATTTATCATGCCAAACATAAACATGAGCAACGGTACGAAAACAGACAACAACAGAACAACATATCCCATCGTCCTACAATAAACCGGTAAAATTCCTTTCATTATTTTATATTTTAACGTACAAAAGTAATTATTTGTAAGCAAAGAACGGTCATCTTTTTGCTTTTTTACCTAAATTTGCAGGCAAATAATAGAAAATATGAGTAAACAAGAAGTTATTATCTGCCATAACTTAGAAGAAAATCTCAATAAGGCAATAAACCAATGCCCACATGACAAATTATTTGTCTTGGCTGACGAACATACACGTGAACTTTGCATTCCTGTTTTATCTGGATTTGATTGTATTAAAAATGCCCATTTTATTTATATAGGGGCTGAAGATGTGCACAAAAACTTGGAAACACTGGCATATGTATGGAAAGAGTTGGGAGATAAAGGTGCAAGCCGTCATTCGCTACTTATCAATTTAGGTGGAGGGATGGTTACAGATTTAGGAGGATTCGCCGCATCAACTTTCAAACGAGGGATCAAATATATTAATATTCCTACCACACTGCTGGCTATGGTTGATGCATCTGTAGGAGGCAAGACCGGAATCAATTTCAACGGATTAAAGAATGAGATCGGAGTCTTCTCTCCTGCCGAAAGTGTATTGATTGACGCTAATTTTCTAAAATCACTGGATATTCGCAATCTATTGTCCGGATACGCTGAAATGTTGAAACATGGTCTTATCAGCACCCATGATCATTGGATAGAATTGCTGAGATTTGACTTCAACAATATAGATTACAAGGTCTTACAGACTTTAGTCGGAAAATCTGTACAGATTAAAGAAAATATAGTGGAACAGGACCCTTTTGAAAGAGGAATCCGCAAAGCTTTAAATCTGGGACACACCGTAGGGCATGCTTTTGAAAGTCTGGCATTAGAAACACAGCATCCGATATTACATGGTTACGCTGTGGCATGGGGAATAGTTTGTGAACTTTATTTCTCCCACATCAAAACAGGTTTTCCCAAAGACAAGCTACGTCAAACCATCTTGTTCATCAAAGAACATTATGGAGTTATGCCTTTTGATTGCAAACAATATGAACGCCTCTATGAATTCATGAAACATGATAAGAAGAACTCAGCAGGCATCATTAATTTCACCCTATTAACTGAAATAGGAGATATACAGATTAACCAATCGGCAAGTAAAGACGAAATTTTTGAAATGCTGGATTTTTATCATGAATCCATGGGTTGCTGATCTCCCTTCAAACAGATGGAAAGGATTGTACAAACTTTCCATCTGTCCGATACAATAAAAAACATCTTTTATTTATCCCCAATTATGCTCAGGCAAACTTTTAACAATCAAGAAATTAGAGTATTTATGATATATTAGTTAAAAAACCAAGCTTATCATTTAAAAAAGACAAATATAAAGCACCTTTTTTCCGTAAAATTGTTCCTAAATACCATTGATCAACTTTTCAATGCTTCAGAAATCCTATTTTTGCACTATAATTGGTTGGTATAAATGTTATATAAGGAATTTGAAAAGAATAGAGAAGATATATTAGAGAATGAATTTTGCATGCAATCTGATGCATCAACATTGCCCATTACAGATTGCCCCTCTTACACCCCTATATGTACTATTGGAATCTGTATACAAGGAAATGCTAAAATAAGAATGGATTCTCAAGAATATACTATACACCCACATGATGTTTTTGTCTTTATGCCGGGACTGCTAGTCTCAGTCATAGAGACAAGTCCTAATTTCACAACAAACTATTTTACACTTTCAAACACATTTTTCTATGATGTAATAAAAACTATCAGAAGTTTTTCTCCTCAATTTTTCTCTTACATGAAATCTCGTTTCCTTTATCCCTTGCCGGAACAAGAGATGCAGTATTTCATGAATTATTATACGTTACTGAAGAGTCGGATCAAACTTCCCAAAAGTTTTTCCAGAGAAGCAATTATAGCTCTGCTAAGAATTATATTCCTAGATTTATATAACGATTTTGAAAATTACATCAATCATAGAAATAATACAAGTACAACACGTAAAGAAGATTTAACACATAGATTCTACACGCTAATGATGGATAACTACAGAGAACATAAAGAGGTTATCTTTTATGCCGACAAACTTCATGTTTCTTCCAAATATCTGTCTGAAGTAGTTAAAGAAACCAGTGGAAAATCTCCTAAGGACTGGATTATAGATTATTCATTACTGGAGATAAAAGAATTATTGAAAAACAGTTCTCTTAATATTCAGGAAATAACAATCAGAACTAAGTTCCTGAACCAGTCTGCTTTAGGTCGTTTTTTTAAAAGACACACCAATATGTCTCCCTCTGAATATAGGGAATCGACTTATTAGTTTTATCAATACCTTGCATAAAAAGATGCACTTTTAATGTAAAAAAGTACAGAGAATATTTGCAAATACAAAAAAAAGCCGTACCTTTGCATCCGCAATTCGGGATGTAGCCCAGCCCGGTTAGAGTACGCGTCTGGGGAAATTGAATAAGATTACCGATAATAAAATTACAATAATATATAAATCAAGGAGTTAAATAAATACTTAACTCCTTATTTTTTACCTGTGGATACCTTACGAATAAGGTTTTCGGGAAACTTGGCTTATTTTATCCGACTATTGCCTTTTATTATGCGGATTTTGCATTATTGCATTGAAGAATTTTCCAAATACATTAAATAAGTGGTAAAGCAAATAATCACCTCCTCTCTGCTTATTGTTCAGTCACCACAAAAGGCTCTTCTTTTAAGGCTGAAATAGCATAGCAGCAGTACACCCTAAATTCGCAGACTCACGATATAATCTTATCGCCTCGTCTTTGTCTTTAGACACTCCCCATAAACCGTTTTCATGAGCCTTACCTAACAAATACATTGCATAGGGAATTTCCAATTGGCTCATAAACACCAACAGACTAACACCTCTATATTCATTTAGAGGTGTTCCTCCAAACCATATAAGAATAAATTTATAGCTTCCCACTATACAATTTCATCACTGGGGTTTGTCATTGACGCACACACAAAGAGTTCGGCAGCTTTTAAAGGGTCTGGCTTCAAATCCCATGCTCCTACTTTATACAGATATCCACTTATCATTTGTGACTCAGAATGCCCCAAATCTGTAGCCTGTTGAAAATAAAAGAGTACTCTTCGGGTATCTTGAGGAATTTTTGTGCCATTCATGTACTACTTTCCTAACTCAAATGCAGCATCCTTATCCGTATTAGCCTGTTTCATTAACGACAAAAGATATTCAGAATCTAATGCCTGTACTTCCTTGTTTTCCATAATCTCATTTTTTAATATTATAACTTACTTATGTATATCACTAACTATTTTACAATAACACGCTGATATACAATTAGGGGCATCACGTATAAGATAACTATTCCAACACAAATACAATTGATTTCTCATACCAAACTTTTTATAAGTTGCATGAATATAACGAAGAATTTATGACCGAGATTTAAATATTTGTGCTAATTTTTATTGGATTACTGATTTTCAATCTATTAAACAAGTATTTTCGAGTACAAAGGAACTCTTTTTTACACTCTTAGAGGAGCAAACAATAAGGGTGGAGCAGCTTGCCCCACCTTATCTTAAATACCTCGTTAAAAACTTTATTTCTATAATATCATACCAAGAACTGTTTTCAAAACACGGCAGCTATTTTCTTTATATTGTTTAGCTTTTCACGCAAGGAGTTATTCTTTCGTGCTACCTGTATATTATAATCCGTTTGCATTCTTACAAGCAAATCGGCATTGACACCCAAAGCCGCCTCTAAAAACAAGGCAAATTCGGTAGTTATCGGACGTTTTGCATTTAATGTTTCATTTAAGGCAGAATAAGACAAGCCAAATCTCTTTGCAAAGTCTTTTTGCCTTATGCCTCTACATTCCAATTCTTCCTTTATCAATTCACCCGGATGATAGGGACGGAATGACTGCAAATTATTTGTTGCTATACCCATAGTTCCTCCTATTTATAATGATTTGTAATGTCTATCAAAGAACAGACTTCTATGATTGTTTGATTACCCGCATTGGTGATTTCCTTAAATTCCAATCTGTATTGGTCATTGATGCGTAAAGAAGAAAGTCCTTTTTTATCACCTTTCAACTTTTCATAGTTTAAAGACCTATACTGATATAAATCTTCCATTCGAGAGGCATTTAGTAGAGCTTTGACACACTTCAAATAACCATTGACTATTTGAGGTTGGAAACGATGCTTCTTATCATTAGTTTTTCCTTTTTCATAAAGTTCTGCCAAATATTCCTTTTCAAATTCTACGTTCATATAACCGTTCTTTGATGACACAAAGATAACACATATTTGCACAATTCGCAATATTAGCGAATTATTTTTATATCCTACCGAGTACTTTTATTGTGTTAGATAAGTTTTTGGCCGTGCACGCCCAATAGACACCTCATTTAAAAGATAAGGCTTGGTAATCATCTGAAGAATAAACTTAGGAAGTGAAGTTTACACTCTCTGATGATTACCAAGTCTTATTTGAATAAGAAGAGGATTAACAGCGGTATTGAATATTCGTCGTTCCTCCGCGATGCC
>ERZ779643.2526-NODE-2526-length-10450-cov-45.329101_pt1 | contig 10450 bp, 7 predicted proteins | sample MGYA00511564_ERZ779643 | MGnify/ENA primary metagenome ERZ779643 (study PRJEB29588, sample SAMEA2147114) | human gut metagenome | biome: human gut; feature: human-associated habitat; material: faeces | place: Denmark | collected 2008/2010 ... | reverse complement strand
AAGTAAATTTGGAAACGATGATAGAGGATGTGGTGGATAAATACAAGGCGAAATCAGCGAAACCGATCCATATCATCACCCGGTTTGGAGCCACCTCTGCCCTAGCCGACGAGGAATATCTGAAGGAAGCGATCAGCAATTTGGTGGATAACGCCACCAAATACTCGAAGGAGGAAATCAACATTGAGATTTCCACCCTGGAGGATGACAGAAACGTGTATATCAAGATTTTTGATGAGGGTATCGGCATAGCCAAGAGCGAACTGAAGACCATCTTCAACCGCTTTGAGCGCGCCGCTGAGCACGAAAAGGATGCCCGCAAGACCCGTGGCGGCTTCGGTATCGGTCTGAACTACGTGCTGCAGGTAATCAACGCCCATGGCGGCAAGATAAGCGTAAAGAGCGAGAAAGACAAGTGGTCAGAGTTCACCATCTCGCTGCCGAAATAATCAGACAGCAGCTTATCTGTGGCTTATCTTATTATAATCACCCTATATTTCTTCTCTTAAACTTAATTTCAGGAACTTATCGCATAGCTGATATACTCCCTCATCCTGCGTGATAAAATCTCTTTCGAGCAAGGTCTTCACGGCTCCCTGCACAGTGCTGGCACCCAGACGATATTTATGCAGGAACTCCTGCGACATCAGCGAGGAAGGGTTCTCCTCTCTGGCTATGGCGATGAGCACCTGCTTCTGCTTGCTGGTAAGCTGGAACAGCAGAGCCTGATAGGCAAAACGATGCTGCGAAAGAATGCTCTCTATGCAATATTCCACATCCTCTTTTCCCAGAACCCTGGAATCTGAAATCGAAGTATAGAGCATGTTGAGCACATACTGAATATACCAGGTAATGCCATCAAAATGATGATAAAGATAGGAGAACGCTTCCGCAGAAATCTCCTTGTTGATCTTAGACAGATGATGGTTGGCAAACTCCAGATAGGTCTGTTCGTTGATAGCCTCCAATCCCATGATGCTCGAACTGTGATAGAAAGGACGTGACCTGGAGGTAAACATCAGTGCCATCATGTGGCGCTTGGAACCAGAGAAGATGAAGTTAGCGTTATGACAGTTCTGGATGCGCTTGCGCAACGTAGCCTCCACCGTTTTCTCAGGATAACCGGCAATGGTTTGGAATTCATCAATGGCTATCAGGCAAGGCTTATCTGCCTGGGAAAGATAGGCAAAGATCTCATCCAGCGTAATATCAGGCGACTGAATATCTCCGATGCCCACGCTCCATTCCGGATTTCCGTTGATATCGAAAGAAATAGTAGATTTCAGCGACTGAAGCATATTCAGAAAGAACTCCCACACCTTTCTGCCCTTGGGTTTCAATGCAGCAAGAATCCCCTTGCCCAAAGCATAAACAAACTCTCCGAGATTTTTGGTATCGTAAATATCAATATAGATGCAATGATACTGCTCCCGGATTTCCTTCTGATAGAAACAATGATAAATCAACCCCGACTTTCCCAATCGTCGTGGTGCTATCAATGCCACATTGCATCGGTTGGTTAGATGCCGTGTAAGCAAGGCGGTTTCTTCTACCCTATCGCAGAAGAAATCTGGGGATAAATATCCTTCTATGAGAAACGGATTAGTCTGTACCATAAGCATTTACCGAATTATGAATTTTACGTAACGAAGATTTCATAATCTCCGGATGCAAAGATACATATTATATTTGAAACCCGCAAGTTTTTTGGGGGAAAAATCTAAAAGCTGCACAAATGTAAACCGCCATTTATATAAATAGCGATTTACATTATGAAGTTTTACACATTTTTAAGAGCCACTTTCCACCCATTTCTAAAAAAAAGCAATACCTTTGCTGCTGAACAAGATATTCAAACATAAAATAAATAGGAATTATGGACTTAAAAGGAATCTACACAGCCGATGCCAACCGTTATGGCGATGCAGAGGCACTTTACAAGAGATGCGGCAAGAGCGGAGTCTTGCTGCCTAAGATTAGTCTGGGATTCTGGCACAACTTCGGAGGAGTGGATCCTTACGAAAGAAGCCGTGCCATCACCCACTATGCCTTCGACCACGGAATCACCCACTTCGACCTTGCCAACAACTATGGTCCTCCATACGGAAGTGCCGAAGAAACCATGGGCAGACTGATGAAGGATGATTTCCTGCCTTATCGCGACGAACTCTTCATTTCTACCAAGGCGGGATATGATATGTGGGAAGGTCCTTACGGCAACTGGGGCTCTCGTAAGTATCTGATGGCGAGCCTCGACCAGAGTCTCAAGCGCATGAATCTGGACTATGTAGACCTCTTCTACAGTCATCGCTACGACCCGAATACCCCGCTCGAGGAAACCCTCCAGGCTATGGTAGACATCGTGAAGCAGGGCAAGGCGCTCTATCTTGGCATCAGCCGATGGCCACTGGAAGCCCTGAAGTTTGCCGATAAATATCTCAAGGAGCGCGACTGTCCGCTGCTCATCTTCCAGGACAGACTCAACATGCTCGACCGTGCGCCACAGGAGAACGGAACCCTCGACTACTGTCACGAGAACGGCATCGGATTCATCTCGTTCTCGCCTCTGGCCCAAGGTCTCCTTACCGACCGCTATCTCAACGGCATCCCATCGGATAGCCGTATGGCAAAGGAGCATTTCCTGAAGCACAGCGCCCTGACACCGGAGTTGCTGGAGCAGCTGAAGCAATGGAATCAGGAAGCTGGGGAACGAGGCGAGACCCTTGCCGAGATGGCGCTAGCCTGGATATTGCAGCAGAAAGGCGTTACCAGCGTATTGGTAGGTGCCAGCTCAACAGCCCAGCTGGAAAAGAACATGAAGTGTGTTCATGCCAAGGCTTTTTAATATTGGATTAACCAAATCATTTCTCTGTTATTTTGCCAAATCGTAGTATTTTTACATAGATTTGGCAGAATAACAGTTCACTATTTTGCCAAATCGTGGTATTTTAATAGAGCATGCCAAACATCCATAACGGAATAATATTTCCATACCCCGTCTCTATATCGTCCTTTACTACATATCCATGCTCTATGTTCTGCAGCTGATTTTGCTTTTTCTTCTTTCCTCCAACCTCGAATGTATATTTCCCGTCAATCAGAAAATCAGATATAGGTGAAACTGTTACAGGCATGAATGAGCGTGTTTGATTGAAAAAGAAAGTTTCTCTCACAGTTCCTATCTCAACACTCTTTCCAGCAAGAGTATAGATGAGCGTTGGATTATCCAGATAAATCTTATCTATCTTTCCTAGTCCTTGAATACCACCAGTTGAAGTGCGGAGTTGCCCAATAAGTCCGGCTTTCTCCAAGTAGGCGCAAAGGTCGGCAACATTGTTTCTAGAAACTTCTAGCTGCCCTCCTATCTGACTCATATTAGGCTTGAATGGTGCACTTTGAGCGATGATGGCAAGTAGCCTTTTGAGTTTTCTTGCTGTTGAAACAGTAAGGTCAGCATATTGCGGAATATCGGTTTCTATCGTTGCATTGACCACTTGCTGAATATACATTCTGATGTCGCCATCAGAAAAAGGATAATATCCTCGTTGCAGATAGTCTGCGAAATGTTCTAATGGCAAGAAGCCAGTCGGTATATTGACTTCCTGCTGCATAAGCTGTTCTAAAGTACAAACAGGAAAGTGGATTCCATGAAAGAGTTCCAGATATTCCCGGTATGATAGACCTTGCATCTCGTACATAAGTGCACGACGACTCAGGTCAAATGCTCCCTTAGCTATGTCGAGAACAGATGATCCGGTAAACATTACATGAAGTTCGGAATGGTAGTCGTATATTAATTTCAACTCTCTTGCCCAATCCTTGTATTTATGGATTTCATCAATGAAAAGATACTTTCCGCCCATCTTTGCAAATGAATCTGCCAGTTCGGTGAGCCTATGACTGGCAAAATAAAAATCTTCTGCCTGTACATAGAGTGAGTCTTTTCTTGGTAGTTGTTCTTTGATGTGTTGAAGCACCAAAGTTGTTTTACCTACACCTCTTGGCCCCATCAGACCTATCATACGAGCATCCCAATTGATGCGATCATACATATAGCGATGAAACGTAGTACTCGTTTCTCTCAGCAATTTGTCGAATGTTGCTTGTAATTGTTCCATTTTATGCCCGACTATGTTGTTCTTTGGCTGCAAATATACGAATAAATAGCGAAAGTGCACTGAGTTCAGTGCACTTTTTAACGAAAATTGCACTGAACAGAGTGCAATTTTCTAAAATTACATTATAATTGCCAAAACCTAGCAGATAATTTGCGCTTACTTCTCTACCAGCACATCCTGCTCTTCGTAGCTGTCGAATCCCAGACTTTCGAATTATAATTAATAAAGAATAAAAAAAAGTGTGTATGTTTACATATATGCTAACTAATCTGTATTTTTGCATTATATTAAAAAAGAGAATATGTTTGAGCGACCGAAATTTTACACAGAAGACGAAGCTTTAGATAAAGTACTCGGTAAGGAAGGTACACCATTGCGTAATCAATAAGAATCAGACATGAATGCTTTTCTGATGGGAGAAGCTATCAAAAAAGCACGCCAATCGAAGAATCTGACTCAAGAGGAACTTGGAGCACTAATTGGAGTAAAGAAATCACAAGTTTCTAGAATAGAAAAAGGAAACAATATCACATTTGCTACCATAGCCAAAGTTTTTAGAGCAATGGGAATCTCTGCCAGCTTTGAAATGGCAGGTATTGGCAAAATCGCATTATGGTGACAAACTGTATGAGCAGAATCATAGGATATAATATGCTTCAGACTCAGCAAAACAGACAAGTCCCCGCATTCAGCTACGAGGTTTTCGATCGTCAACTCGACAATTTTGCAATGATGCTCAAGGTGTTGATGGACGGATGGGAAGATTACAGCTCTCAGGAGATGACCTTCGACATCCACTCCCTATGTACCAAGGCTTCCCGACTCTGCTATCTGGCAGATCAGGACCTCGCCTTGCAGCATACCGATGTTTCCCATCATCGCAAGGAGCAGAACGAAACGTATTTTACCTCCTTCGAACTCATCATCACCACCCAGTTTACCAAATTCATGAAAAAAGTCCTTGCCCAGGTCAAGGCTGGCAAGAAAGTAGAAGGACATGCTTCGCCGATGTTCTCCTCCGAAATCAGTACGCTCCTGCCTAAGTTGCAGGACCTGCTGCTGATGGATGGCATGAGCAGGGAATCGATAGAGATAATGGTGGGAGACATCCTGAATACGGAGAAGCTGATTCAGAAAAATCATAAAATTACGAAGTTTCCGGGAGTGAGATACGAGGAACGTCTGTGGTATCTCATCCGTCTCTATTGCCTCGCCAGCTATCTGGTGCTGCATTTCCGCAGAGTTTGCCATGTTACCAGTTCAGAAATGCCACCCGAGGAAGCGGCACGATTAACGGAATGGGCTGTGCAGAAATACATCTCGGAAAAGGACAGCAGCGAAAAGCTGGAACTGTATTTCTCCAATCTGCAGTATGACAACGATGGAAAACCGCTCAACGTGAACCAATGGCTCCAGGCAAGAAGGGAGTTGAAGCATCTGGTGCCCCAGAATCTGCTCCTGCTGTTTCTCAATAGTGCAGATGACGTGAGCCAGTTGGGTGCTTCGCTGATAAAAGTGAATTTCTCGAATGATGAATTCATGATGCTCGTGGATGCTGTGGCGAAATACCAGCTCATCACGGAGCATATCCGTGCCATAGAATTTCCGGAGGAATTCGAGCAAGACCTCCATAATGAGGTGTTCTATCTTACGGTGAATGGCCGTTCGGTGGATCTGGAGGAATTGAAGAAATCCATCTCCAAGATGGTGAATCTGGTTTCCAGGAAAAACCACTGGTTCTGCGTATGGAGCGTGCTGAAGCATCTCAACCTGATCAAGCATGAGAGTACCTTCGCCACCTTTGCCCATCAGATGATGAGTGACGACTGGTTTGGCAACATCGATCCTCGTCTCCGCTTTACGGGAGATAATCTGAGCGATTATTCCCGCTACTTCAATGAATATGATTATACCGAATGGAACGAGGAGATGTTTCTGGAGAAGAAGGAGCTGTATGGAATGACGAAGTGGTCGCCTAAGCTCTATCAGAATTTTTCCTCGCTCTGTGCCAGGATGATGCAGGCCATCTGGGGCTACAGTTTCTTCGGCTAGCCCCCCATTGATACAGGTTGATGGCAGCAAGAAAAACACATTTAAATGCCTGATTTAAAAATAATATTAAAAGTTCACAAGTTTGTGGTCCACAAACTTGTGAACTTTGTTTTTTTTTGCTTATCTTTGCATCCGTAATCAAGTAAAAAGATTATCTCATATTTGTAAATACATTTTTACTTTCAAAGAGTTCTAGAACTTTCTTTTCCAATGGAGTTTTTCTAACTTCATTATGCTGTCTCCAAAAATTAGAATCATAATTCATTGAAGATATAATTTCTTTCAAATTATAATTGTACTTAATCCGTTTTTTACGCTCTATTTTTTTTTCACCAACATTAAAAATTAAAGCTTTTATCAATATATCCTTTCCCAAATGTCTATAATTCCCACTCAATTCTTCAGATTCGATTTCTGTAAATCCTCTTCTATTGGTGTATACTGTATTTATCAATAATGTCAATGGAATTTTTCTTTTTCCATAAGACAATGTTGAATTACGTAGATAACCTTCATATTTCAGTATACGATAATCTACACCATCTATAAACAGTTTACCTTCTATAATAACGTTTTTAACATTTCTTTTAGCTTTAAATGTTATGACATAAATATTACCATTCACACCTGATAAAATAGTATAATCGATATTATAATATTTCTTATACTCTCTTGTTAAAAAAGGAATAGGCATATTCTTCGTTATTTTACGTGCAAAAAGCCCCAATTGCACCAAAGAAAAGAAATTGGTACAGTATGACAAATCGCCGTCTTTACCTGTTTTCAATGTAGCATAACGTCCTGTTATCAAAGATAATTTTCTTAAAGAAATTTCCGATTTTGCATTAAAGAATGTTTCAATATATTCATTACATGTTCTGTCATTCAATGTGACCTGCCGATAAATAAAATCTGACTCTTTATTTTTATAAGATTTTGCCTCTAAAAGCAATTGGTCCATTGCCCTCTTTATTATTACATCTATTGGGTACGCCGTCACTTCATGCAATTTTACAACATATGGTTTCATTTTTATTGTACCATTTAAACGAGATAATGGTATAATTAGTTCATGATAACCGACATAACTTATCTTTGCAACTCCTTTCAAAGGAGTATCTAAAGTAAAGGCACCATCTACATTAGTCACCGTTCTACAATCTTGACTAACAAAAACTGTAGCAAAAGGTAAACATGCATTTGTTTCTTCATCAACAACATATCCTTGATAACATTGAGGATAAATGTGCAAAGAAGAAAACAGCAATACAAAAAATAACAAATATTTTCCCATCTTATTAAGTATTAACTTGCGCACTTTTATGATATTAAATACGCATCATAATCTTTTTTGAAATTTAATTTTGGCGGCAAAATTAGTGTTTTTTGGCAAAAAGGAAACCAAAAACACTTGACAAAGTGTTGACATCCCCTATTTTAAGCAATAAATTAATAAAAGAATTTGCTATTTTACATTTAATTTATTACTTTTGCCACATGAAAAAGATTATTATCATATTTTTCGGACTTATAGTATTCCTCTCTTCATGTACTAATCATGATAGAATGATTGAATATTCTACATTAGAAAATAATGTAGAAAAAAATCCCATGGAAACATTAGATAAAATTGACAGCATTCTAAGAATATTAGAAGATGACAATATATCTGACTATATGCATTTAAGTTTATTAAGATACCAGGCAAAAGACTTATTGGATAAAAACATATCCAAAGAGCAAGACATAAAAAAAATTAAAGCTATCACTCAATTTTATAAAGAGCAGGAAAATAATCCTAAATTATTAAAATTGTCACTATATTATTGTGGCAGGATTTACTCTGAGCAACACGATGCTCCATCTGCTTTAGATTATTATGAGCAAGCGGTAAATATTAATAACAAGAATCTTGCATTTGACTCTAAAATTTATAGTCAAATCGGTTATTTATTTTACTTTCAAAACTTAAATAAAGAAGCTTTCAAAAACTTTACTTTTGCCTACACTTTAGCAAAAGAAGCTAAAGATACTATGAAAATAGTAAACGCAATGAAAGACATTGCATCTGTAGAAATAGCGAACAATAACTATAATAATGCCATAAAAACTCTGGCAAAAGCTTTGAATATAGCAAAATCCACGACCTCATGCACCCAAAGACGCATCAACAGTATTACATCATATTTGGCCATGGCTCTCAATCAAAATGGAGAATATACTAAAGCTAAAAAAATTATCGAGCCAGTACTTAAAGAAATACATCCATCAGACACGAGTGCTGTCTTCTCTATCTATGCCGAAATTTTAGAAAACTTACAATATGACTCCGCTGCATTCTATTATAGGTATCTCTCTGAAAAAGGTAGTATTTATGCACAAGAAACAGCATTTTCGTATCTAACAGAAGCAGCTATAAAACATACTAAAAATGAGACTGCCCAGAAATATCTACAACAATACTTCAATGCAAGAAACAACGTAAAAAAATATACCTATACCAAATCATTATTACAAGTAAGCAAATTGTATAATTATCAACAACAGATAAAAGAAAGAGAAATTGTCAAAAACGAAAAAAAAACAATCATCTATATAGCAAGTATTATAGTTGCACTATTAGTCATTGCCATTCTTCTCTGTTTGTTAATAATTCAAAGAAAAATACAACATGAAAATATACAAAAAAAGCGCATTCAGATACTTCAAAAAATACAAAAAAATATACTCCAACAAAAAGAAAAAGAATTAATGACTATAAAAGATAAAATAGCTTTTTGGGAAAATCAAATAAATAGCATTCAAAATCAAAAATTACAAGAACAGCTTGCAAAAGAAGAAGAAAACTATGCTATAAAAAATGCATTATATACTATAGAGAAGAAAGAACGCAATGTAGCCTTTAATACCTTATCAAAAACGGATATTGTTAATAAAATTCTCTTGAAGAGTAAAGCAATTCAAAGAGAACATTTGACTACTTCAGAAAAGGATGAAGTTATTCAAGTGTTCAAAACATATCTTCCTAAATTTATAGACGATTTAATGGCTTTATATGATTTAAGTTTACAAGAACTACTTGTTTGTCTTCTCCTAAAACTTAATATAAAGCCTTCTAGCATTAGTTATTTGCTAGGTACTACAATTTCTTCTATTTCTAAAATTAGAAGTCGTTTATATAAAAAGATATTTAATAAAGATGGTGGAGCAGAAAAATGGGATGAATTTATTCGGTCATTGTAGCCAACACCTTACACCACTTATCTTCGCACCATTTCAAGCTTAAATAAAGCATTTAAGCGACTGATTTACAAAATAATATTAAAAGTTCACAAGTTTGTGGTCCACAAACTTGTGAACTTTGTTTTTTTATCCGAATATTGCAGATACGGAATATAATGGATAATTGGCAAGCCAATCCTGCTCCCTGTAAGGTGACATGGATAGGCGCATACCTTTCAATCCCTGATTGCGCTCCACAAACACCCTGAGACTCTTAGCCTGTAAATTCTCCTCAGCCTTTACTTCTATCGGAATGATTCTTTCCTCATCCTGCACCAGGAAATCTATTTCACCACGTGAATTTTCTGCCGACCAATAATAGATAGACAAGGAAGCTTTCTCCTTCAACTGCTGCAGGACATACTGTTCTGTCAGCGCCCCCTTGAAATCAGAAAACAGCACATTTCCTTCCAGCAAGCTTTGGGCAGGAATATTGCTCATGGCTCCCATCAGTCCCACATCAGACAGGAATAACTTGAAAGCAGAGAAATCCTCGTATGCTGCCAATGGTAGCAAGGCTTTCTTACAGCGGTTTACCTTATAGATCAGCCCTGCATCTTTCAGCCATTCGATGGCGAGCTCAAAATCCTTTGCTCTGGCTCCTTCCTTCACGGCACCATAGATGAATTTCTTGTTTTCCTTGGCGAGTTGGGATGGAATGGATTTCCATACCATTCGGATACGTGGAACTTCTATAGCCGGGGCATGTTTAGAAAAATCACGCTCATACGCTTCAAGGATTCCATTTTGAATGCTTCTGACTTTAGACAGATTCCCCTCACTGACAAAAGACTGGACAACAGCCGGCATTCCCCCTACCAGATAATACTGTCGCAGGCATTCTTCGAATTTATTCCGGAACATGGTTATCATATTCCAATCCTTTGACATGAGCAGTTCCACCATACGGTTTTCACCGATTGCATCCAGGAACTCAAAGAAGGTAAGGGGATATAAATGCATGAAATCTACTTTACCTACAGGAAAAGAGTCATTCT
>ERZ779643.2521-NODE-2521-length-10464-cov-3.558075_pt1 | contig 10464 bp, 9 predicted proteins | sample MGYA00511564_ERZ779643 | MGnify/ENA primary metagenome ERZ779643 (study PRJEB29588, sample SAMEA2147114) | human gut metagenome | biome: human gut; feature: human-associated habitat; material: faeces | place: Denmark | collected 2008/2010 ... | reverse complement strand
GAAGGAACTTACAACTGAATCCTGTTTACATTTACACAAAATTTTGGACAGTGTCCTGTCAGCGCTGCTTCCGGCCTGCTTTTTCTCTTCAGGTTCAGGTTTTACGTTGCTCACGGGCTCGCTGCTTTTTGCCTTTTCTGGCTGCTTGCTGTCGCCGGCGGTGATGATGAAGTCTTCCTTCTGCTCGATGTCCGGAACCACCACTACGGGTTCTTCCTCCATCTTTGTGCGGTCGGCCTTGGCAGCAAACACGGCGTCGATGAACTGCGGCTTGCGCCTCAGGCTCTGCAGGGTCTGCTTGCTTGCCAGCTGCTGGCTCTCCTTCTTGGAGTATCCCTTGCCCGAACCGCCCTCGAGTCCTTCAACGATGGCCTGATAAACGAATATCGGGTTGTTGTTCTCGTCGCGTTTCTGCTCTATGAGCTTGAAGTCGAGCTTTACGCGGTTCTTCTGGCACCATTCAATGAGCTTGCTCTTGAAGTTGACCTCCTTGTAGGCCACCTTGTCGAGATTGATAAGCTGTGAGAGTATGCGTTTCTTCATGAAGCGCATGCATGCTTCGTATCCGCGGTCGAGATAGATGGCTCCCACGAGTGCCTCGAAGGCGTTTCCGTCCATGTAGCTGTTGTGTGACGAGGAATGTCCGTTTGACATTATGAGCTGGCTGATGCCAATCTCCTGTGCCAGTTTGTTGAGAGTTTCTCGCTGCACAATCTTGCTTCGGGTGTTGGTAAGGAATCCTTCGCGCTTGCCTTCGAAGTGTCTGAACACGATGTCGCCCACAATGGCGTCGAGAATGGCGTCGCCCAGGAACTCAAGCCGCTCGTTGTTGACGGGGCGTCCCTTCTCGTTGCGCTTGGCTATGCTCTTGTGGAGCAGTGCCTGCTTGTAGAGACTGATGTCGTGGGGATAAAAGCCGATGACGTTGAATAAAGAAGAATAAAGCTCCTTTTCCTTGCGGAAAGGGAGCTTCATTTTATCAATAAAGTTGTTAATCATCATATTTCTTGAAGATAACACAGGCATTGTGTCCGCCAAAGCCGAAAGTGTTGCTCATAGCGGCGCGCACGGTGCGCTTCTGTGCCTTGTTGAATGTGAAATTGAGATTATAGTCTATTTCTTCGTCCTTGTCGTCTTCTTCGTGGTTGATTGTAGGCGGTATGATGTCGTTCTGAACAGACAGAACGCTTACCATTGCCTCAACGGCTCCTGCTGCTCCGAGCAGGTGTCCGGTCATTGACTTGGTAGAGCTGATGTTGAGCTTGTAAGCTGCATCGCCGAATACCTCCTTAATGGCCTTAGCCTCTGAAATGTCGCCCACGTGTGTAGATGTTCCGTGAACGTTGATATAGTCTATGTCCTCCGGTTTCATGCCGGCGTCGTCGAGCGCTGCCTGCATAACGAGCTTTGCTCCGAGTCCTTCGGGGTGAGATGCTGTTATGTGGTATGCGTCTGCGCTTTCGCCCTCGCCCACCATTTCTGCATAAATCTTAGCTCCGCGAGCCTTTGCGTGCTCAAGTTCCTCAAGGATGAGGCATCCTGCGCCTTCGGCCATTACGAATCCGTCGCGGCTTGCGCTGAACGGACGTGATGCCCTCTGCGGGTCGTCGTTGCGTGTAGAAAGGGCGTGCATGGCGTTGAAACCGCCAACTCCGCATCCGCAGATAGCTGCTTCGGCACCTCCGCTCACGATGACGTCAGCCTTGCCCAGACGGATAAGGTTGAAGGCGTCGGCGATGGCGTTGGTTGAAGATGCGCAGGCAGATGTAGTGGCATAGTTGGGGCCGTGGAATCCGTAGTGGATTGATATCTGGCCGGCAGCGATGTCGCTGATCATCTTGGGGATGAAGAACGGGTTGAACTTAGGTCCGTTCTCCTTGTGCAGGGCGTTGTAAGACACTTCGTCCTCGAAGGTCTTGATACCGCCGATGCCTACGCCGAAGATTACTCCGATGCGGTTTTTGTTTACTGTCTCCAGGTCCATGGCGCTGTCTTTAACGGCCTGCATTGCGCTGACCATGGCCAGCTGTGTGTAGCGGTCGAGCTTGCGCGCTTCCTTGCGGTCGATCCAGTCGTTGATGTTGAGGCCTTTCACCTCGCATGCAAACTGGGTCTTGTACATGGAGCTGTCAAACAGCGTAATAGGAGCTGCGCCACTGACTCCGGCCAGCAGGTTGTTCCAAGTTTCCTCGGCTGAAAGACCTACCGGGGTTACAGCGCCCAGTCCTGTTACTACTACTCTTTTTAATTCCATTTAAATAATTATCGGAAATTATTATTTGGTGTTAGCCTCGATGTAGCTGATAGCGTCACCTACAGTGGCAATTGTTTCTGCTTTGTCGTCAGGAATAGAGATGTTGAATTCTTTCTCGAATTCCATGATGAGCTCTACAGTGTCAAGAGAATCTGCACCAAGGTCGTTTGTGAAGCTTGCTTCAGGCTTTACTTCTGTTTCATCAACACCAAGTTTGTCAACGATAATAGCTTTTACTTTTGATTCAATTTCTGACATGATTGTAATGTTTTAAAAATGTTTATAAATAAATTCCAATTCCAAAAATCGGTGCAAAGGAACGAATTTTTATTTAAGTGTGCAAATATTTTTGCAAAAAAAGAGCCCAAAGTTGCACACATGCCGTTATAGTGTGCAAGTTTTGTTGTCTTTTTACACCGTTTTTGTGTTGATTTTGTCGGTTTTGTTGAATTTTGTGCGCACACAGCGGGCATGTTGTATATAGACTGCTTACGGCCCAGTCGGCGGCATGCGGCATAAATGCCTGTATTACAGAGGGTTGCAAAAGAGCACCTTTTAGACGCTAAAAGATGCCCTTTTGGAAGACGAAATGTGCCCTTTTGGAAAGCAAAAGGCCATGTTTTGCAGGACGGCCCTGCCGGGCGTATGCCAAGGCGGATGGTGGTCGGTCTTCATGCCGGCCTGCAGTTGCCGCTTATCCGCAAATCGGGCGTTGTGATGCAGCCTGCTTTTTGCTTTATGTCGGGCTTGTTTCCGCTTGCTTTTTCGCAGGCATAAAGGCCTGTGTCAGGAAGGAACGGGCGGAAATATGCCGATAGAGCACGGAAAGACGGCTGGGGCGTGGATGCACACCACGGATAAAGCCGGATGATGCCTGCTGACCGTTTTCCGTTTATGCTGTGCTGCTTGCACGTGCCGCAGGCATGATTACGCCCTGCCTGCGGGGGCCGATTCGCGCCGCAGCGGATAATTGCCGCGCAGCTCCTCGAAGCTTTCGGGCGATGCCTTCAGCCGCGAGCTGTCGTCGAGCGGATTGTAGAGCTGCAGGCTCAGGTCGTCGGGGTCGGCGGCAGCAACGAAGTCCTGAGGCAGTTCGGGCGGACTGATGATGCACGGCACGTTGATGCCGAAGTGGCGGCATAGGCCGCTTATCACCATGTTGTCGGCGTTAGCCTTGCCGTCGGCGCTGTAGCCTGCTATGTGAGGCGTGGCTATCCATGCCCTGTCCATGAGCCTGAGGTTTATCTGCGGCTCGTGTTCCCAGGTGTCTATCACGGCATCTTTCACCTTATTATATATAAGGGCGTCGAGCAGCGCGTCGTTGTCTACCACGGCTCCGCGGCTCGTGTTTATTATGACGGGCCTGCGCTGCAGCCGGCCGAAGAAGTCGGCGTCGGCCATGTGCAGCGTGGGGTGGGGGCCGTCCTTTACGAGCGGCACGTGGAACGTTATCACGTCACACTGCTCCTCGATGTCCTTCATCGCAACAAACGTGCCTGCGTCGCCCCGCTCCTGCCGCGTCGGGTCGCACACGAGCACGCGCATGCCCATGCCGGCTGCCACTTGCGCCACCTTCGACCCTACGTGTCCGCAGCCCACGATGCCTATCGTTGAGTTTTCGGGGCGCATGCCCTTATCTCTTTTGAGCAGTATCAGCACCGAGCGCAGATATTGGGCCACTGAGGCAGAGTTGCATCCCGGACAGCTCATCCATTCTATCCCGGCGCGCTCCATGTAGGCTGCGTCTATGTGGTCGAAGCCTATGGTGGCCGTTGCCACGAACCTTACGCGGCTGCCGCTGAGCAGCTTTTCGTCGCATCGGGTGCGCGTCCTGACAATCAGGGCGTCGGCGTCGCGCACGTCGCCGGGTCCTATCTCGCTCCCCTTCAGATACACGGCGTCGCCTGTTATGCGGCTTATGGCGTCGCGTATGTAGGGAATCTTGTCGTCAATCACAATTTTCATAATAACAATGATTTATGCTCCGCGGTGCACGCAGCCATAGCGTTGTGCAGCCGCCGGCGTTCAAATACAAGTCCAAAGTTACGAAAAATATTCTGTTTTGTTGGCTGATTAAAAATAATTTATTAGCTTTGCATTTAATATAATAACGCCGTCAGCGCTCCGGCCGGACATGCCGGCTATGCCTGCGGCACGTCAGCAGAAGTATTAACTAAAACAAGAGCAAATGGCATTTACCGAACTTTGTAACGAGATTTTCAGCCGGGCGATAAACGACTATCACCAGGCCGACGACGTTGACACCAAGGTGAACAACCCCTACGGAGAGGGCACGATAGAGAACAGCCTGTATATGAAGTGCTGGATAGACACCGTGCAGTGGCACCTTGAGGATATCATACGCGACCCGCAGATTGACCCGGCAGAGGCTCTGCTGCTGAAGCGCCGCATAGACCGCAGCAACCAGGACCGCACAGACCTCGTGGAGCAGATTGACAGCTGGCTCAGGGACAAGTATAAGGACGTGAAGGTAATGCCCGACGCACGCATAAACACCGAGAGCCCAGCATGGGCCATCGACCGCCTGTCGATACTCGCGCTGAAGATATACCACATGAAGGAGCAGACAGAGCGCGCCGACGCCGACCCTGAACACCGCGAAAGGTGCAGGGCCAAGCTGGATGTGCTGATGCAGCAGCAGGTTGACCTCGGGACAGCCATCGACCAGCTGCTCGACGACATCGAGGCCGGCAGAAAGTACATGAAGGTTTACAAGCAGATGAAAATGTATAACGACCCGGCCACAAACCCGGTGTTATACGCCAAAAATAATAAATGAGGACAGAGCACATACTCATAATGAGATTCTCGGCCATGGGAGACGTGGCCATGACCGTGCCCGTGGTCTATTCGCTCGCAAGGCAGTATCCCGACGTGAGGATCACCATGCTGAGCAAGCCCTTTGCGCGCCCGTTCTTCGAGCGCATGCCGTCCAACGTGAGCTTCATGGAGGCTGACATCAAGGATGAGTATGACGGAGTGAAAGGGCTCAACGCTCTCTACCGCCGACTCACGGCAAAGAACTTCACCGCCATAGCCGACTTCCACAGCGTGCTGCGCTCCGACTATCTGCGCATGCGCTTCAACATAGACCGCTATAAGGTGGCTCACATCGACAAGCACCGCAGCGGCCGCAGGCAGCTCGTGGCCATGTCGGACAAGAAACTCGTGCAGCAGCCGTCGCCGTTCAGCAACTATGCCGATGTGCTTGCACGCCTGGGCTACCCCATAAAGCTCGACTTCAAGTCGATATTCCCCGAAGGCGGAGGCGACATCAGCCTGCTGCCCGAGAGCATCAGGCGCAGCGGCGAGTTCACGGAGAAGTGGATTGGCATAGCCCCGTTTGCCGCCCACGAGGGCAAAGTGTATCCTCCGCGGCTCATGGAGCAGGTCATAAGGCTCCTGACCGAGCGCCATCCCGACTGCCGCATATTCCTCTTCGGCAAGGGACAGCGCGAGACCGAATACTTCGGTGAGTGGTGCTCAAAATACAAACAGTGTGAAAGCGTGGCCGAAAAGCTCGACGGCATAAGTCTCGAACTTGTCCTGATGAGCCATCTCGACCTCATGATTTCAATGGACAGCGCCAACATGCACATGGCATCGCTTACAGCCACGCCGGTGGTCAGCGTATGGGGCGCAACGCATCCCTTTGCCGGATTCATGGGCTGGGGACAGAGCATGGAGAACGCTGTGCAGATAGATCTGCCCTGCCGGCCATGCAGCATATTCGGAAACAAGCCCTGCATCAGAGGCGACTACTCGTGCCTCAAGAACATTTCGCCCGAACAGATAGCTGCAAGGGCTGAGTTCGTGATGTGCGGCAGAAAATAACTATCAGTTAATATCTAATTTATTAATTAAAAAGTAAGCATTATGAAAAAGTACATTTGTGACACTTGCGGTTATGTATATGACCCCGAAGTAGGCGATCCTGATAACGGCATACAGCCCGGAACAGCATTTGAGGACCTTCCAGAAGATTGGGTTTGCCCTCTCTGCGGAGTTGGTAAGGACGAATTCTCAGTAGAAGAAGACGATTAATTCACAGTCGGATATAAAAAGCGCGGAAAGCATCTGTTAAGGCTTTCCGCGCTTTTTTTGTTTCAAGACACGGCCCCGGCGGCAGCAGAAGCGTTGCCTCAAGGCTCTTGCAGGTCAGACAAAGTTGAAAAAATAGCTGAGCATACATGCTGCAACGACGAACGCTGCAAGCAGGCACATTACCGCAAACACGATCTTAGACATTCTCTTGCGGTTCTTGGCGGCCATCAGACTCTTTTTCTTAAATACCTCCGATTCGTCTGTGTGGTCATAGTCTTGTCTTTTGTTTCTTCCCATTTCTTTTATTAATTATTATTTTTTATTACATGCTATGTCATCTTATAAAACTTGCCGGCATTCCGGCCGTAATTCAGGATATGTCATGATAGCGATTTTATTATGCTAAATCTTATTGCACAGACAATCCTTGCACAGAATATCCTAAAATAGTTTCTGTGTCGTTAAAATAATAGTCAATATGCAGGAGGTTGTTTGTTATAGGCCAACGCCTATTTTCATTTCATTCAGATAATTTCGGGCTGCAAAATTATCATTTTTCTTTGGAATAATGAATAATAACGTCATTTTTTAAGTATCTTTGCGGTAAAGAAATAAAAAAACAGTTGTTTTATGGATAAATTATTGCTTTTAGTCCTGTCTTTTTTACTTTTTCAGTCTCCGCTTGAAGCACAGACAGCCCGTGATGAGATAAGAAACAATGTGTGTCTTTCGGCCAGCAACTATCTGGCTTATCCCGGTCCGTCTCAGAAAAAGCTGACGCCCGCCCCAAAAGGTTACAGTCCTTTCTATATAAGTCATTACGGCCGCCACGGCTCGCGCTATCTGATAAGTCCTGACGACTATGATGTCCCGGTGCGTGTCCTTGCCCGTGCCGACAGCCTCGGCAAGCTTACGTCGCTCGGAAAGGATGTGCTCAGACGCGTGACGATGCTCCGTGACGAGGCAGCAGGCCGCCTGGGAGAGCTCACCGAGCTTGGAGCCGAGCAGCACAGGCAGATAGCCCGCCGCATGTATGAGCGCTTTCCCGAGGTGTTCAAGGGCAATGTCGTGGTAGATGCAAAGAGCACCGTGGTGATACGTTGCATCCTGTCGATGGAGAACGAGATGCAGCAGCTGCTCCTGATGAACCCCAAACTGACGATAAAGCACGACGCGAGCATGCACGACATGTATTACATGAACCAGAGCGACCCTGCACTTTATGCGCAGAAGATGCCACGCCGTGCCGAAGTTATGTGGAAAGAATATTGCAGCCGCCGCGTAAATCCTGAGCGGCTTATGCTAAGTCTGTTCAGCGACAGCAGCTATGTTAGGTATGAAGTGGACGCTTCCGACCTCAACTATAAGCTCTTCTCGCTGGCGTCAAACCTGCAGAGCTCGGAGCTTCGCCACAAGATTACGCTCTACGACATATTCACCGGCGACGAGCTCTACGCCAACTGGCAGATGGAGAACACGTGGTGGTATATCAACTACGGCGCATGTCCGCTCAACGGAGCCACTCAGCCCTTCTCGCAGCGCAACCTCCTGCGCAACATAATACATCAGGCCGACAGCTGCATAGCCCTCGACAGGCCCGGCGCAACGCTGCGCTTCGGCCACGAGACGATGGTGCTGCCGCTGACATGTCTGCTCGGCATCAACGGTTACGACAGTCAGATATCAAGCCTCGACAGTCTTGAGAGCAAGGGATGGATCAACTATAAGGTGTTCCCGATGGGCGCAAACATACAGCTGGTGTTCTATCGCCGCAGCCGCAACGACAAAGACGTGCTCGTAAAGGTGCTGCTCAACGAGAACGAGGCGACGCTCCCCGTAAAGACCGACTGCGCGCCTTATTATCGCTGGAGCGACTTTAAGAAATACTATCTTGACAAGCTCGACACGTATAAGAATTAGTGGCGGTGATGCAATATGTGCCCTTTCAGGTTGCAAAAGGCCACCTTTTAGCTCCTGATATGCCACCTTTTACAACCTAAAAGACGGCATATTGCAAGTGGCTGGATAACAGCGCGTTACACAGGCCCTGGCAGACTGCCCCGTATGGCCGTGCGGCAGGCTGTGATAAGCGCAGCCTGCACACCGCTTATGGTGAGCAGAACCTTTTGGGGCCGTAAGGAAAAATATTCAGTATTAATTACTCTTCTTCACGGAAAAATATTAATTTTGCAGCGTTATGGCACAAAATCTCATTCAGACACAGGCGCAGAAACAGGTTCAGACACAGCGCCTCACTCAGCAGCAGATGCTCGTGGTGCATCTGCTTGAAATGCCGTTGACAGAACTGGAGCACAGCGTGGCGGCCGAGATTGACGACAATCCAGCCCTTGAAGTTGCCGGGCCAGACGACGTTCAGCCTGCCGACGACATGCATGAGAGCGTTTCCGGTTCAGACGAAGACGACGACTTTGACACCGTCAACGAGCGTGAGGAGCGCGAGTCGGCGCTCGACCAGGCCCTTTCGGGCATCGGAATGGACGACGAGATGCCTGAGGCCGCGCAGTATGTGGCAAGCAACAACCAGAATGCTGACTATGAGGAGATAACCTACGGCGACCAGGTGTCGTTCTACGACAGGCTCAAGGAGCAGATGGTAGACGTGGAGCTCACGCCCCGCGAGCACGAGATAATGGAGTATCTCATCGGTTCGCTCGACGGCGACGGACTTCTGCGCAAGGACATTGCCACGCTGAGCGACGAGCTGGCCATATACCATAACATAGATGCAAGCGAGCATGAGATAGAGCATGTGCTGCATGTGCTGCAGACGTTCGACCCTGCCGGCATAGGCGCACGCAACCTGCGCGAGTGTCTCCTGCTGCAGATAAGGCGCAGGGACAAGTCGGAGATGCGCTCGATGATGGAGCGTGTGATAACAGAATGCTTCGACGAGTTCATGAACAAGCGCTGGGACAAGATAGCATCGCAGCTCGGCATCGACACCGACACCGTGAAGACGGTTCACAACGAACTGCTGAAGCTCAACCCGAAGCCAGGCTCTTCGCTCGGCGAGACCGAGGGACGCAACATCCAGCAGATAACTCCCGACTTTATAGTAGACACGGCCGACGACGGCACTGTGTCGTTCTATATAAACAACGGCAACGTGCCCGACCTCTATGTGTCAGACTCCTTCACCGACATGGTGAAGAGTTACCAGAAGAACAAGAGCAAGATGAGCCGCAGCGAGAAGGAGGCCCTGCTCTACGCCAAGGAGAAGGTGGAGCGCGCCCAGGGCTTTATCGACGCCATAAAGCAGCGCCGCCACACTCTGTATGTCACGATGAAGGCCATAATAGACATACAGAAGGCATACTTTCAGGACGGCGACGAGAGCGACCTGAAGCCCATGATACTCAAGGATGTGGCCGACAAGACCGGCCTCGACATATCCACCATATCGCGCGTAAGCAACATGAAGTATGCCCAGACACGCTGGGGCACGTTCAAGCTGCGCCACTTCTTCAGCGACAGCGTCAAGACAGAGAGCGGCGAGGAGATGTCGACGCGCAAGATAAAGGCCGCCCTTAAAGACATAATTGACAACGAAGACAAGCGCCGCCCGCTAAGCGACGACGCCATAAAGGATAAGATGAACGAGAGCGGATACCCCGTGGCACGCCGCACGATAGCCAAATATCGCGAGCAGCTGGGCATCCCCGTCGCCCGACTAAGAAAGAAATGAAAGAGAAAGAGATTATTTTCACGGCCAAGGTGCTGAGCGTTCTGTTCACGCCTTTCTATCTTCCGATATTAGGCCTTTTGATTCTTTTCATCTTCAGTTACCTCAGCCTGTTGCCCCTGACCTACAAGCTGTTCCTGCTGTTGATGTTCTATCTGTTCACGGTATTTCTTCCTACGGCCCTTATCCGTTTCTACCGGCGCTATCAGGGCTTCAACACACTGATCATCAAGATCTGAGGACAGAGAGGGAAAAGCGATGAAGGTCGTTTATTTCGGCAGCGACGTGTTCCTGTCGTGCTTTGAATATTTTGTGGAAAAGCATCAGGTGCTGGCGCTGTATACCTATCACAACGACGAGGACTATTTCACGGAATACGCCATCGTAAAACGGGCGGAGGAGCTCGGCATCCCCGTCCACTACGAGGCCATCTCGCCGGAGG
>ERZ779643.2514-NODE-2514-length-10492-cov-3.101658_pt1 | contig 10492 bp, 7 predicted proteins | sample MGYA00511564_ERZ779643 | MGnify/ENA primary metagenome ERZ779643 (study PRJEB29588, sample SAMEA2147114) | human gut metagenome | biome: human gut; feature: human-associated habitat; material: faeces | place: Denmark | collected 2008/2010 ... | reverse complement strand
TTTATGAGCGGGCATTGTATTATCTTTGCCGTATGATCGCCTCGCAAGGAAAGAAAGGTGAATCTTGGAAGTTTAAACTCGTACCAGTTTATGGAATCTTCCTGCTGAATTTCAAGTCGGGCGAGACGGATAAAGTCCGAACCGATCTGGTGATAGCCGACCGTGAAACGGGCGAACAGAAAGGGCGTAACTTCCGAGAAATCTTTATCGAGTTTCCGTTGTTCAACAAAACGGAAACAGAATGTGAAACCGCTTTGGATTACTGGTTATATAATTTAAAACATATGGAACAGTTGGAACATTTATCATTTAAAGGTCAGAAAGCCTTGTTTAACCGCTTGGAAGAATTGGCACGCATTGCCAATATGAACAAGAAGGAACGGGCAGAATACGAGGCTGCCCTGAAAGTATACCGGGATAATGAGAATGTTATGGACTATGCTGTTAAGACGGCAGAAAAAAAAGGATTAGAGAAGGGAATAGCAATTGGTGAAGAGAGAGGCGTACTTAAAACCGCTCGTCTGATGAAACAGAACGGTATTTCTTTTGAACAAATCAAATTATGTACAGGCCTGACCGATGAGGAAATCAATAACCTATAAAGTCAATTGTTTTTTTTGCTTCTTTTGCATCAAGGCAAAAAAACGGGCATGATCTTTCACACCCTTCACAGGAAATGACAGAATATGAGATGAATAAGGGCGTGTGTGAAGGGTATAAAAATAAATCTGATAGGGAGAAGTCTGATTGAGAAATGGATGGATTATGAAAACATGCCGGCTTTTATTCATGTACATGAAAAGAGAGCTTTTGTGTTATAAATCCAATCGTTTCGTCCTATAATCCATATATTTTGGAAAATAATGCGAGTTTTTTCTTGTTGATTCAGAAAACCTCCTTATCTTTGCAGTGATTCCGTAGCGGACAGCGGTTCGCAACAGGAGGAATCAATGATATATTGCAAGCATTTTACGAAGATTATTCCTAGTCTAAAAATCTGGAAAATTTTAAGTCAAGTGGAATAATGGACAGTAAATGCTTGCGCTGACTACGTATATAAAAGTATCTGCCATTTTTATGGGTAGACTGTATTATATCGTATAAGCGCGGGCTGTTGTTCTATTATTACTTGACGGGCGATTTCCAGATGCCTTAGGCTAAATAATAGACAACGAGCCCGTGCTTTTTTTATGTCCTTTCTGAAACGAATCGAAAATAACCAAAGCCGGGTTTGTTCTCTCGCCTTCGTAAAATTAATTGGTTGAATTATCCTTTTAATTAACTATTTAATTTTATTCATTATGAACAAAAAGTTTTCTACTTTGATGGCTGGCTTCTTGCTGGCTGGTGGACTTTCAAGTTTTGCCAATGCAGAAACATTGAAAGCTAGCATCGGAAAGAAAGTAAAAACCGTAGAGAGCGGCTCTACTTATTTCTTTATTGAAAACAGCTCTAGTGCACCTACTTATGCATACGGTGTAAAAAAAGAACAGAATGGGAATTACACTGAATTGGTTAAAGCTGCGAGCCAAGAACTTACAAAGGAAGAAATGGAAAATTACCTTTGGGAAGTATACGAAGTGCCTTACTCTACAAATGCTGGAGCAACAACACAATTCGGTTATGCTTTGAAGAATAAGGCCACAGGTAAATTCTTGACATTCGCTGATGAAGATGGAGATCAGGATGCTGAAATAGTATGGGCTGATGAATATAAGGCGACAGATGCAAACACATTTATTGCAATCACGTACGTGTCTGGTCAGGATTTTGCGAAGTACGATGGAACAAAGCCGACAACAAATTTTTGGATTGGAGACTATACCACTTATGGAATTAATTGTTATTTAGATTTAACAGGAGGTGGTTTAGATGGTGTTGCCAGCAGTTCTGCTAGTGATTTTTCTTTCTATGAAGTAGCAGATACCGAAGTTCCAAGCACCGATTTGAATGCTTTGTATAATTCAGCTGGTTTCAACTTGAAATTGGATGATGGAGATGTTGCCAACGTATTTGATAATGGTAAGACAATCAAGGCTGTTGGAATCAAGGCTGGTACTGTTTTAACAAAAGATGGTGCTGTTTATACAAGCACAAATCCTGAATATGGTTTCCCTGCTGGTACCTATTTCTTGTCAGAAACTCCTGCTGGAAAAGTTCCTACAAATGAAAAAGAATTATATTCATACCTGTTAAACTCAACATTTGTAGCATTGAGCCCGTCTGTTAATGCAGATGAATCAGGTAAAGTAAAAGCTTCAGGTGAAGGATTTACTTTGGTTGATAATGTTGCCGGAAAGGATTTGAATTTATATTTGGGCCAAGACAAAAACTTTGTTTCTTCAGGAGACCAAGTATCTGTAAAGAACGCAGCTTTCACAGTTATGAACAATGCCACTAATAAGGACGTTTATGCTTTATCTGTTGCCGGTTTCCGCTTTAAAGGTGGTGCAGATGCTACTCATACAGAAAAAACTGTTGGTTTAGCAATTAAGAGTGCTGGAACTTATGGTGGTTCTAAATTCTTGGTATCAGATCCTAATACTGGGAATAATAATCGTATCTTCAAGTTTGTTGAATCAACGATTAAGAAAGGTATTGATTTGTTGAATGCCAACGGTGCTTCTGTTTATAACATTAAGTTTGTGGGTGGTAAGGTTGATGGTTACTATTTGACTAATGCTTATGATGGAAATGCATATAAGAATTTTGCCAAAGGTACAGTCTTGTCTGATCCGACAACTCCAGCCTTCCAGTATGTAATTACTAAGGTAGATGGTAATGATGTGACTTTCACTAACCGTGAAACAGACAAAACATTTACTGCTAAATTGTTCGATAAAGGTGGAAATAAATATACTTTGGCTTTAACAAAAGCAGAACAATCTACTAAATATGACATTTTGGATGTTCAAAACAATGGCGATGTTAAAAATATAAATACAGAAGATCTTCATTTGTCTGAAGTGGAATTAGTTCCGGTAACATCTGTTGATAAGTTCGCTGGTTTCATGGACGAAGCCAATGAAGCAAGAGTTAGCTTGACTTTTGCTCGTGATGAAGACCCGACTTCAAACAAATTGTATCCATTGGTTAAAGAAGACCCCGTTGGTACATTCTCTTGGAACAATATGACAGACGAAGTTTCTGAAGGTGCAGTTTGGCAATTGGTTAAGTCTGAAAAGCCTAATTACAAGACTCTTACTTATGCTTATATCAATGCAAATAACGCAGTTGATTACAAGAATTTAGGTGATACAGTTGCTTACTATACTTATAAGTTCCAGTATGTGAAAGATGGAGTCTTGAAGAATCTGTATATTAATAATTCAAACTTAAGCAATAGTGCTCTTCCTAACGCAGGTACAGATTACATTGTTAAAGAAAACGTAAATGGTTCTGTAAGTATTGTGACAAAATATGCAGACGATTATACTAATACAAAATATCCTGTTCAGGCATTCTATTACCCATATCAGTTGGTTGTTACTAGCTACAATAGTGTAACTACACCTAAACCGGAGACAAATAGAACTTTAACTACTTGGGCTATTTCTCAGGAATCTAATGCTACCGATATCAAGGCTTACATTGTATTGGATGCTCCGGAAGTAACATTGCCTACAACAGCTTCATACATTACAATGAAAGATGAAGTGGGTAACTTGTCATTAGGTATTGATAACGAACGTGATGTTGTATATGCAAAGGACGATGTTACAATCCGTGTATTTGCAACAGATAAGGATAAGGAAATTCCTTCATTCTTCGTAACAACTGGTTGGAATAAAGAAGATGGTTCAAGAATGTTCTTAATGAATCCGTCTGACTCAGTTGACTACAAGGTTGGTGCAGGTAAGTATGACAAGAATTATCAGTGGAATGCTGATATGACTAAGGCGATCTTCAAGTCTGCTAAATTGAATGCTTCTTTGGATACTTTGACAACTTCTATTACAGGAAAGACAACGAAAGTAGCCATGAAGGCTGATAATGCTGGCGTTCAAGGTGGTTTGGATTACTTCAAGTATCAGATCTTCTTGGCTGATGCTGAAGAAGCTGATGACTTGTATATCGTTCGCACATTGGCAGATGCTGAAGGTGGTAGATATTTATGCCAGTTGAACGGTAAGTTTGGTTGGAGCAAAGACCGTGACAATGCAATCAAATTCCGTATTGCAGATGTAGACGCTCCGACAGCAAACGAATCAATCAATGCTGCTAACAACGTAATCGTTGCAGGCGTTAACGGTGCTGTAGTCGTTAAGGGTGCTGAAGGCAAGAACGTAATCGTAAGCACAATCTTAGGTAAGGTAGTTGCTAACGAAGTAGTTTCTTCAGACAATGCTACCATCGCTGCTCCTCAAGGTGTAGTAGTTGTATCAGTTGACGGCGAAAGCTTCAAGGTAGTAGTAAAATAATTGACAATTGAAGATTAACAATTGACAATTCATAATAATTGCGGTGGGAGAAATCCCATCGCAATCTTTCAAAAGATATTTTTAAGTTAATAGTCACGTGCCTGATTTAATCAAGGCAAGTACCCTGCGAAGGAGAACAAGTGGCATTAGTATTAATAATAGTGTAATATAAAGTTTATGTTCTATTAGTAACCCTGCGAAGAGTAAACATAGAATCTCTAAAAGATGAAATCCCTGTCGTTCGTTTGGGCGGCAGGGATTTTTTGTTTCACGCAGAAAGAAATGGAAGTATGCATAGCATTTATCTGTTGTCCATTAAGTCCGATCGTCTCCTCTTAATAGCAAATACCATACGCGCCTATTGGCATGATGCTGGAATTATCCCGGGAAATTTGTATCTTTGCACCTCTAATTATTAAACAATTCTATTTATTTATGATTACATCAGACCAACTACATGACGTGTTGGAGCGCGAGAAGGCGCTGAGGGGGTATCTTTGACATTGATGGTAAGACCATTCAATTAGAAGAAGAAGAATTACGTACACAGGATCCGGCTTTCTGGGAAGATGCCAAACGGGCAGAAGTCCAGATGAAGAAGGTGAAAGACCTGAAGAAATGGATCGAACTGTATAATGAGGTGAAGGCTGCGACGGATGAAGTGCAGCTGGCCTACGAATATGTGAAAGAAGGAATCGTCTCGGAAGAAGAGTTGGATGCCAATTATGCCAAGGCGGTCGAGCTGATCGAAAATCTGGAATTCCGTAACATGCTTCGGGATGAGGCCGACCAGATGAGCTGTGTGCTGAAGATCAATTCGGGAGCCGGCGGAACGGAAAGTCAGGACTGGGCTTCCATGTTGTACCGTATGTATACACGTTGGGCCGAAGCACATGGATATAAAGTCTCTATTGCCAACTATCAGGATGGAGATGAGGCTGGAATCAAGACCGCTACACTGAATATCGAAGGCGATTATGCGTATGGATATCTGAAGAGCGAGAACGGTGTACATCGTCTGGTACGCGTTTCGCCCTATAATGCCCAGGGAAAACGAATGACTTCATTTGCATCCGTGTTCGTTACGCCCTTGGTAGATGATTCTATCGAGGTAAAGATCGATCAGGCCGCTATTTCGTGGGATACGTTCCGTTCGGGTGGTGCCGGAGGTCAGAATGTGAATAAGGTAGAATCAGGAGTTCGCTTGCGTTATCAGTTCAAAGATCCGTACACAGGCGAGGAAGAAGAAATCCTGATTGAGAATACGGAAACCCGAGACCAGCCGAAGAACCGCGAAAATGCTATGCGCCAGTTGCGTTCTATCTTGTATGATAAGGAACTGAAACACCGGATGGCGGAACAGGAAAAGGTAGAGGCCGGAAAGAAGAAGATCGAATGGGGCTCACAGATTCGCAGTTATGTATTCGACGACCGTCGGGTAAAAGACCATCGTACCAACTACCAGACATCGGATGTTACCGGTGTGATGGATGGAAAGATCGACGGTTTCATCAAGGCTTATCTGATGGAGTTTGCCGGATCAGAATCTGCCGAGAAGTAGAAATAAACCGAGTTATCAACTGGTTGTTCATAAAATTGTGGGTGCAATATTTGCGTATGTCGAGAATAAGTCGTAATATTGCACCCGATTTCAGAACACATGTTCTTTGGAAGACTGGTCCTATAGCTCAGTTGGTCAGAGCACCTGACTCATAATCAGGGAGTCCTTGGTTCAAGCCCAAGTGGGACCACATAATTCAGTGAATCACTTACGAGTTTTTCGTGAGTGATTTTTTTGTTTATATCTATTCTCAAATCTATTAGGCATGAAAAGACTGATCTTATCTTTCTGCACCGGGCTGGCTTGTTTCTCTTTGTCTGCCCAGTCACCTGTTACTTATTCCAATCCGGTGATACCGGGCGATGTGGCTGATCCTACGATTATTCGGGCCGGCGATGTGTATTATGCAGCCGGTACATCTTCGGAATGGGCACCGTTCTATCCTTTGTTTCAATCGTATGATCTGGTAAATTGGCGGCAGGTCGGGCATTTGTTCGATGAACAGCCGGCTTGGACGAAATCGTCATTCTGGGCACCTGAGTTATTCTATCACCGGGGAACGTATTATGTATATTATACGGCTCGCCGGAAATCGGATGGGGTTTCTTATATTGGCGTGGCCACTTCCGACAAGCCGTCCGGACCTTATACCGATCGGGGCATTGTTGTTGAATACGGAACAGAAGCCATTGATGCTTTTATCCTGGAGGATGAAGGGCAACTGTATATTTCTTGGAAGGCTTATGGATTGGATGACCGTCCGATTGAGCTGTTGGGGTGCCGACTCTCGGCCGATGGACTGAGACTGGAAGGTGAACCTTTTACCTTGCTGAAAGATGATGAACGGCGCGGGATGGAAGGACAGCACTGGCTGAAATTAGGCGATTATTATTATCTGATCTATTCGGTGAGTGGTTGCTGTGGTCCGAAGAGCGATTATGCCGTCTCGGTGGCCCGTTCCAAATCATTGCAGGGACCGTATGAGAAATATGAAGGAAACCCGATTTTACATGGTGGAGACGAAATCCAGTCATGTGGACATGGAACGGTAACCACAACGCCCGACGGACGGATGTATTATCTTTGTCATGCCTATTTCCCCGGGGAAGATTTCTTTATGGGACGACAGCCGATTCTGCAGGAGCTGGTGTTGGGTGATGATGCCTGGTTGCATTTCAAGGAAGGAGAAACGGCTTCGAAGACACACCCGCTGGCCGGACATGTGCAGCAACCGGTTCCCGACTTCTACGATGATTTTACTTCAGACCGCTTGCGTGTGGAATGGACTTGGAACTATCCGTTTGCCACACCCCGCATCCAGTTGTTTGGCGGCCGCCTGTCTTTGAGCGGAGAACCGAAGGCTGGGGCTGAGGCCGGTACTGCCTTATGCTTGCGTCCGGTTGCAGCCGATTATACATTCGAGACTGTTGTCTTGAACCAGAATGATGTCCGTAAGGGAATAACCATGTATGGGGATGATCGGAATCTGCTGTCGTTGGTCTGCCGGAATAATCAACTGGAGCTTTGCTTGCGAAAGGATGGAAAAGAGACTCCACTGGCAGCTCCGGTACTTCTTCCCATACCGGAAAGAGGCGAAAAGCCGGTTTATCTGCGTTTGCAGGTACAGGCCGGTTGCCAATATACCTTCTTTTACAGTCTGGACGGAAAGAGTTGGACACAGATTAAGCAGCAAGTCCAAAATGCCGATCTGGTACAATGGGACCGCGTGGCTCGTCCCGGATTATATTATGAAGGAAAGACCGGAGAAGCTTTATACGAATATGCGCTGATGCGTAATCAGCCGTAGAAAAGATGGACATAGAAAATGGAAAACGATTCTCGTGAGTTTCCTGTCGGATTCTCAGGAGAATCGTTTTCGTTTCCTGTTAGATCTGAAATGACTTCAAGCGACTTGGGTATCGGGAATTTATTCCTGGAACAAAGCGCGGGCAACCATCAGATCGAACGGAGTAGTGATCTTTATATTTTCCCGGTTCGATAAAACCATAGCCACCTGGAAGCCGGCAGCTTCAACAACCGAGGCATCGTCGGTAAATGTATCTGTATATGGCTGCTGATAGGCATGAATCAGGATGTCGGAGGCAAATACCTGCGGTGTATGAACCGCATAATACCGTGAACGGTCGACCGGGCAACTGCTCCCGTCGGCCTGCTTCATGCGGAGCGAATCAATCATCGGCAGGGCCGGTACGACCGCTCCTGTTTCTTCAGCTTTGGCAAAGCAGGCAGCGATTACTTCCGGAGATACAAATGGGCGTACGCCGTCGTGTACAGCGATCAGGGCTTTTTCGCCAGAAGCTTCTATCTCTTCCCGAATCGCATTCAGTCCGTTCTGCACAGAATGAAAACGGGTTTCGCCCCCGTTGACAATCCGATGAGGAGCCTTACAGCCGATTTCCTGACAGAGCATCTTCCAGTAAGCCTGATGATCCATCGGGAGAACAAGGATGATGTTCATCTGGTTGTCCCACCGCCAGAACTTCTCAACCGTATGCATCAGTATGGGTTTTCCCGCCATGGGAATAAACTGTTTGGGCAAATCACCGCCCATGCGCAAGCCTTTTCCACCGGCTACGATGATGACATACCGCTTCATGATTCCAGTTCCTCCAGTACTTTCTTTACTTCCTCGTCTACTTTATACAGTTTATCCTTGCAGAGCTTGATCAGTCGGGTTGCCTCTTTTACATTATCGAGCAGGAGATCCACATCCAAATCCCCACGTTCGATGTCTGCCACGATACGACGTAACTTCTCGATGGCTTCATTGTATGATTCTGCTTTCTTTGCCATATTTCTGTTGTATGCTTGTTTTATGATTCTTTCTCTATAATTTGCTGAACGTCTGATACGACTTCTCCATCCATGAAACGGGTGGTGAGCGGCTCGTTGGCCTGAACATCCTTCACCGTCTTGATAATCTTGCCTTGTTGCAGTGTAAGGCTGTATCCCCGTTGCAGGATATATTCCGGCGAAGCCATACGGATGAATTGCTCTTTTAGCTCCAGGAAACGGAATTCACGGGTGAAACGGCTGTCTGTTGCTACCCGTATGCGTTGTTTCAGCTGTTCCATGCCTGATTCTTCCCGGTTGACGGAGCGTTGGATAATACCGGGTAACTGGGCGGCCAGAACCTGCAATCCGGACAGATTCTTTTCCAACCGGTTCTTCACTAACATAGGGAATCGGGTTCCGATCTGCTGCAGGGTATAAGATTCTTCTTTGAGCCAGCTTCTGACTTCCTGCGTGAACCGTTCTTCCAGATCGCTTAAGGTGGCTGCCTGGAGGTCAAGACAATGAATCAGGAAAGCGGCGACTGCCGTCGGTGTCTTCAACCGGGTATGTGCCACTAAGTCCACGATCGTGTCATCCCGTTCGTGGCCTATTCCGGTAATAATCGGTAACGGAAATTGGGCACAATGGGCTGCCAGTAAATACGAATCAAAGCTGTTCAGATCGGAAGTCGCTCCTCCGCCACGAATGATGACGACAACATCGAAATATTCCCGGCAGGCATCAATGCGTTCGAGGGCCGAAATGACCGATTCTTCCGTTTTCTCACCTTGCATCAGTGCCGGGAAAAGTTTGGGATAAAAGGGATAACCAGCCTGATTGTGCAACAGCTGGTTCAGAAAATCCTCGTATCCGGCCGCCGTCGGTGAGGTGATGACGGCAATCCGGGTAGGAAAATCCGGGAATGGAAGTTCTTTGTTGAGCGTGAAGATACCTTCGGCCTGTAGCTGACGGATAATCTCCTGCCGCTTACGGGCCATGTCTCCGATCGTGTATGTCGGATCAATGTCGACCACATTCAGGCTGAATCCATATAATTCGTGGAACTCGATGGTTACTTTTACCAGTACCTTCAATCCCGATGTGAAAGTCTGTCCGGTTTCCATCTCAAAGTAAGGCTTCAGCATTCGGAATACCTTTGCCCAGATAGAACCGCGGGCCTTCGCCACCAACTGGTTGGTTTTCGGGTTCTTTTCTACAAATTCCAGATAACAATGCCCCGAGGCGGCATTGACGCGCACATCACTCGTCTCGGCACGGACCCAGTAAGCCTCCGGAAAAGTAGCTTCCAGCGTATCCCGGACCGCACCGGTCAGCTCAGACAAGGTAAATATCGTTTTATCGTCTCCGTTTGCTTCCATCTTTTAATCCGGCTTTATAGGATTTATACATATTCGGCACGCCATAGCCTAATTCGTTATCCGGTTGCTTGGCCTGCGAAGCATATTGCCTGATCAATGCCCGTATTTCGGCCGCATTCAGTTGAGGTAGTGCCTGCCACAAGCAGGCTCCTAATCCGGCTAAGATAGGGGTAGAAAAAGAAGTCCCGTTGGCTTGACGGATGAAACCTCCCGGTTCAATGACACAACAGTTTGTGCCCATAGCTGCGACGTCAGGTTTGATTCGCCCGTCGGCAGTAGGACCCATGGAACTGAAATCACTTCTTTTCTGTTTTTCAGTTACAGCTCCGACGGTC
>ERZ779643.2513-NODE-2513-length-10494-cov-1.864355_pt1 | contig 10494 bp, 8 predicted proteins | sample MGYA00511564_ERZ779643 | MGnify/ENA primary metagenome ERZ779643 (study PRJEB29588, sample SAMEA2147114) | human gut metagenome | biome: human gut; feature: human-associated habitat; material: faeces | place: Denmark | collected 2008/2010 ... | reverse complement strand
GCAGATGTACCTACAAGCTCAGGTTCTAACGGAACTCTTACTATTGCTGTTAACGCTTACTTTGAGCCTTATGAATATTACAGCAATGGCAAGGTGTGTGGTATTGATGTCGATATTTCCAATGCCATAGCTGATTACCTTAATATGAAGATTGATGTTGAAGATATGGAATTTGATTCAATTATTACTGCTGTATCTTCTGGAAAAGCAGATTTTGGTATATCTGGTATTACTGTTACAGAAGAACGTCTGAAGAATATTGATTTCTCAATCCCTTACACAACTTCAAGCCAGGTTGTTATCGTAAGAAATAATGATGTTAAAGCTTCTGGTTCTAGTTTTGCTGATAAATTCAAGAGCGATTTCATTGATGATGCAAGATACCAGTATCTTCTCACAGGTTTAAGAAATACTCTTATTATTGCAATATGTGCCGCACTTATCGGTATTGTAATAGGTTTCCTTATTGCAATCGTACGTTCTAACCACGATAAGACAGGTAAGATGAAGGTGCTTAACTTCCTCTGCAACATTTATCTCACAGTTATACGAGGAACACCTACAATGGTACAGCTGCTTATTATATACTATGTAATATTCAGCTCAGTACATATTAACAAGATTGTTGTTGCACTCCTTGCCTTTGGTATTAACTCTGGTGCTTATGTTGCCGAAATCTTCCGTTCAGGTATTATGTCAATTGACAACGGACAGTTTGAGGCCGCACGAAGCCTTGGTCTTAACTATAGACAGACTATGATTCAGGTAATACTTCCACAGGCATTTAAGAATGTACTTCCAGCACTTGCCAATGAATTTATCGTACTCTTAAAAGAGACATCAATAAGTGGTTATATCGGTCTTAACGACCTTACCCGTGGCGGTGATATTATCCGAAGCATAACTTATGATCCAATGCTTCCACTTTTCGGTGTTGCACTTATATATCTTGTACTTGTTGTGATTCTTTCATCACTTGTAAAGAAACTTGAAAGGAGATTAAGAAGCAATGAACGACACTAATGTAATTCTTGAAGTAAAAAATCTTAAAAAGACATTTGGCGACCACGTTGTACTTAAGGACATTAATACAACTATTACCAAGGGCGAAGTTATTGCCATAATAGGTCCTTCCGGCTGTGGTAAATCTACATTTTTAAGATCACTTAATCTACTTGAAGTTCCTACCTCAGGACATATCATATATGAGGGCAATGACCTCACAGAAAAGGGTGTAAATGTTGATAAATTAAGACAGAGCATTGGAATGGTATTCCAGCATTTTAATCTCTTTCCTAATATGACAATCAAGAAAAATATCACTCTTGCACCTACACAGTTAGGACTTATGAGCAAAGAAGATGCTGACAAGAAAGCCTTAGAGCTTCTTGAACGTGTTGGCCTTTTAGACAAAGCTGACTCTTACCCTGATATGTTATCTGGTGGACAGAAGCAGCGAGTTGCAATAGCAAGAGCTCTTGCTATGAACCCAGAAATTATGTTATTTGATGAACCTACTTCTGCCCTTGACCCTGAGATGGTTGGTGAAGTACTTGCAATTATGAAAGAGCTTGCCGCAGATGGTATGACCATGGTGATCGTAACGCATGAGATTGGATTTGCAAGAGAGGTTGCTGACCGTGTCATCTTTATGGACGGCGGCTATATTGTAGAAGAAGGAACTCCTCAGGAAGTTATTTTAAATCCGAAGGAGCCAAGAACCATCAGCTTCTTAAACAAGGTGCTTTAAGGGCAAAGCAGGAGGACAAAAATGGAAAAATATGCAATTACCATTTCCCGACAGTTTGCTTCTATGGGAAGATCAATTGCACAGGAACTGGCAGAACAGCTTCACATTGAATTCCTGGACAGAGATATTGTAGATGAAACGGCAAAGCGTATGAATGCTTCCATTCGTCAGATCAGTGATGAAGAGGAGGGTATCAGCTCCAAGTTTTCTTACCGGATGTACCCGTTAGGACTTGGTGTTCCGGCAGTGAAGGACGAGCTTTTCAAGGTGCAGCAGAGCATTATTCAGGATTTTGCCAAGAAGGAATCCTGCATTATCGTAGGCCGCTGTGGTGGTTACTGTCTCCGCAATGAGAAGAATCTTCTTAAGGTATATCTTTATGCTCCCTATGAGGTACGTCTGAAGAACTGTGTGGAACGGCTTGGCATGACCGAGAAGGAAGCAGTTAAAACGATTTCTGCGGTAGACAAGGCAAGAGAGAGCTATCATAAGAGATATATTCCTGGTTACCAGAATGCAACCTTGGATAGTGATCTGTGTATTAATACCGGAAGCTATACTGTAGAGCAAGTGGCGGCCCTGATTCAGGATGCGGCAAAGAACAAATTTGGTTTCGATGTCGTTCAGGGATAAATAAAGCTAAATAAATTTGAAAAATCTGGAAAATATTTTGAAAATGGTTTCAAAAAATAATTCATAAAAATATTTTGAAAATGTTTCGAAACACTTGACAAAATTTGTTTCATATAATAAAATATTTTTTGTTGTCGGATATGACAATGAAGAAATGTGCGCTTAGCTCAGCTGGATAGAGCGTTTGGCTACGGACCAAAAGGTCGGGGGTTCGAATCCTCTAGCGCACGTGCTTAGTTGAAGGTCGAAGTTCCTTGTAAAATCAAGGGATTTCGGCTTTTTTCATGCTCGAATTCAAACCCCAATTTGTTGTTCCATTTTGTTCCATTACTTAAATCATATTCAAATACTCTAAAAGTTCGTCTTTATCATCCTCTTTAAACTTTATATAATCCATGGTCTGTTTTAAAGAACTATGCCCCATTAGTTTTTGAAGATTCTTCAAAGGAACACCAGAGTAATACATATTTGTACAAAAAGTTCTCCGGATGTCATGCTGACTTTTAAGAACATCCATATTGGCTAACCGACAGAATCTTTTTATTCTGGGTTCATAACATCTGGTGTTACATTGCAGACCTTTTTCTTTTCGATCTCTTCTAAAAATAAGATCATCTTTTCCAACTAAGTAACCATTTTCGATAGAAAGCTGTTTCTGTAATTCGAGAACTTTTAGAGCTTCTAAATTTAAAGGAATCCGTCTGTTTCTGGCATTGGATTTACAGTGATCTACAACTTTATATCCACAAAGTTTATTGGTCTCAGGGTCGTGATCTTCAACCAGTTCTCTTTGAATGTGAAGATAGGAGTCGTTTTCAATATCTTTCCATCTTAATTCATTTAGTTCTCCATCACGAATACCTGTGTTAAAAAGAAGGACAAGACCTAAGCAAACGGTATCTCTTGTTTTTTCAGCTTCATCAAAGATCAGTTTTTTGACATTGTCTTTTTCTTTATCTGAAAAAATAAGGTCTGTATCCTCATGTTTGGTAGGTGGAACAAAATTGTCGGTGTGAAGAGACAGATTCTTAGCCGGATTTACTGAAATTATTCCTTCTTTTAGGGCAAATTCAAAAAGTCTGCTTAACTCGCCCTTGATATTTTTAAAGTACTTTTCCTTCATTTTCGGATTTTTCTTTAGGCACCATTTTCCCCATTCAACTGTATCAGAATAAACAATCTTATCTATTTTCATATGTTCAAGGGGAGAGCCTTTTAGATAATTCTAAATAAATCTAAAATCTTTACGCCATGTTCCGGCAGCCTGTGTGGCTTGTCTGACTTTTAGCCATTTTTCGGCAACACTAACCAGTTCAAGCTCGCTTTTCTGATTTTGTGTTTTGTAAATTTCTTCATAAACAGATTCAATAGATTTCTTTTTTATTACCTTTCCTTTTGGGCGTATCCACCACCGATTTTAATGATTTCGACCCCAAAAAGCTGAAAAGGGGGTTAAGGGAGTTTTATCTTTAAAAATAAAGATTTTTATAGATTCAATAATAAAAAAATGTATAGATCTATAGATTCATATATTTATAATGTTAGAGTCCGATAGAAACAGCCAATCTTAATCCAATAAAAGAAGCCATTACGATATTACTTCATGTTTTCTTTGCGAAAATGTATCCACACCAGCGATATGCAACATCCATGCAAAAATGAATATACCACTGGTGGAGCAGGACAATTATTTGTTGGTGGACAATATATAGGGCAGTGTAATCTTTATTTTAGTTCCCATTTCTATCAGAGATTTTATTTGAATCCCATACTGATCTCCGTATAACAATTTGATTCTTTTGTCCGAATTCTGGATTCCGATGGAAGAGGATTTACCGGACATAACGTCTTCTATGGCTTCCTCTGACATGCCGCAGCCGTTATCTTCTACGTAGAAGACTACGGTATCCAGGTGAGTTTTGCCGGATATTATAATCTTACCTCCGCAATCGATATTTTGAAAGCCATGAATGATGCTGTTTTCTATCAGCGGCTGTAAAAAAAGCTTTGGAACGGATATTTCGTACAATTCTTCCGGAATGTCATAAAATACGTCAAACTGATTTTCAAAACGGATACTCATAAGGGAGATGTAATCCTTAATCCACAGCATATCATCTTTCAACAAAGATGTCTCAGAGGAGTTATCGCTTGTATATTGCAGCATACGGGAGAGCTCGACGATAATATTACTTGCCAGAGCCGTATTTCCATCCAGACAGATCCAGTTGATAATGTTCAGGGTGTTGTATAGGAAATGCGGATTCAGCTGAATATTGAGCAATAAAATTTCGGATTCCTTCTGCCGGAGCGTTATCTCATAATTTTCATGTATGAGCTTCTGCAGCCGGCGATTGGTAGAATTGATTTTTTCATAGAAAAAAGCAAACTCATTTTCCGGATCATAGGAAATCTTGCGGCTGAAATCGCCCGCGCCCATCTGCTCGATGGTTTTCAGCGTAATCGCAATTCGGCTGCTGAATTTTCTCGATATCAGGAAGGATATAAATCCGGACAGAATAACCAGAAAAATGGCAAAGAATACCAGATACAGAAGCAGTTTTTTGATAATATCCTTGTTAAAGATGTTCATGGGAAGCGAATTTATCACGATCCATCCTGTTGTCGGATTTCGTGAATAGCAGACAATGGTCTCAACGCCCTGGAGATCAATAGTCAAGGTTCCGCTGCTTTGATCCTGTGGAATCAGGCCGAGCCAGCTGACCTCCGGTAGGGTTTCCATGGAGGAAAAAACAATCTGGCCATCCTCTGTAAGCAATGTGGTTTCAATTGCATCGGAATCATTTTTGGCAAACAGAGAGGCTAGATGATCCTCGCTGAAACTGATCACCAGGATTGGATTTTCAATGGAGGAGGGCAGCCATTTGATACTTCCTTTTTCAGATGTGGAAATATTAAGTTTCCGAACGGCAGAAAACAGGCGGTTATATTCCAGTAATTTCGGCGAGATCCCTTCAATCTGAAACATGTCACAATAATCGTAGGTGGCAATCCAGGTGAGCTTATTGGAATTTTGGATGGCTTTCTGGTATAAGACAGATTCCTGGAAGCTTTCCGGAGAATAAGCATTTTTCCCGGGTGAACCAAATCGAAAATATGAGGTGACAAGATGTACCGAATAATACTCCTCCCAGACAAAATAATCGGTCAATATTTTCTGTATTTTTCGGTTTGCCGTAATAATCTGGTAATCACTGGGGGAAGGTCCAAGCTCCAGAAAAATATGATACAGGTCGTCATTTACATTTAAATATAAAGACAAAGTCTCAAAATCGTCAAATCGTTGCTCTAGCAGGTCATTGTTTTTGTTGATATTTTCCATCATATTCTGTGTGGCAAGTTCCATCATGCTTTCTTTTGAGATATGAAAGAGCACAAAAGAAATCACAATCATCGGAAAGATTGATAAGATTAGAAAATAAAAAAGCAATTGTGAACGAAAACTTATATTTTTGAGATTCTTAAAATGTTTCCACATTTAGTTTGTTCCTCTGCAGTGTCTTTTTTGATATTCCTCCGGTGTGATTCCATAATATTTTTTAAAGGCTCTCGAGAAATACCCCGGGGAATTATAGCCTAATTTTTCAGCAATATCTCCAATACGGTTGGATGGGGTTGTCAAAAATTCCTTCGCTTTCTCCATTTTCAAGGCCAGCACATAGTCTGTAAAGCTTGTGCCGAAAATATCTTTAAACAGTGTACTGAAGTAGGCAGGGTGAAAGGAAAAATGGTCTGCGGTTTCATTTAATGTAATATTTTCAGCGTAATGCGTATTGATATACGTTGCGATCTGATCCATCCTGTTGCCGGTAATCTGTTTGTGTGTCTCTATCTCACAAAAGAGCAGCCTGAGCACATTCTGAGTATGGTTCGACAGTTTTGAGATAGTATTGGATTCCAGTAAAATATGGTCAATCTCTTCCAGAATTTCTTCCTGTTTGTATGGCTTTAACACATAATGAAACGAATCCAGGATATTATGGAGAATATGCACGACGATATGCCGGACCGAATGAGGATCAAAACTGTTAAAAACGGTAAACTGTTCCAGTAAGGTATGAAAGGAAGAAACTGCTTCCTCAAGGCTTCCCTGGGACAGGGCCTGTGTGATCTCCTTCTCAAACCGGTAATAATGCTTGGGATTTATCAGATAACCGGACAGATCCATATCCTCGCCATAAAGGGGATTGCTTTTTTCGTAAAAATGCATGGGCTGTACAGAGCGGGCGGAACGGTAAGAAATGGGGGCCTGCGAGAGAAGATCTAAAACATGCCGACCGACAGAAATCTTAAGCGTCAGGTTCCACTGCTTTTTGCACCATTGTATTGCATCTTCCAGAGCCTGTCTATCTGCGGCTTCCCCTGTATAACAGGTGACCAGAATCGTATGGTCGGATTCCAGGTGGAACAGATTTTTTTCAATATGTTCCTCCAGATACCGGGCCAATTGCCGGTGGATATTATTTGTTGTCTCGGCATTCACCTGAAACAGGATGATACTGCCTGCTGTATGGACTTTCACCATAAACTGAGAAATTTGCTGGTGGATTTCAGGTGTCACATCTTCTGCGGAAAGCCATTGATTTACCAGGTGGTTTTTCCACCAGTAATCAGCCTGGCTCAGATGCGTCTGTAATTGCTCATATTTTTGAAGCGTTGTGTATTCCTGCTCCAATATAGAAAAAAGCTTCTGCAAAACCTCCTGGAGTTCTTCGACTTTAACAGGTTTTAAAATAAAATCGGCGACCCCATACTTAAGCGCTTTTTTTGCATATTCGAATTTGTTATAAGCGGTCAATATCACAATCTTGCTTTTATGGTCGACACCTTGTAAAGCACAGGCAAGTTCCAATCCATCCATATTGGGCATGCTGATATCTGTAATTACGATATCGATTTTCCGGGTCTGGCATATTTCCAAAGCGACCTGTCCGTTCCGGGCTTCAAATAAGGTCAAATGAGGATATAACTGCTTTAATAATTCCTTCATTCCCCTCCGATGCCAGGCTTCGTCATCTACAACCAATACACTGTATTTCTGCTTCTCTATCATAATTTTCCCTTGTAAAATATGTGGCTGCCGTTCATGATGAGGTGTTGTGATTCACAGTAATGTTAGGACATATTTCTTCTTATTTATATTATATATACGATATATCAAAATACGCAATTGTAAAATTATTATATTTTGCACTATTATTGGGTGGATAATTTAAAAACATACAACATATTACATAAATTCAAGGGTTTTTGTTTACTTGTATTGGAACAACAAATAATAATCGTTCACAAATATAAAACTTTTACAATTGTTTTATATTAAATAGAAATATTATAATTGAGATGCAAAGAAACGTTTCATGCAATTATCAATCAACAATAAAACTTATCAATCAACAATAAAACAGGGAGGAATTTTATGAAATTAAGAAGAAAGATATTGTCAATAATTCTGCTTCTCGTGATGGCTTTTTCATTGCCGGCCTGCTCTTCAGGAAATAAAAGTAGTACAAATACAACAGATACGCAAAAAGATTCTGCTTCTGGAACAGTAGAAGAGGATGTTGAAATCACATTTGCTTTTTGGGGAAGTACGGCTGAAAAAGAAGCAATCGAAGCAACCTGCAGATCCTTTGAGGCGGCGAATCCAGGTGTGAAGATTAAGACGATGCATGTACCCTCCGGTGATTTTCTTACCAAACTGAATGCAATGATTGCTACCGGCTTCAAGATTCCTGAAAAAGCAGTGATGTTCTCTTCCGGTGCAATGAAGTCGAAAGTAGATTTGCTGGATGCCAGCCGTATGCTGTTCGCTAAGGGCTATCAGATTTACGCAACTGCCGGAACAGCAGCTTTCTTGAACGCTCACGGTGTAGAAACTACTCCGGTTTACTGGCCGGATGAAAAGCCGGGTGCAGAGAACAACGTCATGAAGATGATTGCTGACCATAAGTTTGATTTGATCGTTAATATTCCGAAGAATCACAGCAAGCGTGAGTTGACGAACGGTTATCGTATCCGTCGCGGTGCAATCGATCATAACATTCCGTTGATTACCAATGCTCGTTTGGCAAGCGCCTTTATTGAAGCATTCTGCGAATTGAAACTGAATGATATTCAGATTAAGAGCTGGCAGGAATATAAATAAAAACAGCTTTAGCTGTCTATTAGATAAGGAGAACTCTCTCTTTGGCTTGTCCAAAGAGGGAGTTTCTTTTTATTAGTAAATATAGCACATCAGAGTGTGTTCTATATAGGGAGTGTTTTTGTTATTAATAAATGATTAAAGTTAATTATTGGTTGAAACTAAGTAGAATCTGTCTATCCATCAGCAAGAGAAGCGATTTATTTTTTATTTTTGTTTCTTGAAAAGATAAAATCAGATAAAACAATGTTAGTACTTCTATCTTGTGCCAAGACTATGAGTGAGACTTCAAAGGTGAAAGTACCTTTGAAGACAGTTCCACGATTTCAAAAAGAAGCTTCCGGGATTGCTTTGCAGATGTCACAGTTTTCGGTGGATGAACTGGAACGCCTGTTGCGTATAAATGCTAGGATGGCGGTGGAGAATTATAAGCGTTATCAGGCTTTTCATGCGGAGGCTACTCCGGAATTACCGGCTTTGCTGGCTTATACCGGAATTGTATTCAAGCGACTGAATGCAAAAGATTTCTCGAAAGAAGAATTTGAATATGCGCAGGAACATCTGCGGTTGACTTCTTTTTGTTATGGGTTGTTAAGGCCTTTAGATGTCATTCGTTCCTACCGCTTGGAAGGAGATGTAGTGTTGCCGGAACCGGGTAATCAGACCATGTTCTCTTATTGGAAATCCCGTCTGACGGATGTCTTCATCGAAGATATAAAGAAAGCGGGAGGCATACTCTGCAATCTGGCCAGCGACGAGATGAAAAGTTTGTTCGATTGGAAACGTGTGGAGAGAGAAGTGCGTGTCGTTACTCCCGAATTTCAGGTGTGGAAGAACGGGAAATTAGCTTCGATAGTGATCTATATCAAGATGTCCCGTGGTGAAATGACGCGGTTCATTCTGAAGAACAGAATCGAAAATCCGGAGGGTTTGAAAAGCTTCTCCTGGGAAGGATTCGAATTTAACGAATCTCTTTCGGATGAAAAGAAGTTTGTATTTACTAACGGTAAAGAAATATAAAGTATGACGGAAGTAGAAAAGATGCGTAGTAGCCAGTTGGCTGATATGGCTGCGCCGGAATTGCGGGTGCGTTTTGAACATGCCAAGAAGCTGCTGGCGCGTATGCGGGGAATGAGCACTTATGATGCGGGGTATCGGGAATTATTGGAAGAACTGGTACCGGAGATTCCTGAAACTTCAATAATCTGCCCGCCTTTCCATTGCGATCATGGAGACGGAATCAAATTGGGTGAACATGTATTTGTGAATGCCAATTGCACTTTCTTGGATGGAGGATATATTACGATAGGCGCCCATACGCTGGCTGGACCTTGTGTGCAGATTTATACGCCGCATCATCCGATGGATTATCTGGAAAGAAGAGGCTCTAAGGAATATGCTTATCCGGTGACGATTGGCGAAGACTGCTGGATTGGTGGCGGTGCTATTATCTGTCCCGGTGTGACGATTGGCAGTCGCTGTGTGATAGGAGCAGGTAGTGTCGTCACAAAAGATATCCCCGATGATTGTGTTGCAGTCGGGAATCCGGCACGTGTTGTTCGCAAACAGGTTGTTTAACGTTTGACTGGAAAAGTTATTTCCCGGATTTAAGCGTTCCTGCGTTACTATCTTTGTTGGGAATTCGTTTTCCTGCAGATTCTATTTTAATTATTAATGATAGAGAAAGAGGTGCGACTATCTTTATTTTGTTCTGTTTATTAGATGAACCGGAAGAAGTGAAAGTGACAAGAAAAAAGTTTTTATTATTATTTGCTGATAATCAGAGTGTTTCTTTATTTGATGAAAACTTTCTTGAAAAATAATACATGAAATGTTTGCAGAATTCAAAAAATGCCGTACCTTTGCATCGCTTTTGAAACGGAAGTGTACGGGCGTTTAGCTCAGCTGGTTCAGAGCATCTGCCTTACAAGCAGAGGGTCGGCGG
>ERZ779643.2512-NODE-2512-length-10494-cov-6.119839_pt1 | contig 10494 bp, 10 predicted proteins | sample MGYA00511564_ERZ779643 | MGnify/ENA primary metagenome ERZ779643 (study PRJEB29588, sample SAMEA2147114) | human gut metagenome | biome: human gut; feature: human-associated habitat; material: faeces | place: Denmark | collected 2008/2010 ... | reverse complement strand
TGGCAATAATTTCAGTTGAGCTTGAGCTCATTGGCTGGTAACATCCCCTTATAGGCAATGTCAACAACTTAAGAAAAAAAGCGATGTAATTATTTTTTATAAATACATTGCTTTTTGATTATTATTGAAATTATTGAAAAAAAGCCGCAATAATCTAAATGCCTGTATATTCAATTTTAAAAACTTGTTTTGTAATTTGTTCTATATTTGTTACTTGGTTTCCATTCTCTTATATTACTTTTTCTATTTTTTCGGATTCTTGATGTATATTTTTCTATTTCTTTTTCTAATTTATCTAATTCTTTCATTGCTTCTTTTGGATTATTTATTAGCATTATTTTTATATATTTTTCTTTAAATATACCTATTGCTTTTCCTTCGTTTATTTTATATTTGTTACCTTTTGAAGATTTTTTGATTTTCCTTCCAGTAAATAGTATATCTTGAATTTGGTTATACACTACTATTTGAGCATATATATCTTGATATATAAATTGTGGTAAGTTTCCACTAAATGATTCTATTTTTAATTTGTTTTTTATGCTATTATATGAATTTTCTATTTCCCATCTTTTTCTGTAAATTTCTTTTAAATCTTCTGATGTAAATTCTTCTTTTGATAAATTCGATATTAAACATTCCTCTTTTTCATTATTGATTTTTATTTTTGTAATTCGAAGAATTATTCCTTTTTTATCCTTAATTTCTTCGTAAAATTCAGTATTCGTTCTTTTTATCTTATTTAATCTAGCATAAGTATATTCTATTTGAATTTCTTCATCTTCAGTCTTCATATTGTTTCTTTCTTTTATATAGTCATTACTACTTAATCTCATTAAAAACTTTTTTCCATTTTTTTCTAGCCAATTAAAAAATTCTATTGACGGGTATCCTCTATCTAAAATTAGTAATTCTTTGTTATTACCTATTATTTCTTTTACTTCTACTATGTTTCTTTTGGCTAAATCCGTTTCATTTCTATCAACTCTATCTATTTGGACATCTAGAAAAAAATGATTTTCTACATCATAAATACCAGAAATTAATGCTCTTGCTGTATTTCGTTTATGTTGGTTACCTTCACATCCAAATATCTGCCTATTTAATTCTGTGTTTGGAATTTCTATTTTTGAGCCATCTATTGCACATAATATATATCCATTTTTCTTTTTTATACATTTAGGATTTTCATAAAAATCTTGTAGATACACTTTTTTCATTTCTTTAAATACATCTGGATTTAAATTTCTTCTTTGTTTTAGATAGGCTTCATCTGTGTAATTCACTTGCATTTCTCCTTTTTTATTAAGTTCATAATCTCTAATTTCAAAAGATATGTTTTTTCCTTGTTTATTCAATGTCATTAATAGAATATCATAAAAGGGTATCTTTCTATTTCTGGTAAATGTATGTTTATGTCCTTCATCATTTAATCTACACTTTTCTCTTGTTTTTTCGTCATAGATGAAATTTCTTAATTTTCTAAATCTAGTTTTTATATTATTTTTCATTTGTACCCCTGCCTAAATTATATCAAAAAAAAGAAGAAACTTCATATCAAAATTTCTTCTTTTTCTTAAGTTGTTGACATTGCCTTATAGGGGTAGAGCAAACCACCCGTTATCACGGGTGGTTTATGATTAGAAAAACATCCCATAACTAATTGAGAGCCATCACAAAATCCATTTCTATAATACTTTTCATTCCAATAACTAATATAATCCATAAAGTTATCGTCAAGCTTATTTAATTGTTTCTGTACATACTCTTTATTCTGCTCAGGAACAGTCTTTAAAATTCTTTCAGAAATTTCATCAAAATAAATCCAATGCTTTTTGTCTTCCTCACTATTTAGAGAAGATATAGTATCTTCTCTAAATAATAGCCAATCTTTTAAAATATCATCATTAACTTCTCTTAAATTTTTCATAATAAACTACTCCTTTAATATTTAAATTTGATTATAGAAGATTAATTCCAAAATCTTCCTAAAAAAGTTGGGAAAATTTTGGGAAGAATTACTTCCCAAAACATCAAAAAATTGCATAAAAGTTCAACAAACTAAATCTTCTATAAATGGCTAAATACCAATAAAAACTTAAGTTTTCATAAATCTCCAAAAATGGCTTTGCCGGCGCTCATAACCCGAAGGTCATAATTAATTCTATTTATTAATTCAAAGCTAGTATATATATTCTAATTTTTGTATATCGAAAGTATTAAAATAAGCATTGTATCCATTGACTTTTACATATCCCTGTTATATAATCTTGTCGCAGACATGAAAACTCAATTTTAATTAAAAAGGAGGCTTTTTACGTGAGTAAAAAAAATTCAATGTATGATGTATGTATAATTGGTGCTGGTATTGCTGGTATATGTGCAGCATATGAAATTAGTAAAGTAACTGATCTTTCTGTACTTGTTGTAGAACAAGGAAATGAAATTTTAAAGCGGAAATGCCCTAAATTAGAAGATAAGACAATTGAAAAATGTTTGAATTGTAAGCATTGCAGCATTATGAACGGTTTTGGAGGTGCTGGTAGCTTTTCTGATGGAAAGTATAATATAACTACAGAATTTGGTGGATGGCTTTCTGATTATGTTTCAGATGAAGAAGTAATTAAAGCTATCAACTATGTCGATAGTATAAATATGCATTTTGGTGCTACAGATGAAATTACAGATGATAACAGTGAATTTGTAAATAAGTTTAGTAAAAAAGCTCTTGAATATGATTTGCATTTGCTAAAAGCAAAAGTAAAGCATATCGGTACAGAGAATAATTTTAATATTCTTGCCAAAATGTATGAATATTTAAAAGACAAAGTTACTATTCTTTGTGATACAAAAGTTGAAAAAATTACAAGGAATAAGAATAAAAATCATACGCATAGGTATATCCTTACGCTTGACAATGAAGAAATGGTCCATTGTAGATATCTGATTGCCGCCCCAGGTCGTTCAGGATCGGTTTGGTTCTCTAATGAATGTAAAAAGCTTGGTATAAAGCTTTCAAATAACCAAGTTGATATTGGGGTTAGAGTTGAACTTCCAGCAGAAATCATGTCAGATATTACAGATAATCTTTATGAAGCAAAAATAAAATATATGACAAAATGCCATAAACATTACGTTAGAACTTTCTGTATGAACCCATATGGATATGTTGTAAATGAAAATGTAGATGGTATTATCACAGTAAATGGTCATAGCTATGCGGATAAAGAAAGAAGAAGTAAAAATACCAATTTTGCTCTTCTTGTAAGTCTTACTTTTACAGAACCTTTTAAAGATCCAAATATGTATGGAAGACAAATTGCAACCTCTGTAAACATGATAGGGGGCGGCGATATAATTGTCCAAAGATTTGGTGACTTAAAAGATGGAAGAAGAACAAATGCAGATAGACTTAGCAAATCTACAGTAAAACCAACATTAAAAGCAACACCTGGAAATCTTGGTCTTGCAATGCCTAAAGATCCACTTGAAGATATCATTGAAACTTTAGAAGTGTTAAATAAAATTGCACCAGGAGTTGCAAATGTTGATACTCTTCTTTATGGACTTGAAGTTAAATTCTATAGTGCCAAGCCAGATTTAAATAGCAGCCTTGAAATAAAAGACAATGAAAATTTCTATGCTATAGGTGATGGTGCAGGAATTACAAGAGGCCTTGCACAAGCAGGTGCTAGTGGAATTATTGCAGCAAGAGATATTATTCGAAAGGAAAAAACAAATTAACAAAAAAGTGTGCCCTAAGATTATTAGGACACACTTTACTGTTATATATTATAGGTTCTAAAAAATCATATATTTGTATAGTATATAGTGTATTTTAATACAAAGAACTAGATTTTTTTACTATTTTATTGTATAATGTTATGGAAATAAAAAGGTGATAATAATGAGTGATAAGAAAATAATATTAACAGGAGATAGACCTACAGGAAATTTACATATAGGGCATTATTTTGGTTCTTTACAAAATAGGGTAAAATTACAAGAAGAATATGAGCAATATATATTAATTGCTGATGTTCAAGCTTTAACAGATAATTTTAACAATCCAGAAAAGGTAAGAAAAAATGTTATTCAAGTAGCAATTGATTATTTATCATGTGGTATAGATCCAAATAAAAGCCATATATTTATACAATCAATGATACCTGAACTTGCAGAACTTACAATATATTATTCTAATTTAGTTACTGTATCAAGATTAAAAAGAAATCCTACAATAAAGACTGAAATTAAGCAAAAAAAAGAGTTGTTTGGAGATGATGGAAATTTAGTTACTTATGGATTCTTAGGTTATCCAATAAGCCAAGCTGCTGATATAACAGCATTTAATGCAAATATAGTTCCAGTTGGTGAAGACCAAGAACCACTTATAGAGCAAACAAAAGAAATTGTTAGAAAATTTAATAGTATGTATGGTGATGTATTAGTAGAACCAGAGATATTACTTAGTAAAACTGCTAGGGTTAAAGGATTAGACGGAAATTCTAAAATGGGTAAGAGTTTAGGAAATGCAATATATCTTTGTGATAGTGAAGAGGAAATAACAAGAAAAGTAATGTCTGCCCTAACAGATACTACAAAAATAAAAAAAGATGATCCAGCAAATCCTGAAGTATGTATGGTAGGGTATTATCATGATTTATTTAGTAAAAATGAAAAAGATACTATATATAGCGAGTGTAGAGCTGGTGCAAGAGGTTGTGTTAATTGTAAAAAGCAACTTGCAAAAAACATTTGTGATTATTTAGAACCTATTCGTGAGAAAAGAAAATATTATGAAAATAATATAAAACTTGTTGAAGAAATATTAATGGAAGGAACTAAAAAAGCAAAAGAAACAGCATCACAAACATTAAAAAGAGTTAAAGAGGCAATGAAAATTAATTATTTTGAATAATAATTGCCGTAAATAGATTGGAGAAAAATATGGTAATAGACTATGTAAAAATAAAAGTAAAAGCAGGTAATGGAGGAAACGGAATTGTAAGCTTTAGAAGAGAAAAATATGTTGCTAATGGCGGACCAGACGGAGGAGATGGTGGCAGAGGTGGCAATGTTATCTTAAAAGTTGATCCAAGTGTTAATACATTACTTGACTTTAGATATAAAAAAGAGTTTAAAGCACAAGATGGAAAAAATGGTGAAGGTGCCAGACGTTCTGGTAAATCAGGTCAAGACTTATATATTTCCGTTCCAAAAGGTACAATTGTAAAAGATATAGATAAAGGAAGTATAGTAGCTGATTTATCTAATGATGGCCAAGAATTCATAATAGCAAAAGGTGGAAAAGGTGGAAGAGGAAATCAACATTTTGCAACCCCAACAAGACAAGTACCAAACTTTGCAGAAGCTGGTAAGCAGACAAAAGAAAAAAATATAGAATTAGAGCTTAAAATGTTAGCTGATGTTGGATTAATTGGTTTCCCAAATGTAGGTAAATCTACAATTATATCAATAGTTTCATCAGCAAAACCAAAGATAGCAAATTACCACTTTACAACTTTGGAACCAGCTTTAGGAGTAGTTAAACCAAAACACGGTGATCCTTTTGTTATGGCTGATATACCAGGAATAATTGAGGGAGCAAGTCAAGGTGTTGGACTTGGTATTAAGTTCTTAAAACATATAGAAAGAACAAGGCTACTTTTACATGTAATAGATATAACTGGACAAGAGGGAAGAAATCCAACAGAAGATTTCTTTAAAATAAATGAGGAACTTAAAAATTATAGTGAAAAGTTAGCAAGTAAAAAGCAAATCGTAGTTGCAAATAAAATGGATTCTTTATCAGATAATAGTTTACTTGAAGAATTAGAAAATGTTTGCAAAGATAAAAATTTAAAATTGTTTAAAATTTCAGCTGCTACAAATCAAGGGTTAGATGAATTAATAGAATATTTAGCTAATGAATTAAAAAATATACCAAAAGAAGATATAGTAACAATTGATGATACATATGAGCAAGATGAAATATTAGAACAAGAGTGGAATGTTGAAAAGATAAAAGATGATTATTATTTAGTAACAGGTGCACCTATTGAAAGACTTATGAGTAAAGTTAATGTATTTGATATAGAATCTAGGCAATATATGCAAAGAGTATTAAATAATATGGGCGTTATGGAAAAATTAAAAGAGCTAGGATTAAAAGATGGTGATGTAATAGATATATTAGGTTACCAAATGGAATATAGCGAATAATTATATATTATTAAAGATCAATAAAAGAAATTTTATTGGTCTTTTTTGTCGAAAAAAAGATATAATAATTAATTACATTTAAAATTACTAATAATATGTATGGTGATAATATGAGCTACTTGTATATAATATTAGGAATTATTCTTTTAATAATCATATTAATTTTATTTATTCCTTTAAAAGTTGAAATAAAATTTAGTCTTAAAACTAAAAATCAAAATAATAATGGGAACTTAAAACTTAGTAATTATATAAAAATATACATTCTTAGATTTATACGAGTAAAAAAGTTTAATATAAAACAAAAAGAAAATACAGGTAAAGAGGCAAGTGGTGATTCAAAAGTTTTAAAGCAGATTATTGATAATTCGGTAAATGTAATAGAAAATTTAATAGGATATGAGAAACAAGATTCAGTTTTGTTAAGCAAAAAAGATATCGGAAAATTAAAGAAAAATGCAAGTTATAGTAAATTTTACCTAAATATTGGTTATAATTTTAAAGATCCATTAGTAAATGCATATATGATGGCTTTTTTAAATTCAGTTATAAATATGTACTTGGCAAAGAATATAAATAGATTTAATATTGACAGAACAAAATATAGCACATATATTTCAAATAAAGTTTATGATATTGATTTTTATAGTATAATAAATCTAAATCTTGTAAATACTATTATTGTAATAATAAAATTAATTATTAAATTAAAAAAGGTGGTAAATAAAAATGGAAAACAAACAACATCCAATTGAAAATTTAATGATGACTGCTATGACATCACTTGAAAGTATGGTAGATGTAAATACCATAGTAGGAGATACTGTGACTAGTCCAGATGGAACAATTATTATACCAGTATCTAAAGTATGTTTCGGATTTGCAGCAGGTGGTAGCGAATTTAATTCAAATAAATTAAACAAATTTTCTGAAAATGGCAATTTACCTTTTGGTGGAGGTAGTGGTGCAGGTGTAAATATTTCACCTATGGCTTTTTTGGTTGTAAAAGATGGTAATACAAAATTACTTACTATGAATGGTGTAAGTCCAGTTGAAAAACTTGTTGACATTGTACCTGATGTAATTAACAAGGCTCAAGAATTAATTCAAAAAGGTTTAGAAAATCCAAATAAAGTATTAAAGCAAAATATGACAGCACAAACCGAAGAAAAAAAGACAAGAACTGCAGCTGAAGAAAAAAATCCAGATGATTTTGAAGATGAAATATAACAAAGAAAAAACGGGCAATTACGCCCGTCTTTTCTTTGTGGCTTTCAGTATGCGGGTAAAAACTACCCATCTACCATGTAGGTAGGCTGCTGAAAAAGCCGATCCACATACTGCCACCATTAGTACAGCAAACTGTACTAATGGTTCCTGACTTTCAAACCAAGCAGGGATGGCTCCCTCCTCAGTCTTAAGGTTCTGTTCAAGGCTTTCACGTTCTGCTACAGCAGAACTATAGGCCTTGAATCCTATTGAACCTTCAGGAGCAGACTTATACTGCTCCTGGGATATGCTGTTGTTATACAGCATATCCTTTTTTACCTGCTCTTCTACTGCCAATGTAAGCAGTAGAAGGGATATCGCGATCACTAGGATCGCTGACAGGTCTCTCAATAACCGCATTTTCTTTTTTCTCCTTTCGCCACATCAAACTTATTAAATAATCATGTATACACGTATACAAATCATCCAATAAGCCTAATATAGCTTTATTTTTTAAATTTTTACTAATTATAATTATATCACAAAATTATAAAAAAGTCAATTTTTATGTAAATCTAGAATGCTATATGGAAATAATTAATTATATATAATCTTAGGTTGACTTTTACTTTACTTGATTGTATAATGTATATGAAATATTTTGGAGGTATAGTAATGGAAAAAGTAAAGCAAATGGATTCATTAAAAGATATTATTAATATTAGATATGATATGTTTAAAGATAAAGTTGCTTTTTTAGAAAAAGAAGATGGTAGTAAGGAATTTAGAAAAATAAAATATTCTCAAGTTAAAGAGGATGTTAATGCACTTGGAACAATAATGTTAAAAAAGTTAAATTTAAAAGATAAAAAAATCGCTGTTATAGGTGAAAATAGCTATAGATGGTATGCAACATATATGGCAGTAACTTGTGGCGTTGGAATTATAGTACCACTTGATAAGGAATTACCTGCAAATGAGATCCAAAACTTGCTTGAAAGATCAGAGGCAAGTTGTATAGTTTATTCTAGTAGAAAAAAAGAATTTATTGATGGAATAAAAAATAATCTTCCTAAAGATATGATATATATTGAAATGAGTAAAAATAAGTCAGATGATGCTTCTTATTCATGGGATGAACTGGTAAAAGAAGGAAAAGAACTTGTGGATACTGGTGAAAACGAATATATAGATACTAAAATTGATAGAGAAGAGTTTAGGATATTACTTTTTACATCAGGAACAACAGCTGCTGCTAAAGGTGTTATGTTAAATCATAGAAATATTTGTGCTAATACACTTGCTTGCTATCACTTAGTTCCACAAATGGGAGAATATACTTATCTATCTGTACTTCCAATGCACCATACATATGAATTTTCATTAGTATATATATATGGTACATATATAGGGGCTACAATAGGAATTTGTGAGGGACTTAAATATGTAGCTAAAAATATGAAAGATATACGTCCACATGTATTATTTGCTGTACCTGCATTAATAGAAAAGTTAAGCTCTAAAATTGATAAAGCAATAGCAGATACTGGAAAAGAAAAAATAATAAGAACTGCTGGAAAGTTAGCAACTGGTCTTAGTAAAATCGGTATTGATTTAAGAAGAACAATATTTAAATCTATTCAAGAAAATTTTGGTGGTAATTTAAAATACATATTTTGTGGAGCAGCACCACTTGATAAGGATATTATATTAAAACTAGAAAGTTATGGCTTTAAATTTTTGCAAGGATTTGGAGTTACAGAGGCATCCCCATTAATAGCTGGAACACCACTTGATGATAGAGCTGCTGGTACTTGTGGAAAAGCTGTATATGGAATGGAAGTAAGAATTGATTTAAGTAAAAATGAAGATGAAAATAGTAATGTTGGTGAGATAATTGCAAAAGGTGATAGCATAATGATGGGCTATTACAAAGATGAAGAAAAAACAAAAGAATCTCTAAAAGATGGTTGGTTCTATACAGGAGATTTAGGATATTTTGATATAAAAGGTAACCTAGTTATAACTGGTAGAACAAAGAATGTTATAGTTACTTCAAATGGTAAAAATATTTATCCGGAGGAATTAGAAACATTAATAAATAGAATTCCACTTGTTGAAGAATCTATGGTTTATGGTGCAAAAGATCCTAAGAATAAACAAGAATTAATTGTAACTGCTAAAGTTACTTTAAATGAAGAATATATTGAAGAGACATATGCTTCAACTAGACCTTCAGATGACGAAATATATAAATTAATTTGGGAGGAAATAAAGAAAATAAATAGATCTTTAGTATCATATAAAGCAATAAAAAAATTAGAAATTAAAAAGGATGCATTTATAAAAACAACAACTATGAAGATAAAGAGATTTGCAGAATTAGAAAAAGATAATAAAAAATAGGCTGAAGCCTATTTTTTTAATTATCCACAAAAGTATTTGCGGGAGCTGTAATTTTATTTAAATTACCTATTTTTATTATTGGCATAGTACCGTTATATTCGCCTTTAATTATTACACCTGTTACTTCAACCCATTCATTATCTATTAATTTACCTGCATCATCATATTCACATAAAAAGCCAGCAACTGTATCTTCATTATTAATTATTGTATTTCTACCACAAACAAAATATTTTTCTTTAAAATCTGGCATTCTAAATACGAAACCACTCATTTTAACAGTTTTTCCAATATTTTCATCTATATTTTCATGAATTTGTTTTAATATAGAAGTATAATTATCTTCTGTTAAGACAAAATCATAATTATTATCTAAGTTTGCATTAACAACTTTTGAATTATTATTACCAAATTCAATTATTGTAGCAATTATTGCAGCAACTAAAATACATACTAGAAAAATTTTTTTAAAATCTAATTTGAAGTTTACAACAAACATATAATTCACCTAACCCTATAATCTAATACAGTATATTCAAAAAAAATCTTTATATGATAATAAAGTAGTTGTATAAATATTTTTAGCTATATTTAGTATTTTTTTTATAATATAGGAAAAATCGATTTTTTCAAAAATAAATGTGAATTTAAATT
>ERZ779643.2511-NODE-2511-length-10500-cov-2.094495_pt1 | contig 10500 bp, 6 predicted proteins | sample MGYA00511564_ERZ779643 | MGnify/ENA primary metagenome ERZ779643 (study PRJEB29588, sample SAMEA2147114) | human gut metagenome | biome: human gut; feature: human-associated habitat; material: faeces | place: Denmark | collected 2008/2010 ... | reverse complement strand
ACTTTTTTGTTATTGAAAATTGAGAATTGAAAAATAATAGATAAAGAGAAGATGAAAAAGAAAGTAGCAATCCAGGGAATAGCCGGTTCGTATCACGATATAGCCGCCCGTAATTATTTCGAAGGTGAAGAGATTGAAATTATCGGTTGCAACACATTCAGAGATGTTATTTCGACCATCAAGAAAGATCCTTCCATTCTGGGAATGATGGCGATCGAAAATACGATTGCAGGCAGCTTGTTGCAGAACCATGAGTTGATCCGCGAAAGCGGTTTGCAAGTTATCGGCGAATACAAACTGCGCATATCCCACTCGTTGGTTGCACTTCCAGGGACCAATATCCACGATGTCAAAGAAGTCAACTCTCACCCGATCGCCCTAATGCAATGTACCGATTTCCTCGATACGCTACCTAACGCAAAAGTGGTCGAGAAGGAAGATACCGCCATGAGCGCCCGGTGGATTTCGGAAAACCAACTGAAGGGACACGCCGCCATCTGTGGGAAACTGGCCGCCCAGATCTACAACATGGAAGTCCTTGCCGAAGGGATCGAGACAAACAAACGAAACTTCACCCGCTTTTTGGCAATAGCCGACCGATGGACGGCAGACGAGATGCTCAAAGGTGAAGACAAAAACAAAGCATCCGTCGTTTTCGCCCTCCCCCACACAGCCGGCAGCCTCTCCAAAGTTCTCTCCGTCCTTTCCTTCTACGACATGAATCTTTCTAAAATACAATCCTTGCCAATCATCGGCCGCGAATGGGAATATCTGTTCTATGTAGACGTAATTTTCAATGATTATTTAAGATACAAGCAGTCTATCGACGCCGTTTCACCATTGACAAAAGAACTTAAAATATTAGGAGAATATGCAGAAGGAACATCAACCATATAATATTCAGCCGGCAGACCGTCTGGCGAATGTTAGCGAATACTACTTCAGCCGTAAACTGAAAGAAGTGGCACAAATGAATGCCGAAGGTAAGAATGTAATCAGTTTGGGCATCGGAAGCCCTGACATGCCTCCTTCGGAAGAAACCGTGCAAGTACTGTGCGAGCAAGCAAAACGCCCCGATGTTCACGGATACCAACCTACTGTCGGCATCCCCGAACTACGCAAAGCTATGGCCGACTGGTATAAACGATGGTATCACGTTGATCTTGATCCGGTGACAGAAATCCAGCCTCTGATCGGTTCCAAGGAAGGTATCCTGCATGTGACGTTGGCATTGGTCAATCCTGGTGACCAAGTATTAGTTCCCAATCCGGGATATCCTACCTACACCTCTTTAAATAAAATATTGGGCAGTGAGATTGTGAACTACAACCTGTGCGAAGACAACCATTGGCAACCCGATTTTGATGAACTGGAGAAGATGGACTTGAGCCGCGTCAAGATTATGTGGACCAACTATCCCAATATGCCGACCGGAGCGAACGCCACGATGGAACTGTATGAAAAGCTGGTAAACTTTGCACGCCGCCATAATATTGTGATTGTAAACGACAACCCATACAGCTTTATTCTGAACAAAAAACCACTGAGTATTCTCAATGTGCCCGGAGCCAAAGAATGCTGCATCGAGTTCAACTCTATGAGCAAGAGCCACAACATGCCCGGCTGGCGTGTGGGAATGCTCGCCACCAATGCGCAGTTTGTACAATGGATATTGAAAATAAAGAGTAATATTGATTCAGGAACTTTCCGCCCCATGCAACTGGCCGCCGCACAAGCTTACAACAATAGTGTGGAATGGCACGAAGAAGCGAACGTCAATGTATATAGCCGCCGCCGCCAACTGGCAGAAGAGATTATGAAAGTACTCGGTTGTAGCTTTGATCCCAATCAGGTAGGTATGTTCCTTTGGGGACGTATTCCCGAATCTTACAATGACGTGGAAGAACTGACCGAAAAAGTTTTGCACGAAGCACGTGTGTTCATCACTCCGGGTTTCATCTTCGGCAGTAACGGCAAACGCTATATACGTATTTCCCTCTGTGCCAAAGAAGAAAAACTGGCTGAAGCACTGGAAAGAATTAAAAAGATAATGTAACAAAACAAAATATCAGATTATGGAATTAGATTTAAAACCCATCGAACTTCCGGGAATTGAAAAAAAACGCCCGATGATTATCGCCGGCCCATGTAGTGCCGAAACAGAACAGCAAGTTATGGATACAGCTCTCATGCTGGCCAATAAAGGCATCAAGATTTTCCGTGCCGGCATTTGGAAACCGCGTACCAAACCGGGAGGTTTCGAAGGTATCGGCGTAGAAGGTCTTGCCTGGTTGAAAGAGGTAAAGAAAGAAACAGGAATGTATGTTTCTACGGAAGTAGCAACAGCCAAACATGTTTACGAATGTCTGAAAGCGGGAATCGATATTCTTTGGGTAGGCGCACGTACCACTGCCAATCCTTTCGCCGTACAGGAAATTGCCGATGCACTGAAAGGTGTGGATATTCCTATATTGATTAAAAACCCTGTCAACCCTGACCTTGAATTGTGGATTGGAGCTTTCGAGCGCATCAATAATGCAGGTTTGAAGCAACTGGGTGCTATCCATCGCGGATTCTCTTCTTATGATAAAAAGATTTACCGCAACCTACCCCAATGGCATATCCCTATCGAATTGCGTCGCCGCATTCCCGAACTACCGATTTTCTGTGATCCCAGCCATATCGGTGGCAAGCGCGAGTTGGTAGCTCCCCTCTGCCAGCAGGCGATGGACTTAGGTTTTGACGGTTTAATCGTAGAATCACACTGCAATCCCGACTGTGCATGGAGCGATGCCGCCCAACAAGTCACTCCCGATGTGCTGGACTATATCCTAAATCTGCTAGTCATCCGCAAAGAAACCCAAACCACCGAAAACCTGGGTGAACTGCGTAACCAAATCGATGATTGCGACAATGAGATTATCGAGGTATTGGCAAAACGTATGCGTGTCTGCCGTGAAATCGGTACATTCAAGAAAGAACATGATATGACCATTCTACAGACAGGTCGTTACAATGAGATTCTGGACAAGCGCGGTGCACAAGGTTCATTGTGCGGCATGGATTCAGAATTCATTAAAAAAGTATTCGAAGCCATCCACGAAGAAAGCGTAAGGCAACAAATGGAAATCATAAATAAGTAAACCGATGAGAATATTAATTTTAGGAGCCGGTAAAATGGGCTCCTTCTTTACCGATGTATTGAGCTTCCAGCACGAAACCGCTGTATTTGATGTAGACCCGAAACGCCTTCGTTTCGTTTACAACACCTACCGATATACCACACTCGAAGAGATTGAAGAATTCAAGCCCGAACTGGTTATCAATGCGGCAACCGTGAAATATACGCTGGATGCTTTTCACCAAGTATTGCCCGCTCTCCCCAAGGATTGCATCATCAGCGATATTGCCTCGGTAAAGACCGGACTGAAAGAGTTTTATGACCAATGCGGATTCCGTTATGTATCTACCCACCCCATGTTCGGTCCCACATTTGCCAACCTTGACAAACTGAGCACCGAAAATGCCATCATCATCAGCGAAGGCGACCATCTGGGTAAAATCTTCTTCAAGGACTTATACCAAAACCTTGGTCTGAACATCTTTGAATATACCTTTGAAGAGCACGATGAGACAGTGGCTTATTCGCTGTCCATCCCTTTTGTTTCCACTTTCGTTTTTGCGGCAGTGATGAAGCATCAGGACGCTCCCGGTACTACTTTCAAACGCCACATGAAGATAGCCAAAGGAGTACTAAGCGAAGACGACTACCTGTTGCAGGAAATTTTATTCAATCCCCGCACCCCTGCACAGGTAGAAGGTATCCGTACAGAATTAAATGAGCTGTTGGATATCATCAACAAGAAAGATGCTGCGGGGATGCGTGCCTATCTTAGCAAGATTCGAGAAAAGATTAAATAACGCATCAGTATAACAATATACTTCGGTGACGGTAAAGGCTATTTCTACGTGCTGAGTTCAAAAGGTAAACTGAGTTATAAGGAAATTCAGTTAGGAGCAAATATCTGGTCTTCTCCGGTCATTGATAAGAATGGTATAATCTACATCTGTGCAGATGTTACAAAGTCCTCGGAACCGGGCAAAGTATACGCATTGAGAACTCATGCAACCGGAGCGCAACAAGGCTGGTCTATGCGCAGCGGAGACTACCGGAGAAGCGCACGCAAACAATAACAACGAATCATTTAAACTTCAAAAAGAAAAGATAAGATGAAAAGAATAATATCACTTTCAATACTGCTGACCGTCTTTCTGGCAGCATTTGCACAAGGGCGCTTCAAAGAAATAGAAAAGTGCTTCAATGAACCTGCAAGCCGGTCAATACTCATTGTTTCCCATCGTGCCGACTGGCGCAATGCACCCGAGAACTCTTTGCAAGCCATTCAGAACTGCATCGATATGGGCGCAGACATGGTAGAAATCGACTTAAAAAAGACCAAAGACGGACATCTGGTTTTAATGCATGACAAGACCATAAACCGCACCATGACCGGTACAGGAAGTCCGGATGAGTATACTTTGGCTGAACTGAAAGCCATGAGATTAAGAAACGGTGCCGGGATTAAAACCCGGCATCAGATACCGACTTTTGAAGAAGTCATGAATCTGTGCAAAGGCAAAATCATGGTGAATGTAGACAAAGGCTATGATTACTTCAAGGATGCGTACGAGGTACTCAAAAAGACAGGTACGGTAGACCAATGTATCATGAAAGCCAGCCTGCCCTACGAACGGGTGAAAGCCGAAAACGGAGAAGTGCTGGATAAGATGATCTTCATGCCCGTGGTCCAACTGCATAAAGAAAGTGCGGAAGCTACCATCGACGGATACTTGGAACACATGAAACCGCAGGCTTTTGAACTGGTATTCAACAATGACAGTCCCGAGGTACAACGACTGATAAAAAAAGTACGTGACAGCGGTGCAAAGATTTTCATCAACTCCCTCTGGCCCGAACTCTGTGGCGGACACGATGATGACCGTGCCGTAGAACTGCATCAACCGGATGAAAGTTGGGGATGGATCATTGACCAGGGAGCAAAGCTGATTCAGACGGATCGTCCCGCCCTACTGCTTCAATACCTGAAAGAAAAGAAACTGCACGAATAAGAGGAAAAGCATGTTGAAACATATCATTGATTTTTACAAGGTGTCGGCACCGGCACCTTGTAACGGGGATTCTTTGCCCGAACAGAAGCAACGGTTAAAACGATTGCAATGGTCTACCTTTCTGGCAGCAACCCTTGGATACAGCATGTACTATGTATGCCGGCTGAGCCTGAACGTCGTCAAAAAGCCGATTGTAGACGAAGGTATTTTCTCTGAAACGGAATTAGGTATTATAGGCTCTGTACTATTCTTCACGTATGCCATAGGCAAGTTCTCCAACGGTTTCCTTGCGGACAGGAGCAACATCAACCGGTTTATGTCAACAGGTTTGTTGGTGACGGCATTGATAAATCTTTGCCTGGGTTTTACTAATTCATTCATATTGTTTGCCATCTTATGGGGTATCAGCGGTTGGTTTCAATCTATGGGAGCAGCATCCTGTGTAGTAGGACTATCGCGCTGGTTTACGGATAAAGACCGAGGCTCGTTCTATGGTTTCTGGAGTGCCAGTCATAACATCGGAGAAGCGATGACATTTATCATTATCGCTTCCGTTGTGAGTGCATTGGGCTGGCGGTACGGATTTCTGGGTGCAGGGTTAGTGGGGTTGCTGGGTACATTGATAATCTGGCGTTTCTTTCACGACACACCACAGAGCAAAGGGCTTCCTCCGGTCAATGCCCCGAAAGAAAAGAAAGTGATGAGTGCATTGGAAACAACGGAGTTCAACCGTGCCCAAAAAGCTGTACTGAGAAGCCCTGCCATCTGGATATTAGCATTGAGCAGTGCATTTATGTATATCAGTCGTTATGCGGTAAATAGCTGGGGGATTTTTTATCTGGAAGCACAGAAAGGTTACTCTACGCTGGATGCCAGTTTCATTATCTCTATCAGTTCGGTATGCGGCATTGTAGGAACCATGCTTTCCGGGGTGGTATCCGACAGGTTATTCAAAGGGCGCCGAAATGTTCCCGCACTGATATTCGGATTGACAAATACACTGGCTCTCTGCCTGTTTTTGTTGGTTCCCGGTGTTCACTTCTGGCTGGATGCTCTGGCAATGGTACTTTTCGGTATTGGCATCGGAGTACTGATTTGCTTTCTGGGTGGACTGATGGCTGTTGATATTGCTCCGCGCAATGCTTCGGGTGCAGCTTTGGGTGTGGTAGGAATTGCAAGTTACATCGGTGCGGGGTTACAGGATGTGATGAGCGGTGTATTGATAGAAGGGCAAAAGACTGTAGTAAACGGAACGGATGTGTATGATTTCACATATATCAATTGGTTCTGGATTGGGGCTGCACTGCTATCTACTTTGCTTGCGTTACTGGTGTGGAACGCGAAAGCGGATACTGCTACAACAAATTAGGAAAGTAAGCCTTTAAAACATTTCAGCAACATACTCCTTTATCTCTAAAAGTGGAAATAGAAAAATCCTGCATATACAGCGGCATGTATATGCAGGATTCCCGTATAATATACTTCATTTATGCAATTGCTTGATGAAAAAAGTCTGTTCCTTGTTCGCAAGAAGTTAACTTTAAATGACATAACCCAATTTACTCAATCGTTTCAAACTACTGAAAGCGGTACTCGAAGACTCAATTCCCTGATTTCTGAGAAAAGACAAACTGGTAGGAGAACCAAGATTCATATTTAAACCTATCAGCACTTTTTTGTCCGTGCGGTTAAAAGTTGCCCACAATCTTCAGTTTGTTTTTTCAATGAGTTCCTTTAGATCTGGTTATCTCACCTTTCTTCCTCTTCTTCCCCGCCATCGGGTGTTCCTTCTTCACCTCAAACGAATAGCTACCGGGAAGAAGCTTCAAGACTACCTGCCCGCTTCCTTCACCAATATATTCTATTCCCTTGCATTTTCGGATAAGTTTCTCCCCTTCGCGGACATCTCTCAACGATGCAGCCGGCAAATACAGCGTAGCCGTAGTATTTCCAGGCACCGTAAAAGCGTAATGGATCATGCCTCTTTCCTCTTTCCAACTACTCTCAATACGTCCGTACATCGAGTCATAATATCCCCGGGCATACTTCATCTTTCCGGTCGGATCGGGCATCGGTTTCAGAATGAACTGTTTGAAACCGGGATAAGCCTCATCACGTTGTATTCCTAAAGAATAATTGTACATCCAGGCACCCACGGCACCAAAAGAATAATGATTGAAAGAGTTCATGCGATTGTTACCACCGAAACCATCCGTGTGAGTGTAAGAGTTCAGACGTTCCCAAATGGTAGTCGCCCCCTGTTCCACGGAGTAAAGCCACGAAGGATAATCTGTCTGTTGAAGCAGTCTGTAAGCCAGATCGTTCAGCCCGTAATCGGATAAAGCCTTACTGATCCATGCCGTACCGATGAAACCGGTCATAAGAGAGTAAGAAGGACACAGGCGGCCTCTATCAGTGGTATTCTCCCGTCTGACTGTCTCCGCAAGATTAGCAATCACCTTATTACGGTTCTCTTCATTAATAATGCCGAAAGCCAATGGAAGCACATACGAAGTCTGTATATCGACAGGTTGCCCCTTCTTGTCAGGGATGAAAGCGGAGAATATCGTTTTCCGCTTTCCGGCTCTATATAGGTCTTATTGAAGAAATCCCTCCGGGCGGCATGCAAGTCGCGGAACCATGCGGCATCGGATGTCTTGCCCAAAGCCGCCGCCATCTTCGTCATCAATTCCAGGTCGTGGATGAAATAGGCTTCCCATACCAGGGACTTATCATTCTTCTCATCCTCCAATCCCAGCCAGTCGCACAGGTCACCCCATGAACGGGTCTGCACGATCAGGTTAGTTTCCGTCTCAATCGTTTGGTCAATGATATATTGAATATAACGCTTCATGGCTGTGTAGTGCTCGCTCAGCAGTGCGGTATCTCCGTATTGCTGGTAGCACTCCCAGGGAACCGTAATTCCGGCACTGCCCCACAGCATACCACCGAAACCACCACCCAGCGGGGCGATATCCGGAAAGCGCCCGTCCGTCCGCTGCACATCGCGCATGGCACGCATGTGACGGCGCAGGAACTGCGGTACATCCGCCAGATAAGTGGCGGTACGGGAGAAGACAGAGATATCCCCACTCCATCCCAAGCGCTCATTGCGTTGCGGACAGTCCGTAGGAATGGAGAGGAAATTGCCGTAAGAAGACCAGGTGATATTCTTCCACAGCTGGTTCACCCGTGCATTGGAAGTTTCGTAGTGAGAAGCCAGTTCGTGTATAGAGCTTAGCACTATCCCTTTCACGGATTCCACAGGCAAGGGTTTGTCAATACCCGTTATCTCTATAAAGCGGTAGCCATGATAGGTGAAACGGGGAGAGATGGTTTCCTGCCCGCCTTTAGCGATATAAATATCCTGAGCCATAGCGGCACGGATATTCTCCAGCATAATCATGCCGATATTCCCCTCGTATTCCGGCAAATCGGGATATTTCACCTCAGCAAAACGCAATGTAATTTCCGTTCCGGGTTTCATGCCCGATAAACTAATCCGGGGAACTCCTACCATATTCTGCCCCATGTCGTACACAAACACGCCGGGGCGGACTTCTTCTACTGAAAGAGCCGTCAGTTCATTGATTTGTTTCACCGTCTGGCCGAATTGCCCGATAAGTTCAAAACCTGAATAATCGTTCACCCACGGCATATTCGGGTTTCCCGCCTTACTGATATGTCCTTCCAAAGCAACCTCATGAACCGGTTTCCAGGCAGATGCATCATAAGATGCCGTGCTCCATCCTTCCACTGCCGGTTCTCTTAAAGCATCATACACTTCGCCCTGAAAGAAACTTCCGTAAGCGACGGGGCCTTTACCGAAATACTGCCAGGACAAAGGATCGGTCACCACAACATTGGTCCGACCGTCCGCATACGTGATAACCAGCTTTGCCAATAAAGACTGGCGGTCACCGAAGAAGTTCCAGTTATCTCCCGTAAAAGTAGCGCCACCACTCCACCAGCCTTCTGCCAGCAAAGCACCCAAGGCATTTCTGCCGGAATGGACGTACTTTGTCACATCAAACGTCTGGTACAGATGAGTTTTGTTATACTGGGTAACTCCGGGATTAAAATAATCATCCCCTACACGCTTACCATTGAGATAGACCTCATAAATGCCACGTGAAGTAACATACAGGCGGGCTTTTACAATCTCCGCATCGGGAGAAGAGAAGACCGTACGAAGCATCGGTGCGGAGTTTCCTTCGGGAGTGAATATAGTAAAAACACCGGAAGTGCCGCCGGCTATCCGGCTATTTCCTTCCCGGCAAGTAGTAATCACGTTCGAAGGGCTTCTGAAGTTGGCAATCTCCATTTCCGGGAAAGTAGCGGATTGCCCGGCGGGAACATCAAAGCCGATGTCGCCCACTACCGGGAAAGCGATGAAATCACCTCCCTGCCCCAATGGATTCAGATTTATCCAACCAAGCTCTTCAGCATTATCCACATAGAATCTTGTAAAACCCAGATCAGAAGTAAGGCTCACCGTATGCCGGTCATACTTATTACTTTCATTAATCAATGTCAGGGGGATGGGAAAGCTCTTGAAAGGAACATCTTTCCGATCATCCGGGTGGTATCCTACACGATATACATTCAACATCGCCTCTTTACCCGAAGCAAGCGAATCCAAGTCCAGTTCTATTTTTATGTAAGACTCATCTTTCCCGTTCTGCAACTGATACAGGTTCTTATTCTTATCCATCAGGCGTTTATCATTCGCTCCGTAGACAAAGCCTGCACGGGTACTTTTTGTCTCCTTATCCAACCGGAGTGCAACGTTCAGCCTGAACACCGGAAGATAGTGGGAATAGAGCACCATGTCTTCATCTCCGCCACCTATCCACTTCGCATCACTCCATCCTTCATACGGATTGGCTTTACTCATCAGTCCCGTTTCAAACCAGGAGGTTGAGGAAGATTGCTCACCCTTCTGGTTCCATACGTTTACTGTCCAGAAATAGCAGGTAGTGGGTTGCAGGGGAGCACCGGCATATTCAATGTTCAGCGACAGGTCACTCGACACTCTTCCGCTGTCCCATACCGTTTGTCCAGCTTCGTCAGTCACCGTTATCTGATAGGCTTTCTGCGAATACCCCCTTTCGGTATTCTGCATTACCATCTGCCAACTGAAGCGGGGCTTTTCCACATCTATACCCAATGGCATTTCAGCATATTCCACTTTGAGCTTTTCAATAGATACAGCATGTTCCGTAGCAGCATACAACAGAGCAGGGCAGGAAAGATAGATAAGCAAAACAGATAAAATGTGAATTCTACATCTTTTCATACGTGATGTTTTTAGGGTTAAACAATAGAACCGGCAAAAGTCGGTTCGAAAACATTAAAGAGGTCATTGAA
>ERZ779643.2509-NODE-2509-length-10506-cov-4.692661_pt1 | contig 10506 bp, 6 predicted proteins | sample MGYA00511564_ERZ779643 | MGnify/ENA primary metagenome ERZ779643 (study PRJEB29588, sample SAMEA2147114) | human gut metagenome | biome: human gut; feature: human-associated habitat; material: faeces | place: Denmark | collected 2008/2010 ... | reverse complement strand
AATGTTCCGGCGGATCTGCGCTCCGCCGGAATTGAGTATTAGGATCTTTGATCCGATTACTTCCTATTTTGTCATTGCATCATTTATACTTCACCTAAATCAGCGGTACTTTTAGCGGATCAGGAAATTAGCTGCGCTGACCTTCGGTTCTTATATTATATTCCGGCAGATTTTTCGCTGTGCTCAACAACTCGTGCAAATCCGCCGGCACATTAGTCTTGTTGATTATTATTGATCGTAATATATTGAAAAAATCCACAGCACTACGTTTGCATTTGGCTTTAACTCCTATAACTACTTTAACTACCAATAATATTAGCATTTGAAACTGCGGTGCTTTTAGCGGATCAGGAGATCCTTATATCATATTCCGGCAGATTGCAAATCAGCCGGTACATTAGCCTTGTTGGTTCTTTTCGCAAGCACTACGTTTGCATTTGACTTTAACTCCTATAACTACTTTAACTACTCTAACTCCTACCCCATTATTTATTTGTTAATTTCCCAATCATATATTTTATATTAAAAAACATTTACCATGACTACAGTAAGACTAACATTCAGGATGGCGGCTGACAGCAGCCGCAAAGGCACATTGTATTTTCAGATTATACACCGTAATACGGTTAAGACGCTCAGCACCAGATGCCGCATCTTTGCCGACGAATGGGACGAGCCCAACAGCCGCATATTCATCATGTCGCCGGTGTCTGCCAGGCGCACAGCCACGCTGCTCGGCATACGCAACAGGATCAGACACGAAATGCAGCGGCTCAACGGCATAATCAGCAAATACGACTGCAGCGGACTGCCTTACAACACTGCCGACATCATCCATTGCTACCGCAACTCTCAGCCGGCTGTCAACCACTCGCTGTTCGCCTTCATGCACAGACATATCCGCATGCTCAGTGCCCAGGGCAGACTGCGCACCGCCGACACTTACCGACAGACGCTCAGCAGCATCACCACATTCCGCAACGGCGCCGACATCAGCATCTCCATGCTCACCGCCCCGTTCGTCGAGTCGTATGAGTCGTGGCTGCGCTCCCGTCGCCTTTGCCGCAACACCACGTCGTTCTATATGCGCATCCTGCGCAGCGTCTACAACAAAGCCGTGGCCGAAGGCATCGTCCCTAATGGCAATCCCTTTGCCACCGTCTACACGGGTGTCGACAAGACCTCGCGCCGCGCCGTCAGCCTTGCCGACATCAGCCGCATCAAGGCTCTCAACCTCGCAGCCCACACCCCACTTGCCTTTGCGCGCGACATGTTTCTCTTCTCGTTCTACATGCGCGGCATGTCGTTTGTCGACATGGCGTTTCTGCGCAAGAAAGACCTCAGCAACAACTACGTCGTCTACAGCCGCAAGAAGACCGGGCAGCAGCTCACCGTCAGATGGGAGCGCCCCATGCAGGCCATCGTCGACGCCTACGGCCCTTCTTCCACACAATATCTCCTTCCCGTCATCGTCCGTGAAGACGGCACCGAGCGCAGCCAGTATCTCAACGCCATGCTCCGCGTCAACCGCAACCTCAAGAAGATAGGCGTCATGGCAGGCATACCCATTCCGCTCACCATGTATGTTGCGCGCCATTCGTGGGCCACGGCAGCCAAAGAGAAAGACATCTCCATAGGCATCATCAGTCAGGCAATGGGCCACGACTCCGAGAACACCACGCAGATATATCTCGCATCCATCAAGACCGGGAAAATAGACGATGCCAACCGCGACATCCTCAATGGTATCTGAATAAATATTTAGGGCTGTATGTTCAAAACGACTTACTCTTACGAAGAGTAAGTCTGACGTTGCTAAATGTTTGATAATCAGAGAATAAGAAACAATATGACATGCATTTGGTTCACATAAGTTCATATTGTAACAACTTTGAAAACATGAATAAACACTATTTTTCTCGGCAAAATATTGGTAATAAAAAATAAATTCGTAAATTTGCAACGTGAGATGTACTCTTCGTAAGAGTGAGTCATCAATTTGTTGAGCTAAGCAGACGAGACTATTATGGATAGCAATACACCGATGCATGTTAAAAGTCCGACGGTAACACCTACCGACGGCGCCGTAGGCGTGCCAAAAGCAGCCAAAAACGGCAAACATTGGTATATAGCCGTCGTAAACAACAACTCCGAAAAACTTTGTTGCGAGAGGCTTCTGGCACGCATTGCGTCGCAGCCTGACAGCGAAAAAGACTATGAGGTCTATGTGGCAGCACAGAAGGAGATGCGCACATGGCGCAACGGCCGCCGCAAGCTCGTAGAGCGCATCATCTTCCCCACCCTCGTCTTCATCCGCTGCACCGACCTCATGCGCCGCAAGGAGATAGTGTTCCTGCCATACATCAAGCGCTTCATGGTCAACATAGCCGGCAGTCCCGAAAACGGCCACCGCCCCGTTGCCGTCATCCCCGACCAGCAGATGCGCAGCCTTATGCGCATGGTCAGCGATGCCGATAGCGACGTAACCATCGACCCACGCCCGTTGCGCCGTGGCGAGAAGGTACGCGTCAACGGAGGCAAGCTCATGGGCCTCGAAGGCTATGTCCTTCAGTGTCCCGACAACAGCACCAGCCTCGTCATCGACATCGGCATCCTTGGCAGCGCCAAGGTCAATATATCGCGCGACCTGCTCGATCCGATAGAGTAACAGAATCGTCATAATAAACACCACATATATCATCATATCTCCAATTAATTTCAGAACTTAACCGTAAAGGCGGGCAATATCAGTCAGGTAAAAAGACACCGGACATACATCGCCCAAAGCTTCATCGGCAGGATAACACCCCACTCCATTAGCAACAGACTGTGCAAAGATATAGCCACTCTGAACATATTTCACCATTTTGTCCCCAACGGGACAAAAAAGTTGCTAACGCAACGCTATATAAGTGAAAAATTAACAGTGAACAGATGGCAATAAAAAGTAAAAATTAAAGGCTAAAGAAATTACTCGCAATCACTAATGTGCCGGCTGATTTGCACGAGTTGTTGAGCACAGCGAAAAATCTGCCGGAATTAAATATAAGGATCTATGATCCGATTACTTCCTATTTCTTGTAGTAAAATATTGAATTGACTAACGTAGAACTCCTGTGGGGAGGCTTTTGTTTCTCGGTAGTTAAAGGAGTTAAAGTAGTTATAGGAGTTAAAGTCAAATGCATTGTGGATTCTTATCCTGACCTCATAAGCACTACGTTCGCTATTGTACCGGCTGATTTGCAATCGGCCGGAATTGAGTATAAGGATTTATTTAATCCGATTACTTCCAATTCTAAAATATGCTATTGTACCGGCGGATCTGCGCTCCGCCGGAATTAAATATAAGAACCGAAGGTCAGCGTAGCTAATTTTTGATCCGATTACTTCCTATTTAGCATCACCTTATATTTTTAATGCAAAATTATCATTAGATTTTTCATTACTCACTTCATAAGACAGCGGTATTTTTAGCGGATCAGGAGATCCTTATACTCAATTCCGGCAGATTGCAAATCAGCCGGAACATTACCAAACGTAGTGCGTGCGCTTCGTCGATTATTGTCAATTGTATTACATTGAAAAGAATCAACAAGGCATATGACTCTAACTACTAGCTCACCTTTGTGAGCGATAACTTAGCGTAGTGCGTGCGATAAGAACCAATAAAGCTAATGTGCCGGCTGATTTGCAATCGGCCGGAATTAAATATAAGGATCTTTGATCCGATTACTTCCTATTTCTTGTAGTAAAATATTGAATTGACTAACGTCGAACTTCGTTTTTCATTACTCACTTCATAAGGCAGCGGTATTTTTTAGCGGATCAAAGATCCTTATATTATATTCCGGCAGATTGCAAATCAGCCGGAACATTACCAAACGTAGTGCGTCTTACAAAAGTGAAAAGTTAAAAGTGAAAAGTGAAAAATCCAAATGTATTGTGGTTTCTACTTGTAAGCAATACGTTTGCAATTGGATTTTTCACTCTTCACTCTTCGTTCTTCACTTAAATATGCTCCTAGCTCACCTAAGTGAGCGATAACTCCTATAACTACTTTAACTCCCGACTCGAAAGCACAGATCCGCCGGCACAATGGCAACGTAGTGCGTCTTACGAAAATGAAAAGTTAAAAGTGAAAAACGAAAAATCCAAATGTATTGTGATTTTCAGCCCGCCTTATTGTTTTTATTGACGCAAGGCACTAAGCGCAAACGCAGTTCAGCGATGCTAATTATGAAACAAAAAATATATTCTATAATAAAGAAAATAGAGAATTGGGCATGAAAAAATCCCAATTCTCTATTTTTATCTTATTGATGCTGCTCGCGAAGAAGGTCGTTGACGGTTTTTACAGGGTTGAATGTTGACAGAGGAACTTCTACGAACACGGTGTTCCAGTTGCTCATGGCACCATTCCACAAGCCCGGCAACTCGAGAGCCTTCAGCTCCTTGCCGTTCTTGCTCTTGCTGCTGATAAATCCTGTTGTCTTGTCAACATAGTCAGGCAGATTGAACGGCTCGCCCTTATAGTTCTTAACGGCACAAACGAGATCAACGGGATTGAAGTGTGTACCCTCAGTGAACATCTTCATGTATTCGGTATTGCTCTTGTCAATCTGACTGCTCTCAAGTATCTGCAGACTGATGGTGCCGTCCTGATTGTAGGTAAGGAACGGACCTCCGCCCGGCTCGCCAACATTCTTTACAACTCCGCAGACACGGATAGGACGGTTGAGCTTTGAGCGCAGATAGATAACGAGGTCGGCATCCTCAAGATTCTTGATGTCTGGCTTGCGGCAGCACAGATCGTTCTGAACGAAACGTATGATTTCTTCAATCTGTGAATTGCTATACTCACCGCTGTCGAGCAGGCGCAGATAGCTGAACACCTTTTCCTGCAACGTTACAAGAATTCCGGCAATGAGCTGCTTGTAGGTTACGGTGTCGTTCTTAAGACGGTCGGGCACAACGTTGTCGATGTTCTTTACAAAAATTACGTCGGCGTCGATGTCGTTAAGATTCTGGATGAGAGCGCCATGACCTCCGGGACGGAACAACAGAGAGCCGTCGGCATTGCGGAACGGAGTGTTGTCCGGGTTAGCGGCAATAGTGTCGGTGCTGGGCTTCTGCTCAGAGAAAGAGATATTGTAGTTGATGCCGAACTTGGCAACATATTTGTCTTTCTTCTCAGCCACCTTCTTCTCAAACAGAGCCTTATGCTCATGGCTTACGGTGAAGTGAACGTTAGCCTCGCCTGCGCTTGACGCATATAATGCTCCCTCAACAAGATGCTCCTCGAGAGGAGTGCGCACGCCGTCTTCATATCTGTGGAAGAGCAGCAGGCCCTTAGGCAGCTGTCCGTAGTTAAGGCCCCTAGACTCGAGCATATTGGCAACAACAGCCTTGTAGTTGCCGGCAGCAACAAGGGCTGCGATGTCCTTGCCCTCATTCTTTACGCAAGCTGCGTTAAGCTCATCATAGAAAGCAAACTTCTCTATGTTGTCGAAGAATTTCTTTTCGAAGTCAGTACGCGGTTCGTCATAGTCAGCGCCGAGAAAAGCGAACATATCCTTGAACATACGGCTGGCAGCTCCACTGGCAGGAACAAACTTTACGATCTTCTTGCCTTCTGCCTTATAGGCTTCCCACTTTGCGATATAGTCGGCACGCTCACTGTCGGAAGGAGCAATGACGCCACGGCCTATGCCTGCTGCTGCCTCGAGCTTCAGGAAAGGAAAGCCTTTTTTAAACTCTTCGAGTTGGGTTGCTACTTGTTCTTCGGTTATGCCTTTTTCGGCAATCTGCTTTAAGTCTTCTGGTGATAACATAAGTATTATAATTTTATAAGGTTTCAGTAAATCAGTTACAAATATATAGTTTTTTTCTTAAAAAACATAACTTTAGATATTAAAAAGTTATTACTTATTGTCAGAAATGCCTTATTATTTAATTTATTTGAAAGAACATCCGAAAATATCAGGAAAAATGTGTAAGTTTGCATAACAATGTACTCCGGCAGACCATGAAAAGTTGCCGTGCAAAGGCATTATTAACCTGTAAGCATACACGCCGGCACGCATGCTGAAACATGGAAGACAAGCCAAAGCCGGACATTTAAAGATAAATTCATCAACGGCAGACGCCAACAGGCGGAAATGCCCTTAACATACAAGAAGGATATGGCTGAAAAACTGTTCTTTACCAAAAAAGAGAGAAACGACATTGTAAACATAATACGCGGACTGCGCGAGAACGCACACGGCATGCTGAAAAGAGAAGACGAGAAAAACGTCTTCAGGCATCTGAAAACCGCTCTCGAAAACGACCTTATACAGCGCGATGTGTTTGGAATGAACCCCATACTGCTGAGTCTGCAGACCGCACAGATTGCCGTAAGCGAGATTGGACTGAAGCGCGACGGCGTGATGGCCATACTTCTATATACAAGCGTGGCTGAAAACGACAACTCGCTTGAGGAAATAGAAAAGAACTTCGGAAAAAACGTATCTACCATAATTCACGGACTCAGAAGCATACAGGAACTGTATAAGAAGAATCCGGTGATAGAGAGCGAAAACTTCAGAAACCTGCTGCTGTCGTTTGCCGAGGACATGAGGGTGATACTGATAATGATTGCCGACAGGGTGAACCTGATGAGGCAGATAAGGGACACCACAAACACTGAGGCAAAGATGAAGGTGAGCGAGGAGGCAAGCTATCTGTATGCCCCGCTGGCACACAAACTGGGACTGTATAAGCTGAAAAGCGAGCTGGAAGACCTGAGCCTGAAATATCTTGAGCACGACGCCTACTACATGATTAAGGCGAAACTCAACGAGACAAAGAAAAGCCGCGACGCTTATATAGAAAAGTTCATAACGCCTATAGACAAGAAGCTGAAAGAGGCCGGACTGAAGTTTCACATGAAGGGACGCACAAAGAGCATTCACAGCATCTGGCAGAAGATGAAGAAGCAGCAATGCGGCTTTGAAGGCATATATGACCTGTTTGCAATAAGAATAATACTCGACTCGCCGGCTGAACTGGAGAAGATGCAGTGCTGGCAGGTGTTCGCCATAATAACAAACATGTATCAGCCTAACCCGAAACGTATGCGCGACTGGCTGAGCGTGCCTAAGTCGAACGGATACGAGAGTCTGCACATAACCGTGCTCGGACCTGAAAACAAATGGGTGGAGGTGCAGATACGCACAGAGCGCATGGACGAGGTGGCTGAAAGAGGACTGGCTGCCCACTGGAGATACAAGGGCGTGAAGGGCGAAAGCGGACTTGACGAATGGCTCAACAGCATAAGGACGGCGCTGGAGAACAAGGACGACCTGCAGGTGATAGACCAGTTTAAGATGGATCTTTATGAGGACGAGGTGTTTGTGTTTACGCCCAAAGGCGACCTTATGAAGTTTCCGAAAGGAGCCACCGTGCTCGACTTTGCCTACCGCATACACTCTAACATAGGCAACCACTGCACGGGAGCAAGGATAAACAACAAGGCGGTTACATTCAGATACATACTGAAAAACGGCGACCAGGTGGAGATTATGACGTCGAGCACGCAAAAGCCGAAACAGGACTGGGTGAACATCGTGAAGACAAGCCGCGCAAAGTCGAAGATAAGAATGGCCATAAAAGACCTTATGGTGAAAGATGGAGCGTATGCAAAGGAGATGTTTGAACGCCGACTGAAAAACCGAAAGATCGACTTTGACGAGAGTGCCGTGTCGCACCTGATAAAGAAACTGGGATATAAGGAGGCAAATGACTTCTACAAAGACATGGCTGACGGAAGCCTCGACGTGAACCAGACAATAGAAACGTATCAGCAGGTGCTGATGTTCGACAACAACACCGCACCAACGGCTCCGGCAAGAAGTGCGAAAGAGTTTAGCTTTGAGAACCCCAACGAGGAGATTGCCTACTCGAACGACGACGTGCTGGTGATTGACCAGAACCTTAAAGGCGTGGACTATACGCTGTCGAAATGCTGCCACCCGATATACGGCGACGACGTGTTCGGATTTGTAACCGTGAACGGCGGAATAAAGATTCACCGCACCGACTGCCCCAATGCACCCGAGCTGAGAAAGCGATTCGGCTACAGAGTGGTGAAGGCGATGTGGAGCGGAAAGGGCAAATCGCAATACTCTATCACGCTGAAGATTATAGGAAACGACGACATAGGCATCGTGAACAACATAACGAGCATTATATCGAAAGAAGAGAACATCATGATGCGCAGCATAAACATTGACAGCAACGACGGACTGTTCCGCGGTAACCTCGTGGTAAACGTGGAGGACACATCGAAACTGGAACAGCTGATAAAGAAGCTGCGCAACGTGAAGGGCGTGAAGCAGATTATAAGACTGTAAGAAGCATGAGGATGCGGCAGCAACGCCGCACACAATGAAGACATACAAAAGGCTATGATGCCTTGACTATAAAAAGGAAACGGACAAATGCACAGGCACAACAGCCGGCATTTGTCCGTTTTTATATAAATCTTTCTTTAACTTAAACCCATATTAGCCCGCACACAGCATTATCTGTTTTGTGCATTCATGCTCTCAGCCGTCTACTTGCTGAAGAACATGCGGAGCAATGACCTGTTTACGGTTAAAGAATCTGTTGCAGCATGTCTTTGTTCAGGAGCTTCATGGCGTCTTCCTTGCTTATCTTGCCGGTAACGTCGATAAGGGCACAATCTTCATCATCTGAAAAGGCGATGAAAAGTTCGGTAACATAGTCGCCCTCACACTTGCCGAATACTTTTATTGTGTCTGACTCGTCAACGAACGAAGCCATGGCTTCATAAGCTTCAGAGTCTATCTCTCCCACCCTGTCGTTGAATGTCTTTATCTGCTCGTCGGTGCCCTCAGACAGCAGGACGAGAGTGCCACCGTCAAGATTAGACAGGAGAGCCTTGACATTTTCAGGCATGGCGGCAGCCTGCGCAACAATAAGGTCCTTGCTGAGCGTTATGGTCTGAGCACCTGTAGACTTTGTGATTTCGTTGATTACCTCTTGTGTGCTTTTGGCAAAGCCGGCCATGCAAAACATTGCTGCCAGCGCCAGAATAAACAGCTTTTTCATAATAGTGTCGTTTTGTTGTTAATTATGTCATTTGTTTCTATTGTCAAAGACGTATGACAAGGCCGTCAGTGACATGAAAGATAAAGTTTTTCACACTTTTTATATTATACACACCTCATTCAGTTAAAGCCGCCAGGCATGGCGTTGCCCTGACATGAGGCATAAGCCCAAATCAGCAATCAGAATTTAGGGTAAAACGGACGACGGCTCCGATGACATGTAGTTACATCATTGGAGCCGTCATACATAATGTTATATCGCAGGCAGCTGCGCCGTTATTGTCTGTTCTCCTTTATCTTCTGCACGTAAGCGTCGATAACGGCCACGGCAGTGATGTTGACAACATCGCGTACGCTGCACTCGAAGTCGGTGAAGTGTATAGGCTTGTTAAGACCCATCTGGATAGGACCGATAATCTCAGCGTCAGAATTCATTGCACGCAACAGCTTGTATGCGTTGTTGGCACTGCTGAGGTTAGGGAACACAAGCGTGTTGACATCCTTGCCCTTTAGGCGCGAGAACGGATACTTGGCGTCGCGCAGCTTGTTGTCGAGAGCAAAGTTTACCTGCATCTCGCCGTCGATGGCCAGGTCAGGGTAACGTGTCTGCATAGCCTCAACGGCAGCATGAACCTGAGCCGGACTGCCTATCTCGTCGGAACCGAAGTTTGAATAGCTTATCATGGCTATCCTCGGCTCTTCGTTGAAGAATCTTACGGTCATTGCGCTCAGACGTGCAATGTCTACGAGCACGTCCTTGTCAGGATGGCGGTTGATAAGCGTGTCGGCCATGTATAACACACCCTTCTTGGAGTTGATGATATGCATCGTGCCAAAATGGTTGTATCCGGGCTGTATGCCGATAACCTCCTTTGCCACCTTGATGGTGTTTGAATACTTGGTGTAAAGACCCGTGATGAAGGCGTCGGCCTCGCCGGTCTCAACCATCATCATACCGAAATAGTTGCGCTCAAACATCTTGTCGTTGGCTTCCTGGAATGTGTAGCCCTGGCGTTTGCGCTTCTCGGCAAGTATGCGTGCATAGCGTTCACGACGGTCGTTCTGGTTGTCGTGGCGCAGATTTACTATCTCTATGCCGTCGAGATTAAGGTCGAGTTCCTTGGCAAGCTTCATTATACGCTCGTCGTTGCCCAGCAGGATAGGCTGGCAGATGCCCTCGTTCCTTGCCTGTACGGCAGCCTTGAGCATCGTAGGGTGTATGCCTTCGGCAAAGACAACGCGCTGCGGGTGCTTGCGTGCTGTATCATATAGCTTCTGCGTGAGCTTGGTTTCCTGTCCGAGCATCTCGCGCAGATGGTTCTTGTATTCGTCCCAGTCGGTTATCGTGGTGCGTGCCACCCCACTCTCTATGGCTGCCTTGGCAACGGCTGCC
>ERZ779643.2503-NODE-2503-length-10516-cov-2.292037_pt1 | contig 10516 bp, 8 predicted proteins | sample MGYA00511564_ERZ779643 | MGnify/ENA primary metagenome ERZ779643 (study PRJEB29588, sample SAMEA2147114) | human gut metagenome | biome: human gut; feature: human-associated habitat; material: faeces | place: Denmark | collected 2008/2010 ... | reverse complement strand
CGGAATCCTTCACCGGAAGAAAACAAATCTTTTTCTCCAATCTGATCCTCCGGCGAAACATCCAACCAACTGTTACATCCTGTAAACATCAAGGATAATATCAATATCAATACTGTATATCGTTTCATAATATATTAGAAATTAGCTTTTAAAGAAAAATTTATCTGTTTGGCAAACGGATAACTCAATCCTCTTTCTTGACGGATTGTCGAGAAATTGGCAATATCGTTCGTACTTGCCTCTATACGCAACAAAGACATACCCAACTTACGGGATATTTTTTCAGGAAAATCATAGCTCAATGTCATTGCAGTCATGGTCAGAATATTATTATTCTGAATAAAGCGTGTACTAGGTAATGTAATCACACTGCGATCTTTGATATCTTTCAAGGGAGCAATATCCCCCGGTTTGTTCCAACGGTCTGTCAATACACGTCTGTCAACATTCATATTCTCAATATCCGCATTTTCCACATCATTCACCAAAGTCGTATTATAAGACTGGGCTCCCCACTCATACATAAACGAAGTAAAGAAAGACAGATTCTTCCAACTCAAGTTAAAACCAAAAGCACCTTGCGCTTTCGGCTCTGTATTACCGGCAATAATCTGCTGAGAAGCAGACCAGGCATAAGTCACAGAACCATCCCGATTCATATACATTTCCTTACCATTCATCGGATCGATACCCAAAGATTTCACTACCCAGATCGTACTCATCGACTGGCCTTCTTCGTAACGGACAGGTACCGAGGTAGCAGAAGACGAGTCGTACTCTTCATCCGTGCTATCGTTCAATGCTTTCAATGAATTAGATATTTTCTTGAGGATATTTTTATTGGCAGCCGCCGACGCATAAAAATTCACATAACTCCGGCTTGGCGTATCTCTCCAAATCCGGCCGTTCAGGTACACTTCCCAACCTTTGTTTTCCACTTCACCCAAATTGGCCATGTAAGAAGAAAATCCCATAGAAGGCGGAGTCGTCACCGAAGTGATCGTCCCTTTGGTCGTCGAAACATAATAATCGAAACGCACATTCACCGCTCCCTGCAAAAAACTCAGATCCGCACCGATATTATTGTCGTATTTCTTTTGCCAGGCCAGATCAGGATTAGCCAATCCCATCAAATAAGACCCCAATTCGCCCTGATAAGCACTTTGGTAATAATTCAAGGTTGCAATAGCATCATAAGAATTAAAACCTTGCGACCCGGTATAACCTGTCGAGGCCCTGAATTTTATCCGCTCGATCCATTCTATATCACTGAAGAAACTCTCTTTATGCAGATTCCAACCCAAACCGAAGGAATAAAAATGTCCCCAACGGTTATTGGTCCCGAAATCGGAAGAACCGTTCAACCGGTAATTGACATCCAACAAATAACGATCGTCGAAAGAATAGTTTAAAGAACCGGTGAACCCCATGTCCCGGGTAATCCCTTCGCTACCGGTCGGTTTGGTATTCTTGTATTCTACCCCCATCGAAATATGATCCATATTATCATTGGCCAATCCCTGCACAGCAACCGTATAATAGTCATATTTCGCCCGGCTCATACTGTATTGGGCATTCAAAAAAAGCGTATGCCTCAATTTTGAGATCGAATAAGCCGCCCCCAAATCCAGACTCAGGTTATTATCTTTACGGGAATAGGTGGAATAGCTACCCCGCTTATACAAATTATCCCCTGTATAGCTGACAAAATTGGTATGTCCGGCAGGATAATAATCTTCCGAACCGGAGTTCTTTTTCGTCAAACCGAACCGGGCAGTCAGACGCAGATTTTGCAACGCCTGGTATTCGGCATAAAAATTTTCGGTAAACGTCGTGTATCTGTCTTCAAACCGGGTATTGATCAGGCCATTTTTCAGATAATTATATTCGGTCACCAAACCCGTCCAGGAATCTTCCATTTCTCCATCCTCGTCATGCAAACGGTTATAAGGATTCAGGTAAGCATAATCGCTGAACGAACCATAAGGTGAATCATTCGATTTATTATCGTCGATCGTAAACTTATTCCGGAACAATAAATTTTTGTATTTATATGAAAATGTAATCCCTCCGCTCAGGGTATTCCGGTTCGACCCTTTCATCACTCCGGCCACATTGTTATAACTCAGATCGATCCCATACAGCATATAATCATCCCCACCCTCCAGATAAAGAGAATGTTTTTGTCCGACCCCCACCCGCAAAGGTTTATCCAGCCAATACGTATCGACACCGGCCGCGATAGCACTGGCAACGGTCGTATATCTTTTGTCCAGATTCATCTGTTCTGTGGCAGATCCCGTCGAAGAAGTATAGAAACCGGCCAGATATTCCGCCCGCAATTTTTCCTCGGCATTACACAAATCATAACTGGATAAATCCGGAGCTTCGATATCCAGGCTTCCGGTATAGGTAATCTTCATTTTCCCTTTTTCCGGTCGGATCGTTTCTACCACCACCACGCCATTGGCCGCTTTCGACCCATAAATCGCCTTAGCAGTAGCATCTTTCAGCAAAGTAACACTCTGTACCTGATTCATATCAAGGTCCATAATTTTCGTCAGCGTCGTCTCGAATCCATCCAAAATAAATAACGGCTGATTCGGATTTTCCTGATATTCACTGGCCACTTCGGTAAATCCGGTCTGTCCACGCATCTGAAAATCGGGTATCGCATTGGGATTCGAACCAACCTCCAGATTTTCAACCATCAGAAAAGAAGGATCTATATTTTTCAAACTGGACAAGACATTTCCATTCCCGACCGTTTTCAATTCATCCCCCTTGATTGTGGTAACCGAGCCGGTATAACTATTCGCTTTACGGGTGAACATACCGGTTACCACCACTTCTTCCATCTCCTGGGTATCTTCTGTCAGTACAATTTTAAAATCGGTTTTCCCTTTCAGGGCTACCTGCTGGTTTTTATACCCGACAAAAGTAACTTCAATCTGAGTAACCTCCGACGGAATATTCAACTTAAACTTCCCATCGAGATCGGTCGAAGTAGCGATCAGGGTTTTCACTCCCGGAGCTTGTACCGCTTTCACCGTAGCTCCGGGCAGTATTTCTCCCTTCTGATCGACAACAAGCCCGGTAATCGTTCGCATTTCCTGAGCCTTCAGCTGTAATAAAGGTAAACACAAAAGCATACCGATCACAGCCAACAAACGCCACCCTCTCCGGTAATTTTTGTTTTGGACATTTTTTTTCATTTTCATAAGTTTTATAGTAAGTATCGGTTAGTTCAATATTTCGGCAATTTTATCGGACAACGCTTGTCCCCGCAGTTTATCATACTGTACGATTCCGTCTTCGGTAACCAGAAAAATAGCCGGGATCGTACGCCCGTAAAACTGCTCTCCGAACAACTCCTGCCGATCGATCAAATTAGGCCAGGGCAGCTGTTCCTCATCCAAAGCTTTCTGCCAGGCCTTATCCTCCTTATCAATAGATATACTAATGATTTCCAACCCTTTGTCTACATATGCTTCGTAAATTTTCTTCAAATTAGGAATTTCCCGCCGGCAAGGGCCACACCACGATGCCCAAAAATCGATCAAAACGCATTTTTTATTCTTACGCAAATCGCTGTCGGAGTGTATATTTCCATTCCGGTCGGGAGCAGAAAAGGCCGGTAACCGTTTGCCGATCAGATTCTCCGGGATCAGTTCCTTCTTCAACAACTGCCCATAGTAGCCATTTTGTATTTCTTCCGGGAAACTATTGTAAAGTTCAATCTGGGCAGGATCCTCGGTAAAATAATTAAAGCAATACAGCATCAACAGAGGTCCCCAATAGCTATCTTTATTCGCTTTGATCGAAGCCATAGTCTGCTTTTCTACCTGAGTGAAGAAAGCTTTCTCGTCTCTGGCATAGGCCTTCATCTCTTCGGTTTGATTCAGTGAATCTATCTTCACCGCATTTCCGGTACGGCGGGCCTCCCCCAACTGCCGGCTTATATCCTCGTATTTTTGGTGTAACCGAGTATAAGCTTTATCCAACTCCTGCCGGAAAGCTATTTTCTCCCGGAATTCCCGATCTGCCTTACTACCCGTAACAACCGCCTTATTCAATGTCACCATTTCCCGATCTCCATCGGTCGTAGAGACGGCTTCGCCTGTTATAGTCACCTCACCGTTTTCCAGCATAAAGGCATAATACAACTGCTTCCCCTCTGCCTGCAGATTCAACAACCGCGGCTCGGGTAACTGTCCCTCGAAAACAAATTTTCCATCTTCCACCACAGCTTCACCGATAGGCTTCTCTTGTTTGTGTGTTGCCGCCGGTACCAAAAGCATCCTGGTACCATCCGCTAACCCGCTCAGATTTCCAACCAACCGGTACGAATCCGGCGCAGTACAGGCCCCCGCTAAAAGTAGCAGCCCACCCAGGAAATAAAATCCGTTCTTCATAGTCCTTAACATTATCTTCATAACAAATTCTTAAAAATGATTTAGTAGGACAAAGAAAAACAAATCCGGAAAACACCTTATTATTAAAGCAATTCCAAAATCAGCAATTGCTTTTTTTGTAAAAAAATAAATGTTAAAATACAAAAATCGTACGAATTTACACGGACAATTTTTGCATTTCTTTAAGATTTATTTTCTCTCAGCGAGCGGGCATGTTTCCGGTATTGGTCCGGTGACATCTGAACGACAGCTTTGAAAAGAGTATAAAAAGTAGTTACCGAGCTGAATCCCAGATCGGCAGCAATTGCTTTTATCGGTGTATCGTCCTGTGGATCAGCCAATATTCTCCGGGCTTCTTCGATCCGATATTTATTCATATAATGCGTAAAAGTCAATCCGGTTTGTTCATTGATGGTCTGCGAAAGATAGGTACGGTTAGTACCCAATAATTCAGCCATTTTTTCCCGGGTGAATAAACTATTTTTATATACCTGATCGTTTTGCATTAAACGCTCCAACCGGCCGAATAATTCCTGCTGGCTATCTTTATTCAGCGAAGAACCGGAATAACGCCCTCCATCAACAGCTCCGGCCTTACCGATCAATTCCTGCAATTGTTTCTCCTGCTCTGCTATCCGCTTAGAAAACTGTCTTTCCTTCGCCAGCCAATCCACACTTTCCCGAACAATCTGTTTATATAATCGATTTTTTCTCCGATAATTGATGTAGAACAGTAAAACGACGATCAAGACGACAAAAGTGATCCCGACCAAAGCCATCACCCGATTCTGTTCCTTTTGTAACAACATATTTTTTTGAGCCAATTCCTTATTTCGTTTCTCTGTCTCATACCTCACCATCAACTCCTTCTCTGTCCTTTCTTTGTCTTCGTTATACAAACGAAAAGATTCAGCCGTATACTTCTTATAATATTCCAAGGCTTCTTTTGGCTCACCTAACCGATCGTAACAGGCTGAAAGCAACAGGTAGACTTCCCGCCGGAACAGTGAAGTGATATTTTTTTCAGAGATCTCTTTCCCGATCTGTAATTTTTCCAAAGCAGACTTGTATTTTTTCTGAGCGATCAGTGCCCGTCCATAGCCGACATAGGTGGACACGACATAAGCAGCCTGTGAAAAACCATGTTCCCGGATCGCCTGCTCATAGTACAATCCGGCCTTCATATAATCCCCCGCTTCCAACGCTATTTCTCCGTATGTATTATAAATATCCGAACGATTTTTAAAGTCATAACGTTTACTCAACCGATCCGCTTCACGGGTATATCTCCAGGCCTCTTCCATCTTCCGGTTGAGACAAAGATTGCGGGCCATAGAAATCGCCCCGCAATAGATCAGATAAGGATCATTATTCTGCCGGCCCAGCAGGTAACATTTCTCTGCATATTCCAACCCGGCTTCTTCATTTCTTAAAGTCAGTACTTCCGCGATATTAGCGACTAACAAACAATACAACAACCGGTGTCCGCAACGTTCGGCGATATCACACCCCTCCCGGTAATAATTCAAAGAGCGGTAATAGTCACAAGTGACATTTTGTTCGTACAACCCAAGCCCGTTATACACCGAACAAAGTGCCGAATCATTGTGTTGTATCTCAGCCAATCGTTTTGCCCCGAGCAAATCCTGTAATCCCTCCTGCGTTTTGCCCAGCATGATCCGTGCTTGTCCCTGATAGATCAAGGCATAGGTGTAAAACCATTCTTGTCCTCCCCAAACGGTATTTTGTAAAATCTCCTGACAAACTCTTTCCGTCTCCTGATATTCGCCCTTAGAAATATGCCCATAAGCCTTATCTTTCAAGACATACAAAGCCGAATCCGACACCTTTCCCTCCTGCTTGCCACCGAACCCACAAAACCATAGATAACAAACTGATAACAAACAAAATAAACGCATCATAAAACGTCCCATTAAATTAGTCGAAAGTTTATAAAGTCTACAAAAAATTCTAAGTTCCCGCACCTGTGGGGGATTGACAATTGCCAGAGACCAGTTGACAATGAAACAGCACACTGGAAAGATCCATCGAACCAACTAAAAACCAATGCTTTATTCTTTATTCCTTTTTTCATTTGTCTTTACTTATTCCTTTTTCGATGGAAGCTTCGCTTCCAAATAATTGTCAATAGGTAATTGTCGTCTGTCAATTATTCTTTTGGTGGATTTCCACCAAAAGAATGGGACGTTTTCCACACGAAATTAAATATTATTTTGACTTTATTCCCTATCTTTACAGCGAAAATTAAAAGAAATTGGATGATTGAGGTCAAAAATATCAAAAAAAGTTACGGAACACTACAGGTTTTAAAAGGCATCGATCTGATCATTCCCGAAAAACAAATTGTGACGATCGTCGGGGCTAGTGGAGCCGGGAAAAGTACTTTGCTGCACATTATAGGCACCTTAGACTACCCGGATGAAGGAGAGGTATGGTATGAACAGGACAACGTCGCTCACTATTCGGCCAATAAATTAGCAAATTTCCGAAATAACAATATCGGTTTTGTTTTCCAGTTTCACCATTTGCTACCGGAATTCACTGCTTTGGAGAACGTATGTATGCCAGCCTGGATCAAGGGAGTCCCCCGGAAAGAGGCCGAAAAAAAAGCACTCGGACTGCTGGAATTAATGGGATTGCAAGACCGGATCTCTCATAAACCGTCAGAACTTTCGGGAGGAGAACAACAACGGGTATCCGTCGCCAGAGCCCTGATCAATTCCCCAAAAGTGGTCCTGGCCGACGAACCTTCGGGTAATCTGGATACACATACTAAAAACGAACTGCACCAATTATTTTTCTCCTTACGCGACGAGTTAGGACAAACTTTTGTTATCGTCACTCACGATACGGAACTGGCGGAGATGGCAGATTCGAAGATTTGCTTGAGCGATGGACAGATAAAAGGCTAAAGGCTATAAGCTAAAAGCTAGAGGCTATAAGCTAAAAGCTAAAAGCTAAAGGGAAAAAGTATAAGGGGAAAAGGAAAAAGGGGGGGGAAATAAAAGAATCGAGGGGAAAAGGGAAACAGAGGAGAAAGAGTTTACGTAAAACAGACAAGTGTTTATTCAAACACTTTTTAGTCTTAACTTTTTACTTTTTACCATTTTAGTGTATCTTTGCGCGATTAATAATTAATAGATAAAGAATGAAATACACAGACGAACTTGACAAAGTCAGCTACAGCTTAGGACTTAGCATTGCCAGCAATTTGATTTCTTCCGGAGTAACCACGATCAATGCAGAAGCATTTATCGACGGTCTGAATGTCGTATTCAGTGGTAAGATGCCGGAAATCATGCCGGACGAAGCCAATAATATCTTACAGGATTATTTCGACAAACTCCAGCAAGCAAAAGGAAAAGAGGCAAAAGCTGAAGGCGAAAAGTTCCTGGCAGAAAACAAGAAAAAAGAAGGCGTAGTTGCACTTCCGAGCGGATTACAATATAAAATCCTGACTGCTGGCAATGGCCCAAAACCCAAAGCTTCGGATACGGTAAAGTGTCATTATGAAGGTCGTCTGATCAATGGTACTGTTTTCGATTCATCTATCCGCAGAAACGAACCGGCAGAATTCCCGGTAAGCGGAGTGATCGCCGGTTGGGTAGAAGCCCTGCAATTGATGCCTGTAGGATCGAAATGGCAACTTTATATTCCTTCCGAACTGGCTTATGGCACACACGGCGCAGGTCAGTCGATCGGACCGAACCAAACCCTGATTTTCGATGTCGAACTGTTGGCTATTATCTAAAACATTAAAATTTAATTCAATAAAATTCAAAACATGAAAGCTAAAAATTTACTACTTACTCTGGCAGTAGGTGCAATGGCTATCAGCTGTAACAACAGCGGTTCCATGACACAAACTTCTGCTTCTTTGAAAACAACGGCCGACTCAGCCAGTTTTTATATCGGTTACATGTACGGCTCAGGCCTGCAACAAATGGGTTTCTCCGACATTAACCGCGAAGCTTTGATCGCTGGTTTAAATTCAGCTATAGCTAAAAAAGAAGTGGGAAAAGACCCACGCGAAATCCAAATGTTCCTGAACGGATTCATGCAGGAAGTGGCTATGAAAAAAGCAACGGAAAATGCAGAAAAAGGAAAGAAATTCCTGGAAGAAAATGCAAAGAAATCCGGCGTAGATACTTTAGCTAACGGTATCCAATACAAGATCATCAAAAAAGGAGAAGGTGCAAAACCGGCAGCTACCGATATGGTCAAAGTACATTACAGAGGCACCTTGATCGACGGAACTGAATTCGATTCTTCTATCAAAAGAGGCGAACCGGTAGAATTTCCTTTGAATCGGGTAATCCCGGGATGGACGACTGCTTTACAACAAATGCCTGTCGGATCGAAATGGGAAATCTTTATCCCGTCGGATCAGGCTTACGGCCCAAGAGGAAACGGCTCCATCGGACCGAACGAAACCCTGATTTTCGAAGTCGAACTGTTAGACATCGTTACACCGGACGCTAAAGAAGCTGATCAAAAATAATCTCCCTATAGGGAACTTCAATGTGAACCCGAGGTAATACCCCCGGGTTTCACTTTTTAATTAGCTAAATCAAAAAAACTCCACATACATGAATTACGAAATAGTCGGGAAACTGATTTTCAAAGAAGAAACCCAACACATCAGTGACCGGTTTCAAAAAAGGGAATTTGTCATCGAAGTAGAGAACGAAAAAAACTCACAATGGAATGACTTCGTAAAAGTACAATTGATACAAGATCGGTGTGACCTGCTCGAAAATATCGATTTAAACGAAAATATTAAAGTATATTTCAATATCCGGGGCAGAAAATGGGAAAATAAAGGACAAGTATCTTATTTTACCAATCTCGAAGGCTGGCGGATTGAAAAAGTAGCCCCCCAGAATCCGGCAAATATTCCCGTACCGGAATATCGTGTAGAAGATATCCCCCCGATGCCTGAAGCCGACGATTTGCCTTTTTAAGAGTTGCTGAGTTTCAGCAACTCTATCCCTGCTTCATCCATACCGTTTTGGCCTGACAATGCGTCAAGTGCTCGGTTTCGTCTTTCACTTCATGCCAAACCACCACTTCATTTTCACCCCGTTCTTCCATGCGATAAGCGGAATGAATCTGACTATCCGGCATAATCTCATGGGCATAAATCACTTCAATTTCTGTCAACACATGCTCTTTTAGAAACCCGAAAGGCAGCGAATTGGTAATCCAGCGGACATACGAAGCCTGAGTCACGTGCCCGTTAAAATCAATGTTATCGAAAGTCGCTGTAAAATGGCGTATTCCCTGTCTCTCTCCGCCGAATTCCTTCTCATCCAGCAAAGGGGCCAACACCAACTTAGGGATGTTATGCTCCGTACTCATGGCAATGACATTCTCCGGCAAACGCAAAGGTCTTCTCCGTTTCATATCGATATACATCCATTCGGAAGTTGCCCGCACCAATTCCTCCCCGTCTTCCCGGAACATCCGGTAATCACGCAGGGCAAACAACCGGTCGATCCCCGAAGGCCAGGTCTCGATAGTCACGATTTCTTCCTTTAAAGGCATCTTATGGAGCAGGATATGCAGACGATGCAACATCCAGGTAAACCCTTGTGCATTCAAGGTATCCACATCCACCTTATATAGTTCGGTCTGTACCTCGGCCGCATCGTTGAACAAATCACACAAAGTTTTCACAAACAACCTGCCTTTGTAATTGGTATAGTGGTTGTAAATTTTTACTTTCTCTGCATACTTCGTCACCATAGCTTTGTTTTTAACTTCATTCAAATCACATAGACTTCAGGTTCTATCCAGATCCCGAATTTCATGAATACACTTTTCCGGATTTCATTCGCCAGGCGGGTAATCTCGATACCACTGGCTCCCCCCCGATTCACCAATACCAAAGCCTGTTTGTCATGTACCCCGGCCTTCCCCCATGTACGTCCTTTCCAACCACATTGTTCGATCATCCAGCCGGCAGCCAACTTGCAACAAGCATCGTCGACCTCATAGACAGGCATTCCGGGATATTCCGCCAACAGCCGGTCCGCCTGTTCCCGACTGACCACGGGATTTTTAAAAAAACTCCCCGC
>ERZ779643.2488-NODE-2488-length-10553-cov-1.589731_pt1 | contig 10553 bp, 9 predicted proteins | sample MGYA00511564_ERZ779643 | MGnify/ENA primary metagenome ERZ779643 (study PRJEB29588, sample SAMEA2147114) | human gut metagenome | biome: human gut; feature: human-associated habitat; material: faeces | place: Denmark | collected 2008/2010 ... | reverse complement strand
ATGATTCGATACATATTAAGCAGTGTTATATGCTTCGTGGGAATCTTTCTTCTGCTTCCGGCAGCAACAGCAGGTATTTATCAGGAAAAGGAAGGCTTTTTATATCTGATTATCGGACTTGCCTGTATGCTGATTGGGTTTTGGGGCAGAAGAAGAAAACCGAAGAGCAGTGTATTTTATTCAAAAGAAGGATTTGCAGCAGTTGCATTAAGCTGGATAATCCTCAGTCTGATTGGCGCATTGCCCATGTATTTAACCGGAGAATTTCCATCTTATACAGATGCGCTGTTTGAGACAATTTCCGGCTTTACGACAACAGGTTCAAGTATCTTAAGTGATGTAGAGACACTTTCCCGTGGAACAGCTTTCTGGCGTTGCTTTACCCACTGGATCGGTGGTATGGGTGTGCTGGTATTTATTATGGCAGTCATGCCCCTTTCCGACAGCTCCAGCATGCATCTGATGCGTGCAGAAAGCCCGGGACCAGCTGTTGGAAAACTGGTTCCAAAGGTAAAGACTACTGCAATGATTCTCTATGGAATCTATGTAGTCTTTACGGTGATTGAGATTATTGCGCTGTTAATAGCAGGAATGCCACTCTTTGATTCCATGACATTGACCTTTGGTACCGTGGGAACCGGTGGATTTGGACTATTGAACAGTAGTATAGCATCTTATAGTACAGCGGTGCAGATTATCATTACGGTATTTATGATTATCTGTTCCATTAATTTTACTGTATATTATATGTTTTTGATTAAGCGGCCGAAGGAAGCACTGATGTGTGAGGAAATGCGTTACTATCTTTTGATAGTATTCGGTTCGGCACTGCTTATTGCATTTAATATCAGAGCCAGCTTTGCTTCTTTTGGAAAAGCATTCCAGCAGGCAATCTTTCAGGTGGCATCTGTTATCAGTACTACAGGATTTGCCACGGCAGATTTTAATCTCTGGCCGGAATTTTCAAGAATGATTCTGGTGCTTTTAATGTTTGTCGGAGCCTGTGCCGGAAGTACCGGCGGTTAAGGTTTCCCGTCTCATTATTATGGTAAAATCTGTCCGCAATGAAATTATGTCTGTGACCCATCCGAGAAGTGTGCAGAAGGTACATATGGACGGAAGACGAATACCGGATAATGTGGTAAAGACTGTGTTATGCTATCTGGCAGGCTATGTTGTTATTCTTATCGTATCAGTGTTGTTAATCAGTCTTGATAATTTTGATATGACAACGAACTTTACAGCAGTTATGGCAACCTTTAATAATGTCGGACCGGGACTTAACAGGGTAGGACCGACCGGTAACTTTGGTGGGTTCAGTGTTTTATCCAAGCTGGTATTGATATTTGACATGCTGGTTGGTCGATTGGAATTATACCCGATGTTAGTGATTTTTGCACCGGGTTTATGGCGGATTCATCCTCACCGCCATGTTGGCAAAGTTCAGTAAATCTTAATAAATAATAAGGAATCCCTCCTTTGTCTGTATGCTATAATGTGTTTGGAATAGCAGACAGGCAGGAGGGATTTTTATGAAAAACCGTATTCTTGTGGTGGATGATGAGAAGGAGATTGCAGACTTAGTAGAGATATATCTGGTAAGTGAGAAGTTTGACGTAATCAAGTGTTACGATGGAGATACAGCAATAGATGCAATAGAGCATGAGAAAATTGACCTTGCAATTTTGGATATTATGCTGCCGGGGATTAGTGGACTGGAGCTGTGCCGCCGGATTCGAAAAAAAGAGAATTATCCGGTTATTATGTTAACTGCAAAAGATTCCGAAGTGGATAAAGTAACTGGACTTACCATAGGAGCAGATGATTATGTGACAAAACCATTTTCCCCGAGTGAACTGGTAGCCCGCGTGAAGGCACATCTGGCACGGTATGAGCGACTGATCGGCAGCAATATGCCACAAAATGATATCATTGAGATCCGGGGCATTAAAATAGACAAGACGGCGCGCCGGGTATGGGTCAATGGAGAAGAGAAACAGTTTACGACAAAAGAGTTTGATTTGCTGACTTTTTTGGCAGAGAATCCAAATCATGTATTTACAAAAGAGGAATTGTTCCGTAAAATATGGGATATGGAATCTATCGGTGATATTGCAACGGTTACCGTACACATCAAAAAGATTCGAGAGAAGATTGAGATGAATACGAACAAGCCGCAGTACATCGAGACCATCTGGGGAGTCGGATATCGGTTTAAATTATAAACGGTCTGCCTCCTGAAACTATGATTAAGGGGGCTGTTATGAACGAACACAAAAAACATGGCAGCAGTTTCTCCAGCAAAATGGGCTTTATTCTTGCCGCTGCGGGATCTGCTGTCGGACTTGGAAATCTGTGGAGGTTTCCTTACCTTGCCGCAAAATACGGTGGAGGTTCTTTTTTATTGATCTATGTGATCCTTGCGGTTACGTTTGGATTTGCACTTATGATCACAGAAATTGCACTGGGCAGAAAAACCGGGAAAAGTGCACTGTATGCATTCAGCACACTGCATGAAAAGTGCGGTTTTATTGGAATTCTTGCCAGCATTGTGCCGATTATCATTCTTCCGTATTACTGTGTGATCGGTGGATGGGTCATCAAATTTGCATGGGCATTTCTTACAGGAAGCGGAAATGCAGCGGCAGCAGATGATTATTTTTCAAATTTTATTGCAAAGACCGGGGAACCGGTGATGTGGCTGGTAATTTTTATTCTTGCCACTTCGGTTGTGATTCTGCTTGGCGTAAATAAAGGAATTGAAAATATCAGTAAAGTGCTGATGCCGCTTCTGGTAGTCCTTTCCGTTATTATTGCGGTATTTGTTGTGACCCGTCCGGGAGCAGGGGCAGGAATTGTCTACTACTTAAAGCCGGATCTTTCCAAGATCAGTGCGAATGCTTTCCTGGCGGCACTGGGACAGCTGTTTTATTCCATGTCGCTGGCGATGGGCATTATGATTACATATGGCTCCTATATGAAGAAAAATGAGGATATAGAGAGCAGTGTGCGGAATATCGAAATCTTTGATACCGGAATTGCATTTCTGGCAGGACTGATGATTGTACCGTCCGTGTTTGTGTTTTCCGGTGGAGATCAGGTATCGCTGAAGGCAGGACCGACACTAATGTTTATTACACTGCCAAAAGTGTTTGACAGTATGGCGGGAGGACACCTGATCGGAACGGTATTTTTTGTGCTGGTATTGTTTGCTGCACTGACATCGTCCATTTCCCTGATGGAGACAGTGGTTTCCATTTTCGTGGATAAGACAAAAAAGAGCCGTAAATTTATTACGGTCTGTGTAACCGTTTATACGGTGTTGATGGCAATTCCGTCTTCTCTTGGATTTGGAATCTGGAGCGGTTTTTCGATTCACGGAATGAGTATTCTGGATTTCTTCGATTTTATATCCAACAGTGTCCTTATGCCGATTGTGGCATTCCTGACCTGTGTATTTGTCGGTTTTATTGTGAAACCAGAGACGATTACGGATGAAGTGGAATCTTCCACACAGAAATTTAAGAGTAAGAAACTGTATATTGTATTGATCAAGTATGTTGCACCGATACTGGTACTGTTGATTTTATTCAGTTCGGTATTAAATGCACTTGGAATCATTACTTTGTAACGGACAACAGAAAAGAAGAAACAAAAAACCCTATGCATAATGCATAGGGTTTTTAGATAAATATATGTTTGTTCTGTTCAATTGTATTCGGACTTGCTAGGCAGTTCCGGAGTTTAACCTCTCCGGCAGGGGTGTGAGCACACGACGGATACCGGAACCCTCCGCAGGAATTCCTGATCCAAATAGTCCGCATCTGCTGTACTGCGTTTTCAACAGGCAGCATGTCATGTTGTGAAAACAAATCCCTGCGCTGGACAATCGCGCTTGCTGTAAAAAACAGATCAATGAAATCTATGACATACTGAGCTGTAATACTGACAGTTCAGAGAATAAAACCTACTTGTTTATGCGTGCGGTACTCTCACCGCCTGAGCCTGATGGTCAAATATTGTACCGTCCTTATATGGACTCATATAAGCGTACCCCGAAAACCGAAGTTTGTCAAGTGTTATTCGCTTTTCATGACCATTATACGCTATGTTTGCCGGGAAATCAATTGTGGAAATCCGAGAAATACAAAAAGTTGTGTCAAAAGAGGGAAAAACGGCTCAAAGATTGCAAGAAAATGGTCGATATAGTATAATAAGGTATAAAAAAGTAAAGGCAAGGAAAACCATGATCGATATTCACTGTCACCTTCTGTACGGAGTAGACGACGGAGCAAAAACAATAGAAGAATCTGTGGCGATGCTTGAGGCAGCAAAAGAGCAGGGCATTTCTGCAATGATCCTGACACCGCATTACCGGCACGGCATGTTTGCTTATCCGAAGGAAGAAATTGAAGAACATTTCCGTATTCTGGAGCCGTATGCACAGAAACTTGGAATTTATCTTGCACTGGGCACCGAATACCATGTGAACAGTCATATTGTCGAGGCACTTGACAGTGGCAGATGCCGGACAATGGCCGGCTCGCGGTATGTGTTGTGTGAGTATTCGCACGACAGTGAATATGCCTATATTTACCAGATGACGCAGGAACTGGTTCTGCACGGATATATTCCGGTATTTGCACATGTGGAGCGGTATGGAGCACTTGCGGATTTGCAGCTGGCAGAGGAGCTGCGCAATCTTGGGGCATGGATTACGGTGAATGCGGATGCGGTACTCGGACTTGAGGGTATGGGTCCAAAGAAATACTGTAAAAAGATACTGAAGGCAGAATGTGTGGATGCGATTGCATCGGACAGTCATGGAATAAAAAACCGTGCCAATCATATGGGAAAATGCTATGAGCTGATTGAAAAAAAATTTGGCAGGGAATATGCGGATCAGCTTTTGGTGAATCATCCGGCAAAGATTCTGACCGGAGAAATGAAATAGTTAGTAATGGAGCATTGATATGGAGCAGCAGTTACAACAGGAACGTATTGTAATTGAAAATGATGATGAAATTGAAATTGATCTGAAAGATCTCGTTTTAGAGATCCTTTCTTTCTGGAAATGGGTGTTGTTTGCACTGATTATCGGAGCCGGGACCGCATATTGTATCAGCAGGTTTGTAATGGTGCCGCAATATGAGTCAACATCCCAGTTTTATGTATTGTCCAAAAGCATGTCGATTACAAGTCTTGCGGATATACAGACAGGTACAAGTCTGACAAACGATTATATGGTTATCGTAGAGGGGCGTCCCGTGCTTGAGCAGGTAATTGAGAATCTCGGACTGGACGAGACCTACAGTTCCCTGAAGAAAAAAGTTACCCTGAATAATCCTTCCAACTCGCGAATCCTCGAGATTACGGTGCGCGATGCAAACCCATCCATGGCAAAAAAGATTGCGGATGAGATTGCGCGTGTCAGTGTGGCCTTTATCCAACAGAAAATGGATCAGGATGCACCGAATATCATTCAAAAGGGATATTCCGACGGAGAACCGGTCAGCCCGAATATCATGAAAAATACGGCGGTCGGAGGAATACTTGGCATGTTTTTGGCGATTGCGGTTATTGTGGTGGCTTATCTGTTCAATGATACGATTATGAATGCAGATGATGTACAAAGGAAGCTGGGGCTGAATGTTCTTGGTACGCTTCCTTTGGAAGAAGCCGAATACGATGGGGAAAAAGAGCGCAAGCGTAAGAGAAGGAAGAAAAAGAAATGAAATCGGTAACATTTGAGAATCTGAAAAAACAAAATTATACGATGAAAGAATCACTCCGGGCATTAAAAACCAATATCCAGTTCTGCGGAGATGATATCTGCACCATCGTTGTGACGTCTGCCATGCCGAACGAAGGGAAAAGTACCGTGACGATGGATCTGGCACGTTCTTTTTCGGAATCCGGCAAACGTGTATTGCTGATCGATACCGATATGCGTAAATCTGTATACGTGGGACGATTACGGGCAGTGGCTTCGGATGGAAGGGAAATCTACGGATTATCCCATTTCCTTTCTGGACAAAAAAAACTTGAAGATGTATTATACGGAACAACGATTCCGGGACTGTTTATGATTTTTGCAGGACCGTCTGTACCAAACCCGACAGAAATTCTGGAAAAAAAATATTTTACCGAGTTGCTTAATTTTGCAAAAGAACATTTTGATTATGTGTTGCTTGACTGTGCACCGATCGGAGCCGCAATCGACGCAGCAGTGATCGCAAAACACTGTGATGGTGCGATTCTTGTTATTGCCCAGGGCATGGCAAGCGGACGTCTGATCCAGACGGTCAAAAAGCAGATGGAAGCTTCCGGAGTGAGGGTACTTGGTGCGGTACTGAACAAAGTACGGATGAAGAAGAGCGGCTATGAGGGTGGCTACTATGGCGGCTACTATGGCAGCTATTATGGAAATTACGGAGAACATCATGAGAAGAATGCATGAACCATCGACAAAACTTCATAATGCATTGTATTTTATGTCCGGAATGATGGTGGTGATCCTTGCACTTGTGATTGTGGTAGGGGTCAAAACGAAGGCGGAAAATACCGGCTCCCACATTGCGGATGATACAGAAAATTCTTATGAGCAGCAGGTTGCGGGGCAGACAGATACCACACAGGATTCCGGTCAGGAAAAGTGGCAGGAGGGTGTGGTCACTTATGAGGGAAAAGAGTATTTGTATAATACAGATATCAAAACCTACCTCATGATGGGGGTTGATATCAATGGTCCGGTACAGCAAAGCAGCGATTATACCCAGGGCGGGCAGTCCGATGCACTGTTTCTTCTTGTTGTAAACAATAAAACAGAGCAGCTGCAGGTCATTTCCATCAATCGAAACACGATGGCAGATATCGAATTGTGTGATGAAGAAGGTATTGATATGGGACCGCTTAAAACGCAGATCTGTCTGCAGCATGCATTCGGGGACGGTAAGCGCCTCAGCTGCAGCAAAACCGTGGATGCGGTTTCCGGCCTGTTTCAAAATATTCCGATCAGCGGTTATCTTGCGATGAATATGGGGGGAATCCCACAGATGAATGATGCTGTGGGAGGAGTGGAAGTGACTGTACAGCAGGATATTTCGTTTTCAAAAGCCGGTGTGAATTTGAAGAAAGGGCAAAAAGTAACCCTGAATGGGACGCAGGCATATTATTACCTGCATGGAAGGGATACCGAAGAATATGACAGTGCAACAAAGCGTCTGCAGCGCGAAGAACAGTATATTGTTGCCTATATGGATAAATTAAAAAAAGTATCCACAGAAAACCCGGATCAGGTGACAGAAATTTACAATTCTGTTTCCGATTATCTGGTAACCAGTGTGGATTTCACAAGTATGATTGAGCAGCTGATGAATTACGGTTTTTCAGAAGACCAGATGTATACGGTTCCCGGAAAAACGGTGGAGGGAAAGCCGATTGACGGGAAACGGTATGAGGAGTACCATGTCGATGAAGATGCCATGGAAGAACTCATTATGAAGGTGTTTTATACACCCGTACAATAAGGTATCCAGTGCGCGCGCACTTGATATAGATAGAGTTACATGCAGTTTATATTACGTGGAAAGGAGGTAGATTGCGATGAAAAAGAAAATTTTCACAGGAGTTGTGACAGCTATGATGCTGGTATTTACAATGGGCACAACCGTGTTTGCAGATCCATCACCAACAAGTGATACGGCACTGGTTCAAAGAACCTATGAGCTGAATAAGGCAACAACCGTTGAAAGCAGCGGTTATAATGCAAACAATGAGCTTATCACGGTTTCTTTCAAGGATGTGGACAAAGATGTTTACCGCGAGGGAAACCGTCAGGCAAATGCTGTGGCAAGTGCACAGAACGGAAGTGCAACCGTCATGGCCATGTCTGATATCAGTGTTCCGTCTGCAACGAATACATCCAAAGGAATCAAAGTAACGATTTGTGCAAGTGGAATTAAGGCTGGAGACAATGTTTATGTATTACATAAATTAAAAAGCGGAAGCTGGCAGACGGTAAAGCCGGACAGCGTTTCCAATGGCAAAGTCACGGTTACATTGTATTCATTTTCACCGGTTATAGTTGTAAAGTACAGTTCAAATGTGACCCCTGCCGTTACAACAGATCCGTCAAAGGATGAAAATTCCCAGGGATCAAATACAAATTCCAATGTAAATGACAATTCCAACAGCAGCAGCCAGACAAACAACAACAACCAGAACAACTCACAGACCAATAATCAGTATAATCCGGTTAGTGTAAATCAGAATGTGACAGTAAACTATCCACAGTCTTATGACGATGGAGAGGACAGTTTCGAGGATGATTATGACGACGGTTATACAGATGGTTATACCGATGGAAAGAATTCCGTACGGAATACTTCCACAAAGAGTTCTTATGCCCGTGTCAATGGCAAAAGTGGAGCAGGAAGTCAGAAAGGAACATCAGCTTCCGGATCTGTTTCCTATAAGACATCTCCAAAAACCGGGGCAGCGCTTCCGGCACTTCCGTTCGTTGCAGTATTTGCGGCAGCAGGTATTGTTGTATGCGGAAGAAAAGCACGTAAGAATTAATCTCACTGGATACAATTTTATTTAGCATGTAGGTCTATGGATAGGTGATGCATGGCATCACGTGAGGGCGGTGGAATGGAATCTGCCGCCCTGCCTCAATTTTAAAGAAAGAAAACTATTTTATGAAAAGACAGAGAAAGAACGACAGAACGATCAATATCTATAAAATTCTGACCATTGTTCTGGCAGTTGTATTGATCGTGGTACTCATAATATTTGGAAGAAGCTGGATGGTTCAGAAGAATGCACAGAAAGAATATGAAAAGCTTTCTGCCCAGGTAAATGATCTGCAGAATCAGGTGAATGATAATCAGATCAATATTCCGTCAGATACGCAGACTGAGACGGAGAATGTGGCACAGGAAGTGCAGACCGAAGACAGCGAACTGGAACAAAAAGGAATAGAAATTCCACAGAAAAATTTAAACTGGAAAAAATTAAAGGGAGTCAATCAGGATATTTACGCATGGATCTACATTCCGGGAACCGGGGTGGATTATCCGGTGTTACAGCATCCGAGTGATGATTCCTATTATCTGAATTACAATATGAATGGTACCAGGGGATATCCTGGATGTATTTATACAGAGAAGGCAAACAGTAAAGAGTTTACGGATTTTGATACTGTCGTGTATGGGCACAATATGCGCAATGACACAATGTTTGCTTCTCTCCACAACTATGAAGACCAGACATTTTTTAACAATTTTCCGTATATATATGTGTATACAAAGGAAAAGGTGCTCGTGTATGAGATTTTTGCGGCATATAAGACGGACGATGCACATATTCTGCACACCAATGACTTTTCAACGAAAGAGGGACGTGTAAGTTATCTTGAAAGCATTGTGAAAAAATCCAAGAATTCGCCGGAGGTAAAGGACAAAATCCAGCTTTCGGTGGACAGTCATCTGCTGACTTTATCAACCTGTGTGAGCAGACAGGCAGATAAGCGGTTTGTGGTTCAGGCAATTTTATTAAATGAGGAACAGCTATGAAACAGTGCAAAGTAGGTATGGATCAGGAAAATATCATATCGACCTTTGCAAGTACGCAGTTTTACGGAGATCCGGATGCCTATATCCGGGAGTTTCTTCAAAATGCCATTGATGCATGCAATACCAGGGCGGCGCTGGAATGGAGCTGGGGAACAGAGTTTCTGGAGATGGAGGAGGCAAGAGCCTTAAATTCCATGCGAAATCCGTATTCTCCTCAAATTTCCATTCAGTATAATTCCGAAACGCAGCGTCTGGTGTTTGAGGATAACGGAATCGGAATCAATGCCAGGGATATTGAGCAGTATGTCGCCAAAATCGGCGTGAGTTTTTATCAGAGCGAGGATTTTTCTACACAGCAGCTTCACTATGAACCGGTGGCGCAGTTTGGAGTCGGTATGCTTTCCGGTTTTATGGTTGCACGGGCACTGTTGATTGAGTCGAGAAAGGACAAATCGGTAAATACCGCGTGGAATGTTACGGATCGCCAGACGTTAGAACCGGTTACCGCAAAATGGATAGAAGGGGCGGAAACAATGGAATATATCAATTCCAACCGCGAACAGTCCGGAACCAGAATTACGTTGGTGTTACGGCCGAAATATGCAAAGAATCTGTCCCTTCAGAGGCTGGTACACGCAGTACAGCACTATATGCTGTATCAGCCATTTCCCATTCAGATTTCCTTTGATGAAAAAAGCGTGACGCTGCGGGAACAGAATCATATCATGGACAATCCGTTCGCGGATATTCTTGGAATCATATCGATTCGTATTATGGATGAACTGATGGAGGGGTGTATCTGGATTTATAATTCCAAACATCAGGGACTGATCGGGACATCCTGCCTGTATCAGCAGGGGTTTCTTGTGACCGATGAAAAGAAAGATCTGGGGTTAAAACCGGAGTGGCTCAGGCATATGACGTATCATCTGCATTTACGGAAAAAATTCCTGACATTGCGGCTGGCAAGGGATG
>ERZ779643.2483-NODE-2483-length-10564-cov-34.956133_pt1 | contig 10564 bp, 8 predicted proteins | sample MGYA00511564_ERZ779643 | MGnify/ENA primary metagenome ERZ779643 (study PRJEB29588, sample SAMEA2147114) | human gut metagenome | biome: human gut; feature: human-associated habitat; material: faeces | place: Denmark | collected 2008/2010 ... | reverse complement strand
TGAGCGTCGTGGCGACAGGCGGCTTCAGCACCAGGAACGCCTCCATCGGTGCCTATGACTCGATCACGATCGACCTTATCACGATGCTCTTCATGGTACTCTCATCCGTCCATTTCGGAATGATCTTCGTGGCTGTCGTGACAAGATCCCTCAAGCCGTTCAAGAACGAGATATTCAAGTTCTATCTTTCCATGATGGTTGTGGCGGGGGTGATCGTGTCGATCTCGATCAAGGCGCACGGGTTCGAGGAGGCCTGGGGGCACTCCTTCCTCTCCGGCTTCTTCCACGTCATGAGCTTTGCCTCGACGACAGGGTTCAGCATCGCTGACAACAGCTCCTGGCCTGTTCTTTCGGACACCATACTGGTGCTTATGGGAGTATGTTGCGGCATGGCCGGCTCCACCACCGGCGGCATCAAGTCCGACAGGATGATGTTTCTGTGCAAAGAGGTTAAGTACCAGTTGAGGATGGTTCTGCATCCTGCGTCCGTCAAAGATATAAGGGTGAATGGCAGGGTGATCCGGCAGAACGACATCGCCCCGCACATCCTCTACATCGCCCTCTACGGCCTTGTGGTGATCATCTCGCTCGCGGCCTGCCTCACGCTCGACCCTGACAACAACCAGTCATTCACGGCGATACTCTCGTCCCTTGGCAATGTTGGACTTTCGGTGGACCAGCTCGGTTCAATCTACAACTTTAACGGAGAGCCATCCTCCCTCAAGTTCATCTACACGCTTGACATGTTCCTCGGACGTGTCGAGATCTATCCGATTCTGGCTGTTGTGATGATGATTTTCAGCCGGAGAAACAAGTAGAGGCTATGTACAGGGGGGAGTTTTTCTATAAGCGTTTCAAGGATAATTTTCCTTATGATGGGACGGAGGATCAGGATCGGTTGTTCCGGGAGATTGCGGATTTTGTTACTTGTGATGACGCTGATATTCTGGTGGTTAACGGGTATGCTGGTACGGGAAAGACTTCGGCGATCGCGGCGGTGATCAGGGCGTTTGATGATTTGAGACCTAAGGTACATACTGTCGAAGCGACTGTGTCGGAAGCGTCCGATGAATATGAGGAAATATGCTATCTCCTCGCCCCCACCGGCCGCGCCGCGAAAGTCCTATCCCTGTACGCTGGCAAGCCTGCCCGCACGATCCACAAATGCATCTACCGCCAGAAATCTATCGGCGATGACGGCTTCGGCCAGTTCTCATTAGCCCCTAACAAGCTCTCCCACAAACTCTTCATCGTGGATGAGGTCTCCTTGATAGGCATAGACGATGCCCAAAGGCAAGGCACGACCCAATTTGGTACCGGAGACCTTCTGAAGGATTTGATTGAATATGTCCGCGCCGGCAACGACTGCCGCTTGATAATGATCGGCGATTCAGCCCAGCTGCCTCCTGTCGGAATGGACGCCTCACCCGCTTTGGCGAAGGAATATATGGACGGTTTCGGTGGAGTCTGTTACAGTAGCCTGACCGAGGTCGTCCGCCAGCAAAAAGAATCAGGTATCTTGTTCAACGCCACGAAATTACGTGAGTTGATTGCCTCGGATCTCTACGGTGACGGGATGTACACTCCTGATGAGTTGGGTCTGACCGTTGACGGTTTCGATGACATCGTGAGGATAACCGGCGGCGAACTTATCGACACCCTGAACTCGGCGTATTTTTCTGAATATTCAAAAGACGACGCGGTGGTTCTTTGCCGTTCCAACAAGCGCGCGAACCGCTACAATGCCGGCATCCGGGCCCAGGTCTTCTATGATGAGGAGCGCTTGGTCCGTGGCGAGAAACTGATGATAGTGAGGAACTGCTACCAGTTCCTGAAAGGTGTCAAGTGTATGGACTACATCGCCAACGGTGACATCGCCAAACTCGTGTCAATCAAGAATTTCGAGGAGCGTTACGGCCTTCATTTCGCCGATGCCCGCCTTTCATTCCCGGACTACGATGACACCGAGATCGTCGCGAAAGTCTGTCTGGACACCCTTGAGTCCGAGTCCGCATCCTTGAGTTACGAGCAGCAGAACCAGCTTTATAACGGTGTGAACGCAGACTACGCCGACATCCCGACCAAGAAAAAGCGCTACGAGGCCGTTCGTGAGGATCCTTACTACAACGCTCTCCAGCTAAAGTACGCCAACGCCATCACCTGCCACAAAAGCCAGGGCGGCCAGTGGAGCTGCGTCTTCATCGACAACCCCTTCTGGCAGGACGAACTCACAGTCGATGACCTCAAATGGCTCTACACCGCCCTCACCCGCGCCACCGCCAAGGTTTACCTCGTCAACTTCAAGGACGAGTATTTCGCATAAGGTGTCAGGTTGCCTTAGGATGGCTCCCCGTCAGGTTCTCCGTCTGGCTCTTCGTCTGGCTCTTCGTCTGGCTCTCCGTCAGGTTCTCCGTCTGGCTTCCCGTCTGGTTCCCCGTCTGAATCTCCGTGGCGGATAACTTGCTGATAATTAGGGATATTTTTAATCATTACTAAATAGATTATTTTACAAATTTGTAACGTCGTGTGACCAACGGACTGATTGAAAGCCAATCTGTACTGTGTCACACGCCGCATAACTATGTTAAACTTTAATGAGGGAAAGCCATGAAGCGCAGGAGATTCTTGTCCGGTTCGCCTAATCACGTTTACCAACGATCCTTGAACGGTTCGGTAATATTCTACAGCCTTGAGGATTGTCTGGTTTATTTCACTGTCTTTTGCACCTGTGCAGTCAAGTATGGTGTAAGCGTTCTTGGCCTGTGCGTGATACAGTAGCCGATGAGTGGCAAGCACGTAAGTTCTTAGGATTGGAGTTACCTTCAAAAAAGCGTGATGTCTAATGTGTTTTGTATTAATTCGTTGCGAAACGGTACCCTCCAGATTCTCCCGGCACGAATTTGTAACTCATTGCAAATCAAAGGGTGTAGTTTCATCCTCTGATTTGCAATGAGTTACAGATCCGCGCCATCTGATCATCTTCTCTGTTCCATTGTGGTCACTGAGCTTGTCGAAGTGACCAGACGTGTGCCGACTCCGTGACAGGTGTGAGCACTGTCCTATTCTTCGTTTTGCGTAGTGTGTATTGTTCTAAAGGATTGAATATTTATTCTAATGGATTTTATCTATCTTGGATCAGGAAAAACCTAATTGATTGAAAACTTTGAATATTAAACCTTTTACTGTTGTGGTTTTGATAAATTCTAAATAGATTGTTGGATATTGTTTAATAATTATAAATTACTACATTTGCGGCGAGATTGCTGGTGGCACTTCAGCTGGAATGCTGATGTATGTTATTATGCTTGGTAAGTTAGTGGTTTGTCAGAACACTTATAATTTTATTTGGTTCTTAATTTATGGCGGTAGGATTTATTAATAGCGCAATCGTTGCTCTTTCCAACCGTTTTGATAGCTGGGGGGGTAACATCTTGAATTATAATAAATTACATTGTGCTTCCAACGGCATGGCCATTTGGTTGTGTGTCCTCGTCGGCTGTTTTCTGTCGATTCTGACAGTGGCGGCGGAAGCGCTTCCGTCAGACTCAGGCTTTACCTCAATGAGGACAGTCGTCTTATCAAAGTCGTCCTCGGTTCAGGAGGACAGGCACGATACGACTTCATTCTCTGTCTATTACAGGTCAGCTGTATCCAAGATCGAACGTGGATTCCGGAACAACTCCGCCACTTTGAAAGCAGCCACCGAAGGACTCAGGTCCATCGTGTACAACGGTAATCTACGAATATACAAGGTTTACATAATCGGTGCCGCCTCACCTGAAGGCCGGCCGGAACTCAACGCGCGTCTGGCCCGTGACAGGGCTGAAGGAGTGAAAGCATTCCTGAAGAGCATCGAGCCACGTCTCACGGATGCCGACTTCGTTGTCATCTCGCGTGGAGAGGACTGGGAGGGTGCCACCAAGATCGCCGCGTCCTACGACACCGAGACTGGATCGTCCACGGTCTCGGACATATTCAAGGATTCTCAAAATTCCGAGGCCAAGAAGCTGATGATGAAGCGTCTGCAAGGTGGAAACGTCTGGCGCAAGCTGATCTCGGACTACTATCCGTCCCTGCGACGCACGGATATTCATGTGCTTTACAGCACTGGCCGTCCGATCGGGCCGGTTGGGTGTGAATTGCCGGAAGTGACCCTTGAGGTGCCGTATTCAGTGAACATCGCCCCTCCGACGGTGTTGCCGGAGGTTGAGTTCCCTGAGCCGGAGCCGCCGAAGGAGAGATTCTACACCGTCGCCGCCAAGACCAACCTCCTCTATGATGCCGTGACCGCACTCAACGCCGAGGTCGAGTTCCCTGTCGGGAAGAACTTCTCGGTGATGGTCGAGGATGTGTTTCCGTGGTGGAACTGGGGGCCGAACGGCAAGAAATATTGCTTCCAGATCTGGTCAATGGGTATCGAGCCGCGCTGGTGGTTCGCGCGCGATGACAGGAGGGACTATCTTACAGGGCATTTCGCCGGCGTTTACGGCATGTCCGGGAAATACGACCTCCAGTGGGACACGAAGCTCTGCTACCAAGGAGAGTTCTGGTCTGCCGGATTGACCTATGGCTACGCCTTGCCGGTCAGCAGGTGGATGAACATGGAGTTCTCGGTCTCCGCCGGCTTCCTTCGCACGGACTACCGCCACTACCAGCCGGATCCGGGCTACGAGCACCTGTTCCGGGACAAGTACAACGTTGGAACCGTCTCCTGGTTCGGCCCGACGAAACTCAAGGTCTCATTGGTGATACCGATCGGGAAGGATTCACACAAAGTAAACAAAAACTAATCAGAAACAAGTAAAAAGAACAAATCATCAACATGATGTCTGACACCAATATAAAGTATAGTTCCGCTGTATTCTTCTGCCGTGGACTGTCCGTTCTCCTGCTGCTTTTTGCAATAGTCGCAGGCGGATGCCGGAGACGTCCCCTTGAGGATCCTGACAACCTTACTGCAGTCAGGGTCAGGGTGAATGTGGCCGGAATCCACAATGTCACGTCAGACATCTACAATGACAAGATCCCGGTCCAGAAGATAGAGCCGAGTGCCATGCACGTGCTGTTCTTTGGAGAAAACGAGGATGTTATTGCCGCAGAGGGCTTTATCACAGATGTGAGCTTTGACGAGAACGGAAACCGCATTGTGAGCGGAGAAGTCATGCTTGCACCGGGCAGTTACAGGATGCTCATCTACGATTTCGGCACTGAAGAGACTTTGATAAGGAACTACTATAGTTGGGACAAGGCAGAGGCATACACAGATCCTGCACCGTCAGCCGTTCTGAACAAGTACTCTACCAAAGGGAAAGACGCTCCGAACATTCTCATGCAGCCAGAGCATCTTGTGGTGGCCAGGAACGTGTGTGAGACTGTGCCCTATCACAACGGAATCTACACGATCTATGCGGATGCCTCATCGGTAGTTGAGAGCTGGTATATTCAAGTCAAGGTGGATGGGCTTGAATATGTCACTTCGGCGCAGGCTGTTCTCTCAGGCATGGTCCGCGCAAACCTTATTGCCACCGACACGAGGATGAACGATCCGGAAGCTTCCGTATGGTTCAATCTCCAGAAAAGTGATGACAAAGGCAAGAATGTGATCTGTGCGGTGTTCAACACATTCGGACGCATCCCGGAGTCGGACAACAACTTCGAGGTGACTTTCGACCTTGCGGTCAAGGGCGGCACGAGTGTCCGCAAGACCTTTGACATTTCGAACCTGTTTCTCACAGAGAATGCTGTCAAGCACCATTGGCTTCTTTTGGAGGATACTATCAAGGTCGAGCCACCGAAGGACTTAGGTGGTGCCTTTGAACCTAAGGTCGATGACTGGGAAGATGAACAGAAAAATATAGTGATTTAGTACTTACCATAGCTCATGATGATAGGAGCGTAATTATTTATTAATTTATTGAAAAAGATTTATTTAGTTTAACTTTTAATTTGTGTTTTATCATGAAAAAAGAAATGTTTGTATTGGCAGTTCTCGCGACTCTCGCGGCCTGCTCAAAGACAGAGGTGACGCCGGTCGCCTCAAACGTGAACAGCGAGATCACGTTCAATGTCGCTCCTCGCACCAAGGCTCTTAGCCAGACTCAGACTGATTTTGATCACAATAATGTCTTTGTCTCCTATGCCTATTATCTTGGACATGGCAAGACTTGGGCTGCCAACAACTCCGAGGCTCAGATGTACATCGACGGTTCTACAATTTCATACAATGGCAACTTGTGGAAGAATGAGACAACATCTTACTATTGGCCGAAGGATGGTGGTTCTTTGACATTCTTCGCGTATTCGTACAACAAGAAAGATATGACGGTAGGTGATAATTCCGGTTTTGCTTGTGTATGGGCACCAGGCAAAGACGGACAGTATCAGGGTGGAATCAATGGCCATTTTGATGTGGCCACGAACAAGAATGTTGATTTTCTTGTTGCTGACATCGCTGCTGATAAGACAGAAAATATGAATAACTATGCTCACACCGGAGTTCCGACTCTTTTCCGTCACAAGCTTTCTATGGTCAATGTCACCGCTAATCTTGCTGAGGATTATGCTAACAAGAAGTTCATCTTGAACTCTGTGAAATTCACTAAGCTTTGTCATTATGCAACCTATAGCCAGATTCCTGAGAAGATGACCCCGGGTGGAAACATGTTTTTGTCTGATCAGGTTTATGCGGAGAATGTTGGCTTCGAGGTTAAGAGTGGAAGGTTGATTGCAGTCCCGGCTGAGATCAAAAAAGGAGCTGGAGTTGAGGATGGTCAGTACATCTACATTCCTCAGGAATTTAATGATGACAGCTATATTGTAATTACATATACTGTGGAAACCGTTGTTGGTAACAAGGTCGTTAAGGAAGAGTGCACAAAGACAGTTAAGGTAAAGGATGTCTTCCCTAAGTGGGAGATGGGACACAGGTACACTTTTAACCTTACCTTCTCTCTGAACGAGATTCACTGGGATCCGGCTGTTGAGAACTGGATCGATGACAAGGCTGGTAACATTACCATCGACAGATAATAAGAATCGCGGGCATTCCCGCGCCATAAGCCTGCCGGGAGGTGATACTCCCGACAGGTTCTAATTGATAATAACATAGATGAAAGGAACAGGCCTCGCATTTTTTCTTACGGCCTGGATGGCCGGCGTCCTTGCGGTTTCCTGCGCAAAGAACGACCTGATGTCCGGGCTGGATGATCATAATGCCGAGGAGATCTGTTTCAGCATGGCTTCGGTAATGCTGTGAGGCTGACCCCCATATCCCGAGGGAGGGTCAGCCACAGTGATAGCGGATTGAATACCGCTGGTGGCGTTATATCGTGTCCGTGGTTTGTAAATGATTGGCATTCTTTGCGGATAATGCCCTTAAGTGATGTTGAGAAAATAAGTTGCATCAATCGATAAAATTGAATACATAGAATCACCCTGAACATCAATATATTGAAAATTTAAAGTGATGCAGGTTATTTTTTGAAGGTTACTTGAAATGTTCTTTTGAGGTGAAAAAATCTTCAAACAAACAATTCAAGAGTCCACTTGAAAAAGTACCATTCGCCACTTTTTACCCCCGTTGGAAGTACCTGTGTAGCACATATTTTTCAAAAAAAGACTTTTTCAAGTGGACTCCTAAATAAAACCTTAATGGAAAACAGACATTCATAGGAATCATGAATATGTCCGCACACTTAGGAGAGGGCAGCACCCATAGAACACGCGCACAGTTCATCGCTATCGTCTTGTAATTGGCAGGAACGGCCATAGTCACCCGAAGGCCATGCAGCCAAGATGCTTGTTCCACATTACAGGTTTCTTCATCGCGTAAGGAGCAGCGAACAGCGCCACAGACACCTACATAGCCGATAACCGTTCCCGACAATTGCAACAGTCCAACACTCAAATCTCGAATATCAGCCAATCCCAATATCCGTTCCCATCGTTTTGCAACCTTGACGGTCACAAAACCCATCTTGCCGCCTCGCGCGCTGGCTGCCCATAGGATCTGTTCCCGCTGCCGGTATGTTAATAAAAAGAAAATTAATCGAAGAGGAGTTTTGTAATCCTCATCGGAGGGTCTTCACCATACACGGAAAGGCCGGATAAGATGACTGGGTAAAACCATTCATACTCATCCGGCTTTATTTGCGCTATGGCAGACAGCGCGTCCTGCTATTATTAAACCCGGCGGTTTGTGAAATACGTCATAATAAACAATGAGCCCACTTGAAAAAGTGCCATTTGCCACTTTTTACCCCTTACAGAAGTATCTGTGAGGCACAGGTTTTTTTCAAAAACGACTTTTTCAAGTGGACTCAACAATGGTAAAGAAGATAGATTTAAGCAGAGACAAGATTGATTTCGGCACAGAAAAGATCGTAGGATTGTTCCTAAATTTGAATTCATAAATATTACAAAACTTTTGGCGGTTACGATTTGTTTTTCTATCTTCGCGAGCTTTTTTTTAATGTAAACAGTTAGTAGTGAAATGAAAGAATTAAATTATGAGTCTCCGATGTTGGAGATTATCTGCATGGAAGCGCAGCATTGTTTTGCCACCTCGGGGCCTGTGTCAAGCCAGGCGAATGGTCTTTATGATTTGAACGAGGTTAATGAGACTTGGGAATAATTGTCGCCGAAGCATGAAAAGGTTATTTTTAGCATGTGGAGTATTCGTGGGTCTGGTGAGTCTTACGAACTGTACGAAAAATGAGGTGCTTACACCTGGTACGGAAAGCGTGGGGTTCACCGCCTGCATCGACGATGTTGACACGAAAACCGCGCTCGACGGATTGAAAGTGAATTGGACGAAGGGAGACGAGATAGGCATTCAAGTCTCTCGAAAACACACCGAGAATGCATCTTCCCCTAAGGCGTCGTATCCGAGTACTTACGGAGTGTACAGATTGGCCGATGACGCTGCAGGTTCTAACGTGGGAAGGTTTACTTACAGCGAAGGTGAAGAGAAGATTACGGGCGACGAGGAGTTCTTCGCCTTCTACCCGGCAGCGTATTGTAAACCTAATGCAGGATATGGCTATTTTTATATGGAATTCCCGTCTAATCAGAATTACGAAGACGTGATGGGTGGGAATCTTCCGCTTCCTATGTATGGCGTAGGAACTAATAGAAATGTCGATTTTAAATACGCCGGAGCGGTGATAAAGCTAAGAGTCTGGGCCGAGGAAGGGCTCGAGGCGCACTCTTGTGTGTTTAGTGCTTCAGGGCTTTATAAGAAGGCATTCACTTTCATTAAGGACGGGAAGTGGGAGTCGCTTCATCCTGCCCACAATGTGGAAAACCTCAAGCTGTCTATGAACACTCCTTTGAAAATTAGCACAGATGCGAATAATCCTACCGAGATATTGATGGTGCTTCCGCTTTCCGGGGAGAGGACTTTGAAGAATCTCAAATTTTCCATCAACTGTACTCGCGGCGGCGCTGAGCTGAAGAAGAAGAGTGATCTAAAGATACAGCCTGGAACTTTGGTTACTTTCCCTATAACTAAACTAAAACTCGAGACTACCAGAATGTACGTAGATGAATTAGAAGGTGAGTTTGACGTGGAATGGCTAAAGACGGCACAGACTTCAGTTAAGGTTACTATGCCTGAAAGTTCTCTGCTTAGAGAAAAAGAGGAGTTTAAACCGCTTATGGAGGCTACCAGAAGCCTTAGCTTTGAAGATAACCATCAGATTACCCTGGACTTGAGCGAGACCCGGGTAGAAGGTGGTATTTTAAACGGACTTGAGGGTAGCCAGTATATAGGCTTTTGCGGAGGAAGCAATCGCGAAAATGGCATCAAGAATGTCTCTGAATTCCGCCTTCCGCAGGGTATAACTCAGATCATGAACCGCGCGTTTGCATACAGTGACTACACTAAGATAGTCGTGCCGGCTTCCCTTAAGCAGATAGCAGGTAGCCCGTCGAATGGCTGTGATAAGATGGTCTGGGAAGTGGTTCCGGATAACAAGTCTTTCAAAAGCGACGATAAGGGAGCTCTTTACAATTTCGATATGACCACTCTTATGGTGCTTAACGGCGGAAGCGGCAGCGCCTACACTATACACGATGGTACTACTACCATTAGGGAATGGGCTCTATACGAGAACTCAGTCATCGAGTCTCTCACCATTCCTGCCAGTGTAACGACGCTTTCTGCCGACTGCATCTCCGGTACGCCGAACCTTACCACGATTACCTGTCTGGGCACGACTCCTGCTGCGATTAAAGCAAACACAGGAGCGAATAGGGTCGGCCCTAAAGACAAGGTGAAGACCCTTTACGTACCTAGGGGCTGCGTAGATGCCTACAAGACCGCTTGGAAGGTCCTTTTGGACGAAGAAAACTGGGAGGTGAAGGAAATTGTCAAATGAAGGAAACCGCGTATAAGCAATAGCATTCCAACGGCAAAAGTCTAAAGTAAGAAGCTGTTTTGAATTGTTAGAAATGTTCTTTGAGGTGAAAAAACTTCAGACAAACAATTCAAAACAGCTTCTTAGTATTACCGTAAGCATTCGATAAAGTACGACTGTCAGTTTGCTTAAGTGGTATATAACTT
>ERZ779643.2482-NODE-2482-length-10569-cov-4.326707_pt1 | contig 10569 bp, 10 predicted proteins | sample MGYA00511564_ERZ779643 | MGnify/ENA primary metagenome ERZ779643 (study PRJEB29588, sample SAMEA2147114) | human gut metagenome | biome: human gut; feature: human-associated habitat; material: faeces | place: Denmark | collected 2008/2010 ... | reverse complement strand
CTGCTCCTGCTTGCCTACACCCAGCAGAGAGCCGGCCAGCACACCGCCCACGCCCACGCCGCCGCTCAGGTGGACGCGCTCGCCGACCTGGGCGCAGGAGCCGACCGTCGCCCACGTATCGACCATTGTGCCGGCACCGACCCAGGCTCCGATATTGACGTAGGAGGGCATCAGGATCGCCCCCGGCGAAATGTAAGCTCCGTAGCGGGCCACGGCGTGCGGCACGACCCGTACGCCCAGCTCTTCGTAGCCGTGCTTGAGGTCCATTTTGTCGTGCCATTCGAGCTCTCCGGCCCGCATGGTGCGCATCTCCTGCATCGGAAAGTAGAGCAGAATCGCCTTCTTGACCCACTCGTTGACCTGCCACTGGCTCCGAGACGGATCGATGGGTTCGGCCGTTCGCAGGCGTCCCTTGTCCAGTTCTTCGATAACGGCGCGGACCGCCTCCCGCACACGGGACTCCGCAAGCAATGCCCGGTCGTTCCAGGCCTCTTCGATAATTTGTCGCAACTGATTGTCCATTCCTGTTTTTCGCTTTCGTTATTCCGGTTTCAAAGTTACAAAATTCTCCTGCGGATCGCCGGATGCCGGCAACTTTTTCGTATATTCTGCGAATATATGGAATGTTCGGACAATCTTTGCGAACAAACCTGCACGATTGCGCCGGACTTTTTGTATATTTGTCTTTCGAAACCCTTCAAATACTAAAATATGTTAAAACACGTTAAAATTACTTTGGCGGTTTTCTGTGCCGCTGCTGCACTTACCGCCTGTAAGTCATCTATGAAAATCAAACACCTGCCTTATCCCGAGGCCGAGCGTACGGAAGTCGTGGATAACTACTTCGGCACCGAAGTCGCCGACCCCTACCGCTGGCTCGAAGACGACCGTTCGGAACAGACGGCCGCCTGGGTCGCTGCCGAAAATGCCGTGACGCAGAATTACCTGGATCAAATTCCGTTCCGCGAGGCGATGCGTGCCCGCCTGACCGAGCTGTGGGCTTATCCCTGGGAGGGAGCTCCGGCTAAATTCGGGGATTATTACTATTTTTACCGCAACGACGGACGACAGAACCAGGCCGTGCTGTACCGCCAGGCTTCGCTCGACGCCGAGCCGGAGGTATTCCTCGATCCCAACACGCTCTCCGAGGACGGAACGGTTGCGCTGTCGGGCATCTCTTTCTCGGAAGATGGCCGCTACCTGGCTTATGCGGCTTCGGCTTCAGGTTCGGACTGGAGCGACATTCATGTCATCCGTACGGCGGACAAGCAACCCACGGGCGATATCGTAAAATGGGTGAAGCTCTCCAACGCAGTGTGGACACCCGACGAAAAGGGATTTTATTACAGTACGTTCGACGTTCCGGAAGCGGGCGTCTATTCTTCCCAGAACCAATATCAGAAGGTGTATTATCACACGCTCGGTAAGCCCCAGTCTTCCGATCGTCTGATTCATATGGACACACAACATCCGTTGCGCTATTTCGCTTCCAGTGTCAGCAAGGACGGCAAGTGGCTTTTCATCACGGCATCGGAAGGTACGTCGGGCAGCGAGATCCTCTACCGAAAAAGCAGCGATAAGAAGTTCAAGGTGCTGCTTCCCGGCTTTGCCAACGACCACGAGATTATTCGCGCCGAGAACGATAAACTTTACGTGCGTACCAACCTCGATGCTCCCAACTACCGCGTGATCCGCATCGACCTGAATAATCCTTCGGTGATCGAGGAGATTATCCCCGAAAATCCGAAGAATATGCTTGAGATCGTCAGCAAACCGGGCGACTATCTGATGGCTTCCTACCTGGAGGATGCCCAAAGCCAGGTTTACCAGTACGACTGGAACGGCAAGCTCATTCGGAAAGTCGAGCTGCCCGCCATCGGATCGGCAGGCGGATTCTCCGGTAAAAAAGGCGAAACGGAGGCCTTCTATTCGCTGACCAACTTCACGACACCTTCGACCGTTTACCGTTACGACCTCGCAACGGGCGAATCGACCCTGTATAAGCGTCCCGAAGTGAAATTCAACCCCGAAGACTACACTACGGAACAGGTGTTCTACACCAGCAAGGACGGCACGAAAGTCCCGATGTTCATCGTCTATCGCAACGGACTGAAGCTCGACGGCAACAACCCCTGTTACCTCTACGCTTACGGTGGGTTCCAAATCAGCCTCGCGCCCTGGTTCAACCCGGCTGCCATTATGTTCATGGAACAGGGAGGCGTTTATTGCGTAGCCAACCTGCGCGGCGGCCTGGAATACGGAGAAGAGTGGCACAGGGGCGGCATGCTGGACAAAAAACAGAACGTTTTCGATGATTTCATCGCAGCGGCCGAATACCTCATTGCCAACAAATATACCTCGTCGAAGAAACTCGCCATCGCGGGCGGTTCGAACGGCGGCCTGCTGGTGGGTGCCTGCGAAGTGCAGCGTCCCGACCTGTTCGGCGTCTGCCTGCCGGCGGTCGGCGTGATGGATATGCTCCGCTACCACAAGTTCACCATCGGCTGGGGCTGGGCCGTGGAGTACGGTTCGTCGGAGAACGAGGAGCAGTTTTCCTATATTTACAAGTACTCTCCGCTGCACAATATAAAGGAGGACGTGAAATACCCCGCGACGCTGGTGACTACCGCGGACCACGACGACCGCGTCGTCCCGGCCCACTCGTTCAAGTTCGCCGCTGCGATGCAGCATGCCCAGGCGGGCGACGCCCCGATTCTGATCCGCATCGAGTCGAAAGCGGGCCACGGCGCCGGCAAACCCGTCTCGAAGCGCATCGAAGAGGCTACCGACGTGTTCTCGTTCCTGTTCGAGAATACGGACACGCCTTACAAGACGGTCGAAACGAAATAATGCTATTCCGGTCGCATGTCCGAAGCTTCGCTGAAAACGGAGTTTCGGAAGCAGCCGGGCCGATCCCGATGCGGATCCGGAACCCGGCACGACGAAGTACCGGCCGATAACCATACTGTTTTATTGAGCGATGAAAGTTTACAAGTTCGGCGGCGCATCGGTCCGCAACGCGGACGGTGTGCAAAACCTGCTGAAGATCATCGGTGACGAACGGGATCTGTTCATCATCGTATCGGCAATGGGTAAGACCACGAATGCCTTGGAGAAGGTTTTCGAAGGGTTGCAGAAGGGCGACAAAGCCTTCTCGATGGAGCACATCACCGCGCTGAGGCAATACCACGCCGAAATCGTAAACGAACTGTACGGCGCTCCGACCCGGCTCGAGAAGATCGAACGGCTTTTCGGGGAGCTCGAACAGGTGGCGACCGAAACGGTCTATCGTCCGGAAGACGCCGAGCTGTGGTACGACACCGTCGTCGCTTTCGGCGAGCTGATCTCGACGACGATCATTTCGGAGTACCTCTCCGAACGGGGTATCGACAATTGCTGGCTCGATATGCGACGCTGCTTCCGCACCGAACAGCGACACAAGGACGCCTCGGTCGATATCGCCGCATCGCGGACTCTGCTGCGCAACGCCATGAAACAGTCGAAGGCCCGTATTTTCATCGGGCAGGGCTTTATCGGAGGTGCTCCGGACGGCACGACCACGACCCTGGGACGCGAAGGTTCGGATTACTCGGCAGCGGTGGCGGCCAATATCCTCGACGCGGAATCCATGTCGGTATGGAAAGACGTGGACGGCATCCTGAATGCCGACCCGAAGGTTTTCCCCGATGCGGTGCAGATCGCGGAACTGAACTACCTGGACACCATCGAGCTGGCTTACAGCGGGGCACAGATCATCCATCCCAAGACGATCAAACCGCTGCAAAACAAGAACATCCCGCTCTACGTGCGGCCTTTCGGGGACAAGCGAAAACCGGGCACGGTGATTCGCCGTATGTCGGCGCCGATCGAGGTTCCGATTCTGATCCTGAAGAAGGATCAGGTATTGCTGACGATCCGTTCGCGGGACTTTTCCTTCGTGCTCGAAGAGAAATTCGCGGCGATCTTCTCCCTGCTGGAGCGACACCGTATCAAGGTCAATCTGGTGCATAACTCGGCGGTGAACCTCAGCCTCTGCGTGGATAACTCCTGGCATATCGACGAGGCGATTCAAGCCCTCCGAAACGAGGAGTTCGACGTAATGAAGGTCGAGAACATGGAGCTGCTCACCATCCGGGGCTATAACGGCGATTTGATGGAGCGATATGCTTCGGGGCCGGAGGTTTTTCTGTTGCAGAGAACTCAATCGACGGCCCGTATTGTCCGGAAAAACCGGTAGTCCAACTTCGAAAAAAGACGCTAAAATAAAAGAAGAGAAGTGGGGTCGATGTTGGACGAATACAAGAAAAACATTAGAAAACCGAATCCGGAGGAGCTACGACTCATTAAGTTTTTGGTACAAAAGGCATCTTTGAATATGTCCGAGGGCTGGGAAAGATCTTTGACTGTTTCTTGTTTGAATGATGGAGGAATGGGCAGTATGAAATTATATATGTCTTTACCGCCGAAAGAAATAATATCAACGATTTTTGTCAGTGAGTGCTCTTTTAAGGATTCTGATGGAATAGATGTGTTAGCCTCATTATATCTCGATCAAGATCATGAGATTTGTGAAGTGGATATTTGGAAAGCTGATTTTTCTCCTTTGATAAGGATCTCTTCGGATATTAGCTTATAAAACGGAGGAACATGGGAGATTTGGGATATTCGAAGCATGCATTTCGTGTAAATGGTGAAACTTATTATCCTGGAAAATTATGAAAAAATTAATAATTTTATTGATCAGTCTTTTCTTCATTGCCTCCTGTGCCGTTGTAAAATCCAGCAGAATAGTTGGAAAATGTTACTTGGGTTATCCTTATCGCCAGATTATGGTATTCATTTGTATGCTGAGTTTTATGCCGATAGTACGTTTTTATATAGGTCAGCTGGCTGTTATGATATAATCGGCCATTGGTACATAAGCGGTGATACAGTGATTTTATCTTCGCCAAATTTCAATGTCGAAACTCGTCCTATTGATCTTTATATTTTTGCAGAAGAAGAGATTACAGATTGGCGTTTTCCTGATGAGTATTATAAATTTACGGATATGGAGGGTAATAGAGATGCATATATTATTAAAGGAGATACTTTATATCCTGTACTGAAAAACGGGAAGTCTCTAATAGAATATTTGTACGCAATACCGAAACCGGGCCCTGAATTAGGTCTATATAATAGAGGAATTTATTTTGGGCCGAAAAAAGATAAGTAATCTTTGATTGTTACTGCCGGACTTAATGTCCGGCAGTTTTCTTTTGTAGATTGGTGAATTTTATCTATCTTTCTACAAAGAAAAAATGTAATTATGAAACGACTAATAATTTTGTTAATCGGACTTTTCTTTATTGTTTCCTGTTGTAGTGTCAGGCCCGGCAAACTGACCGGTAAATGGTTTCGAAGTACAACTTGTGTAGATGATGCAAGAACTCCTGGATTATATGTTTACTTTTATCCTGATGGCGGCTTTTTGTACCAAATGGCCTATGCTGACGGAGCTACAGGTGCTTGGCGAATCGAAGGCGATACTGTTATTTTATGGTCTCCGGATTTCAGTATCGTGTTGGATAGTGTTTTGCTGCCGTACGGCCCACGCTGTTGGCCTAATTTGAATAAATATACAGATGCTACAGATGATAATAGAGATCGCTACCTTGTTCGGGGGAATAAACTATATCCCATCATGAAAGATGGGATTAATGAACTTCCTCTTGTAAAAATTTCAAAAAAACAAGCAAAAATAGAACTACAAGATTATCCATTTTATTACAATGTGAAAGATTAATTAAAGATTGTCTAACAAATCCGTGAAATTGAAAGCCCCCCCCTGTCAGAGTGCATTCTGACAGAGGTGAAAATGTTAGAATCGGACTTGTTAGGCAGCCCGTTTTAATTTTTGGCATTTTGGTAGTGCCCGAACGCACGTTTACCGTCGCCGAAAGCCGCGGACGATCGAAAAAATCGTTTCGGAGGCAGGAACCTCGCCCTGCTGTTTCATCCGCCAGATCGTACGTACCATATACCGCTCGATGTCCCGGTAGAGCCGTTTGAAAAGAGGGCAGTCCTGATAATTCTCGTTGTCGAGCAGCACGTCCCGGATCGATCGCTGGGTATTGGTGTAATTGCTCATTTCGTTTTTCAGCGCCACGCCCTCCTTTTTCGAGGCAGTGATTCGCGCCGCAGTCATCTGACGCAGTTTTTCGCATACGGTTTCCAGTAGCACCATCACCACGTTGTCCATCAACGTGTGCCCGTGCATATAGAGATAGGTCGTTTCGGGCGTTACCCCGAGCCGACCGAGTTGTGCGGCGAAATCGTCCAACTCCGCCGCCTGTTTGGGATGCTTGCTGGCGAGCGTTTGCTCGCGGCGGGCGACATTGCGCTGTAACCAGGCGATCGTCCGGGCCCCGTTATCCTCCAAATCGAGGTAGTTGAGCCTTACCGAAGACTTGAAATCGACAAGAGTGAACACATGCTCGTCCGACAGCTTCGCCGAATAGGCATACCAGAGAAAAAGACGGTAAATCGTGCGGGAATAGTCGGCCATGAAGCGTTCGAAATCGAAGATTCGGGTATCGTTCTTGGTCGCCTTGACGCAGACGTTGTGCAGCGAGGGAGCATAGCAGAGGTAATTCTCCGTGGCATAGGTGTAAGTATGGAACATATACCGTGAGTCGCGGATCAGGCGCGATTGCTCTGTCGCTCCGTTGAACAGGAAATCGAAATCCGAATCCACGCAAAGCAACATTCTCTCCGACGATTCGGGAATCATCGACATCAGCACCTTCTTGCCTTTGGGCAGGTCTTTGCGGGTCGGCACCGATATTTCGAAATAGAGGTAAGGATTGGAGAAACAGTCGAAGACGCCCCGCCAGAAAGCCACGTCCTCATAACCTTCGACGAAGACCTTCACGACTCGCAGCGACGGGTCGCCCGGTAGCGGCCGGGGCAGCGGACCGTCGTTTTTCCTGGCAAACGGATTGATCCGCCGCAGTTTATCGGTGATTTTTCTCATGTCGTTTTACAAAGGTAGTAAAAATGAGGGCAGAATAAACAAACTTGTTTGTTTTATTCTGCCGAAGTCAATTATATTTTTCAATGCCCCTTTATCCGATGGTCGCAGCATCGAATCCGCAGGATGCTTATTCGCGGCCCGGGCCGTGTCTGTAATACCGACGTTCCCCTGAATTCCCTCCTTGGGAGGGGACTTAGGAAGCTCGGTTCTCAAAGAGGTTCCTAAAGTACATAATCACGTTCGAAAAATATGTTTTGATTTCATGCTATCTATTACATAAAGTCGGGAGGAAGTAATAGTCATAGCATCAGGTCTTTCTTTTGCAATTTCACGGATTTTATAAATCAAGTTGCTAATTTAGCTCCGGGAGAATACTTATACGAAAAAGGAGAATTTCATAAAATATAAGGAATAAGAAAGTCGAAAGAGTCGGATTGGATTTCCCCGTTCAATAATTATATTTTGATGTTCTGTTTTATTACTATTATTGTTCTATTTCTTGCATTATGGGCAAGAACCGGGTTTATCAGTCTTTAACTTAGCTCGTAACTATGAGCATGCCCGGAAACCTTCTGATTCCCGAGGCTTATCTATTTGGACCGTTGAAGTAAAAATTATTTGTCGGAACAAGCATTGTGCGCATGTCCGATCGATTTTGTCGGGTTGGATGAACGAGATCTTAAAAGAAAAGAACGATTGAAAGGAGTAATAGTAATCGTAGAAAGAGTTGAAATAGGAGATGATCTGGTTGTATTTTAGTAGGTTCGTTAAAAAATAACGGTTGTTGTGCGTTGTTTCGGAGAAAATCCTTATATTTGCATCGCGTTGAATCCCGAATGGGAAACGGACGCGATGCGCGAAGGTTGCGAAAGGTAGTTTGAGAGAGTGGTGCGGAAATTTTCTTCTTGTGAATTTTTTGAAAAATTTGGAGGAAAGAAAATAATGGTTACCTTTGCAGTCCCGAGCCATTTTTAACGGGAGCTTAGCTCAGCTGGTTCAGAGCGTCTGCCTTACAAGCAGAGGGTCGGGGGTTCGAATCCCTCAGCTCCCACAAAATCGAAAATCGGATGAAAGCCACTCAATTTTTTGAGTGGCTTTTTTATTGCTGGTTTTACGAGAAGGTGTTCTTTGAGAAGAGGATCTGCGGAGGAATGAATGTGATGGCATTGGTTTTACGTAGGATGTGAAAAAGTAGGATTTTTTCGATGCTTCGGTTTGTTCTAAACGAGGATTTTAGTATTTTATTTATACATCAAAAGTATTAAGTCGTTTAATGCGAGGAAATTTCGTTTAAAACATTTGAACGCGTGCGGGAATCCGTTCGTACCGGTACGGTTTTTTGGCACGTGTTTTGTTTTTCTGAAGGAGCCGGGTCGGAGCAATAGCCCGATTCCGGCGAGGTTTCTTCATTTATTTAAGTTTGGGTTAGTAGTTTAGGAGGGTAACCTCCGAAGGCGGAAAGCAGTCGAGAAGACTCCTTTCCGTTTTTTTGTGCCTGCTGAAGAAGGCAGGCAGGACGATTTCTGTTAGTGTTATTTTTAGAAGACAAGGTCTGCCGGATATTGGGCTATCTGTTCATGGCAGGGGCTGTGGGGCGCTCCGGAAGGTTCGACGAACTCTTGCCGGGATACCTTTGTTCGGGGACGTTTGGAGCCTATCGCATTTTGTAGCTGATCCGGGCAGAAGTTTCCGGGCAGGTCGTTTCGGCGATTGGGGATTGGGTCGTTTTGCCTTCCCTTCCTCTTTCCTTTTGACTGTTGGCGGGCTTCCTCCCGGCTGTCCAGGTTGTCGGGGGAGGAGCGACGTCGGGGTGATTTTTGCGTGCAGACGGTGTCCCGGTCGCTGCTCGGGGTGTTTCGGGAATCGGTCGTGAAACGGCTGAAATTATCCGGGCAGGTCGTTATTCCGCTTCGTTTCGTGGTTTTTCGCAAAGAATTTTGCCTTTTTCGGGAAAAATTTGTATCTTCGTTTCGATTGCAGGGAAATGCGGACCGGTTTTTGCATCTCTCCTAAATCCCCGGGCGGATGAAGATTTCGCCGGGTTTGGTTTAATAATTAAAAAGAAACAACGATATGTCGATAACGAAGTTCAAAGGACAGCCGGTGCAGATTGCCGGTGAATTTGTCAAGGCAGGAGCTGCGGCTCCCGATTTCGAATTGGTCAAGACCGATCTTTCCACCCTTTCTCTGAAGGATTTGCGTGGAAAGCAGGTGATCCTGAATATTTTTCCGAGCCTCGATACGGGCGTTTGCGCCGCGTCGGTGCGTAAGTTCAACAAACTCGCGGCGGAGCTGCCGGGAACGGTCGTGCTGGCCGTTTCGAAAGACCTGCCTTTCGCTCATGCGCGTTTTTGCACGGTCGAGGGAATCGAGAATGTCGTTCCCGTGTCGGATTTCCGGAAAACCTCGTTCGATGAGAGCTACGGCGTGCTGATGACCGACGGCCCGTTGAAAGGGTTGCTGGCTCGTTCGGTGGTGGTCATCGACGGGGACGGCAAAGTCGTCTATACCGAATTGGTGCCCGAGATCACGCAGGAGCCCGATTATGACAAGGCGCTCGCTGCGGTGAAGAGATAGCCGCGAGGCTGAAAATCGAAGGAAGCCGGCTGTAGCGGATTTTTCTGCGTCGCGCTTTGTCGCGGAAGTCTTTCTGTCGTGGACAGATCGCACCTCCGGATTCACGCAAGACTTGAACAGGTGCTTTGGTCCGACTTCTTGGAACAGCGTCCCGTCACTATGTGGCGGGACGTCGTCGTTTATTTCCATAGGGGCTTGCCGCTTTTCGTATCTTTAATTTTGTTGTGGATATTTTGTTCCGGCAAAACACAAATTTATTTGCTTTTGCGTTCGGTTCGTTCGCATCTTGGACGAAGCCTAAGATACTTTCGTTCGGTAAGATACGAATGGGGGCGCTTTGCCCTCGCTTATCCGTATCTTTGCAGAAGATAGGATGCGGTTCGGCAATCTGTGCGTGCAAGCCCGCACGATTCCTCTCTTCTTTTCCTATCTTTGACATAGTCTTAGATAGGATGCGCCTCGGAAAACAGGGAACAAGTTCCCGTTTTCTCTCGCCTTTCACTATCTTTGACTTCGCCTGGATAAAATCGGATTCCGGTTGTGTTTGCCCCGGCTTTTTCGTATTTTGACTTCGTCTTAGATACTTCGCCTCGGCAAAATGCAAATAAATTTGCTTTTGCATTCGGCTTATTTGTATTTTTGTCTTCGATAGCGGCTGTTTTTACACGATATGGAGATTGTTTATCACATAAAACCTTTTGCGGAACTTTCGGTGGGGGAGCTGCATGCGGCAGCTTCGCTGCGCGAACGGGTCTTCTACCTCGAGCAGCATGTCACGACGCTCGATGCCGATGAGAAGGATCCCTTTTCTCTCTTCCTGTGGGCCGAGTGTGAGGGGCAGACGGTCGGATTTCTGCGGATGATTCCGCGTGGGATTGCTTATGCCGAACCGTCGATCGGACGCGTTTGCGTTGCCCGAACGTACCGCCGTCGGGGAATATGCCGGGAGATGGTGAGCCGAGCTATCGGCTAAATGG
>ERZ779643.2474-NODE-2474-length-10590-cov-2.131182_pt1 | contig 10590 bp, 6 predicted proteins | sample MGYA00511564_ERZ779643 | MGnify/ENA primary metagenome ERZ779643 (study PRJEB29588, sample SAMEA2147114) | human gut metagenome | biome: human gut; feature: human-associated habitat; material: faeces | place: Denmark | collected 2008/2010 ... | reverse complement strand
TAAGGTACGGAGTGCAAAGGAAAGCTCTGGAGTCGGACGAAGTGCGTCAAACACATAAGCCCTGATTCCGTTTGCAGCAAGACAAAGTGCTGCTTCATCTGCAAATTCCGGTGACATTCTTCTGGAGTCGTATGCGATTGCAACGCCTCTGTCCCTGCCGCCCTGCTTGATAATGTAGTTTGCAAGTCCCTGTGTTGCCTTACGGACCGTGTAAATGTTCATACGATTTGTTCCTGCTCCGATCACACCGCGAAGTCCGCCGGTACCAAATTCCAGATCTTTATAGAAACGGTCTTCGATTTCCTTCTCATCTCCTGAAATCGCCTGCAATTCTGCCTTTGTCTTCTCGTCAAAATAAGAATCCTTTAACCAGAAATCATATTGCTCTTTGTAGCTCATAACTGCTCCTCCTGTTTACATTATTGGATCATCCTCCTGCCATTTAAACCGGCATTCAGACTATCAGAAATATTTTACCACACTATCCCTGTATTTTCAAAGCAAAGTCACTCCGATCCAGAGAAAAATTCGGATTATAGTACGGATCTCCCTTTGCAAGAACCTCCTTCCACTTCGTCCTGAAGTGCTCGGACTCCTTATTATAGCGCTCTGCCTTTTCTCCCTGATCATCCAGTCCTCTGGAAACCGACTCAAAATGATACAGCTCCGCAAATGGTGTAAAAACATTTAAGAAGCCCTTTTCCCGAAGCTTCAGACAGAAGTCCACATCATTTAAGGAAATGGCAAAGTCCTCCGAAAGGCCTCCCACCTCGTCGTAAAGACTCTTTTTTACCAAAAGGCAGGCTCCCGTCACCGCAGATACATTCTGCGCATAGCAGAGTCTTCCCATATAGCCGAGATTATCCCGGTGCTGGCCGTAATGGCTGTGTCCCGCCGTCCGGTGTGCCCCAAGTCCAAGCACCACGCCTGCATGCTGGATCGTTTTATCCGCATAATAGAGCTTCGCTCCCACAGCTGCCACATCCTGACGCTGCGCATACATCAGAAGCTCCTCCATCCAGTTCACCGTAATCACCTGCGTATCATTATTCAATAACAGGATATATTCTCCGGTGGCATAGGAAACACCATAATTATTCACCCTGGAATAATTGAACGTTTCTCCCTCCTTGGGGGTATAGGTGACTACACGTATTTTGCGGTCATTTTCCGTCGCTCCATTTTCATATGCAGCCTGCAATTCCTTATAATAAGCAAAAATTTCCGGTGTCGTGCTGTTGTTTTCCACCACAATAATTTCATAATTTTCATAGGTGGACTTTTCAAGAATGGAATCAATGCACCGCTTCAGATCTGGCTGATGATCCTTATTGGCAATCACAATACTGATCTTCGGTGTCCCAATAATCTCATACCGGATCTTGAAGATGGTCTCGAATGCCCTTGTGGATGTGATCTGAAAATGCTTAAAGCCGTGGCGGCGCAGATGATCTGCCACCGCTCCCTTTGCTGCCTCCACAACATAAGGCTTGGCATCCACGCCTGATGCCACACTCCCCGGATGACACCGCCAGTAATAAAGAAGCTTCGGTACATGCACCACGCACTTCGCCCGGTCTGTCAGCCGCAGAATCATATCGTGGTCCTGGCTGCCGTCAAACTGCGGGCGGAACAGCTCCGTACCATCCAGGAGTTCTCTCGCAAACACGCTGAAATGACAGATATAATTATTGGCACGCAGATTATCAATCGCATAGTCAGGTTTAAAATGCATCGTGAGCATTTTATTGATGTCCCCACTCTTAAACGTGGTTTCATCGCAGTATATGTAATCTGCATTCTGCTCATTAATGACCTTCACATATTCATATAAAGCACTCGGATGCAGAATATCGTCATGGTCAAACAATCCGATGTACTCTCCCGTTGCCAGCTTCAGACACTCGTTGGTGTTTCCCGCAATTCCTTCGTTTTTTAAAAGCCTGTGATACACGATACGCCCATCCGCTTTGCCTTCATATTCCCTGACAACCTCTGCAACATAAGCATGCGCATCGTCCGAGCCGTCTGCCAGACACAATTCCCAGTTCGAATAGGTCTGATTCATCACAGAATCGATCATTTCCCGTAAGAATTCCTCAGGCGTATTAAATAACGGCACCAGAATACTGATCTTCACTCTGCGCGGAAAGTCTGTATTCTGCTCTGCCTCCCTCCGTGCTTCATCCGGAAAGCTCTTCGTTCCGAACTGCTCCATGGCATGCTTTTCGTGTTGCTTATATTTGATCTTGGCAGCAACGCCCTTCATCGAGCCGCAATTCTTTACTCTTGTCACCTGACGGATGCACCAGTGCATACACTTTCTGGCAGGTGCCGAGGCCTTCCAGACAGGATTACTCTTAATCCGGTTCAGTTTAAAGTTCAGATCATCCACCTTCGCTTCCAGATCTGCCACACGTCCAGCAAGATCTGCATTCCGCAGATGCTCTTCTTCATATGCCTTTTGATAGTCCATTTCTTCCTGACTCATGTTTCCGGTCCTTTCTCCACTCCACTTTCTGTCAAACAGTTTCATATATCACTTATAAAACTTCAATCGTCCAGCTGCTCCAGTTAACAAGTTTCACCCTGGAACAGGCATCCTTCGCCAGCATACCAAACTGATACCTTCCGGGTGGGACAGCTCCCGGCTTTAGCTTAGCTGCATATCCGGTCAGATCCACATTCACCTGATCCTTCAGATTGGTTTTGATGTCCTCCCGGTATTTCTTCTCTATGGATATGCCATAAATAACAGGTTGGGACATTTTCTCATCGTTTCTGACAGAATTTCCCAGTGCCTGTTGGTTTCCATCAGTTATTCTGCGAAGCAGAAGCTCCTTTTTATAACATGCGTTATCTGTTCCAATAACAAAAGAATATCCTTGAAAATAATACCCCTGATCTTCGCTGTCAATACTGTTGTCATTACGGCTATCTTTTTTCTCTTCCCCATAATCCTCTTTATCTGAATTCCCGGTCTTCCTTTTCTCAGGAGAAACGCCGTATTTCCATTTATAAATATCCATGGCGCATTCCATACCAATTACCAGACATTCATCCTCTCTGGCAGCCAGTACCTCCTGCGTGCACTTCTTCACCTTCGCCCATGGCATTGAGAGATCTACCTGGTAGCGGAATGCCGGTGTATACTCGGTTTCCAGCATATCAGTCGTCAGATATGGGTGATAAAACGGATCCCTGCCATATAAATCCTGATGTTTCTCATACAGATAGTCCTTCTCCCGAAGAAGCCGCAGCTGCTTTTCCTCGGATTCCCCATCCTTCCCTCTGCTTAAGGATTCATGATGGAACAGGAAAAGATCATTCCTTACCACATTATAATATCCCTCTTCATAAATTTTATAGCACAGATCCACATCATTAAATGCAACGGCAAGCGTTTCGTCAAACCCTCCTGCCTTTTCAAAAATCGTCTTCTTCACAAGCAGACACGCCCCCGTTACCCCCAGCATATCATGCACGCCACGGTTCTGTCCAAAATAATGATCCTCCGTATCATGTGCAAACTGCAGCTTATGAGCCGGTCCCACCCGGAGATTCGTAATTCCGGCATGCTGGATGATGTCGGTATCCGGGTATAAGAGCTTCGCCCCTACTGCTCCCACATAGGGCAGGACTGCCTTTTCCATCAAAAGGACAAGCCAGTTTTCCCCGACAATTTCCATGTCATCATTTAAGAACAACAGGTAATCTCCCTGTGCTTCCTTCGCTCCCCAATTGCACATATAGGAAAAATTAAAAGGAATTTCCCTGTATAAATATCGAACGTTATTTATATTTTCATTTCTATTCTGCCCAGGATCTTCTATTTGATTTTGATCCCGGTATCGCTTATGATTTTGCTTCTTTTCTAAAGCAATCCCCAGTTCCTGCAGCTTCTGCACAATTCGTTTTTTGTTTTCTGCAGAGCTTCCGTTATCCACAATAATAAATTCTGTTTTAACTTTTCTCCCCAATCCTGACGTTTTATCCACAAAGGAGTCAAGACACCGGAACAAAATATCCGGATGATCCCTGGACGGAATGATAACAGAGACCGTAGGAAGCTGTATATCTGCTGTTTTATCTGCTGTTTTATCCGCTGTTTTATCCGCTGTTTTATCTGCTATCACATTTTCATCTGATCCATCCCTGACATTCTCCCTGCCGCCGGCTCTCATCTGCTCCTGTATTTTTTCCGGTAAATGCAGGTTCTTCCAACGCTCATAGCTGGAAGCTTTTGTATGCATCAGCACCTGGGGAATATGAACCACAACATGATCAGCAGTTTTCCATCCGGCAAATGCACCGTTGTCCCATAAATAATCTGCAAGCAGCACATACATAATCTGATCCCGGTTCATCTGCCTGCGCTCTATCCGTTCACGCCGGATCTGTTCACACTCTTCCTGCTCGTGATCCTTTCCTTCCCGATCTTCCTGCTTTGCCTGCTGCAATTCACTTTCCAATTGATCATCAACAAATAAATCTGCTTCCGCTTCTTTCTCAAAAACGCCATGTTTCTGTAGAAAATCTGCTATTTTCGCAGTCGGCACTGCAACAAACGCTCCAAAATAAAAACAGGAAAGGAAGGTATCCGGAGACCAGTCCGGCTTAAACCATGGATTCTGCCGTTTTCCATTCCTTATAACATCTTCGTCGCCATATACAAGCGCCGGTATTATGTCAGACTTTATGCAATCTATATGAACATGATCATGGTCATTTTCACTGTTTTGATGGTTATTGCATAAAGACTTTGTATCGCCGTGACCACGTAGTTTCGAAAATGCCTCTGCAATCATCGGAACAGTCAGTTCACTGTACTCTCCCTCCTGAAAATTCAGCAGTAGAATGTCTTCCTCCAACGCTCCATCCTTAATCCGGTTTTGCAGCCTCAGAAACTGTCCGGCATTCATGGACAATAATGTCATGACCGGAGATTTTGTCGAATCCGGATGCTTTTTGCAGAACACCCGATATGAAATGCACTTCAAAGAAGGTTCTGAATTTTTTCCTGCATTTTCCATTCTAGATCCGCCATCTAGCCGCATTTTCGTTTCATTTGTCAGACATTTTTGGAAACTTTCTCCTGTATAGTCTGACACAGAGAAAGACTTCTCTGATTTTTCTGCCACATATTCCGAAACCAAAAGAGGGGTCTCCTGACCCCTGATCCAGGAATCGTAGTCCCGCAGCTGAGACGCCAGTTCCTTCCGATATTCTTTTCTTTGTCTTTCCTGTAAAACCTTCTTTATAGTTTGCTTCATCATTGCCTGTCTGTTCTCCCCTGCCGGTTCCTGCAGTAGATTTACTTATTATCCGGAATGGAATCGTTAGTTAAAAGAGCTTCTTAATCATTGAAATCATTTCTTCCGCAGCCTCTGCTGACACCGGTGAAACCTCCATCTTAAGCTCAACCAGATTTTCTTCCTCCGCACGCATTCCAGCCATTACAAGTGCTTCCACATGCAGTACCAGATTTGGATCTGCCGTTGCAAAAAGGTAGGTTCCGGGCTTTACCTGCTTCCCGTTTGTCTCTATAAACTTCTTTTCAAATGCCACCGGCATTCCATTCCATAACAACTGCTGCAGCTTTACGACACAGGGCTTATCTGCCGGATCCACACGGAAATTCCGTACGTCTCCCTCTACGGTAAGCGTCGTTTCAATCTGACGCTCTTTTACATAGACATCCGGAACATACCTAGAATCACTCTCACAAAATCCCTGTCCCCGGTCATAATATAACTGGATACGCTCATCCAGGATTTCCTGCAGATGCTCTTCCATCAGCTTCTTCGGATCAACTGCATAGGTACCGATTGCCGCCCGGATTTCTCCCATGGACTTCCGCTTACCGGTCACCTTTTTCTGAAATATTGCTTCCTTATGACGATATTCCTCTGCCTCGTCCTCAGTCACATTTAACTGTTGCATAATATAATCCAGATTTAATTCATTCCGTTTTTCATCCTCTAAAATATAACAATAGATTGCCCGGAATGCAATTTCTTTATCCTCAACCGCTTCCTTTGTCGTCCACTCATAATCAATAACGGTCCAGCTCTCTCCATCCACCAGAATGTTGGCAAAGATCAGATCATAATCGGCAATATTTCCCGTATATCCTTCCTTACGATAAGAAACCAGTTCCCAGTATTTGTCAAAAAGCCTCTGGAATCCGTCCAGATTCTTTTCTGAAAGGCACTGATCCATCAGGGTTTCCAGTGTCGTTCCCTGTTCAAACGGGAACTCCGCATACCCCTCCTGTTCGTGATACATACAGGGGTTGATATGCAGTCCGCTCCCTTCATAGCGCTCGCATAAGGCCTGATATGCCGCTTCCATCTCCCGGACATGGGCTCTCGCCTCTTCGGTCATCGGAACCTTCCGGACTACTTTCCCGGCAGAAGTTTCCACAATATCCGTACGAAGCTCATACCTTCCGTCACGATCATTGGAATACTTGGAGTAAATGGTCTGTGGCAGCTCTCCAATCACTACCATATAAGAATTGGAGAACAGATCAAAATAATCATCCTCAATCGTACTGTCAAATACATACTTTTCACGGAACAATACCATGCGGTCACGGTCAAAATTACGCATGTTATCCGTCAGCTCTCCCTCATAGGGGAGCCTCCGGTCCGAATAAATCGTTGTCGGAAATTTGTAATCCGGGTACGGATAGTAGAAATGGTAATTCGTTTCCCCACAGCGCTCGAAGATCTTTTCAAGTCCCCTTTTAGTGAAGGTTCTGGCACTTCCTCCCTCCGGATATCCCTCGAGTCCTGAGAAATAAGTTCCCACATGATCTTCCTTGCAGCCGGCCCAGTACTTTAATCCAAACTTGTTCTCAATCGCAATAACCAGAAGTCCCGTTGATTTCTTATGCTTCTGCATGATTTGAAAGAAATCTTCATAGGGTGTTTTCGTGTGAATATAGGAATTTCCATACTCAAATACCCCGATCAGACAGACCAGATCATAGTCACAATCAAGCGAAGGTTCTATATCATTAAAGTTTCCGACATAAATCTCTATATTATCCCGGTCCTGATTCCGGTAAGCATTGATCATGCTCCGCTTCGCAGACAGATCCACACAGGTTACCTTCCCTGCCTTTTCTGATAATTTATCCGTGATTGCTCCACATCCGGATCCGATTTCAAGCACCTTCATATCCTTTGTAATCGGCAGCCAGTCTACAATATTCCCCCGAAGAGCGGACAAATGGTAGAGAACCGGCCAGCTGTTCTTTTCCTCAATGATCTTCGGATACTCAATTCTTGCTGCATTCTTCGTAATCTCCAGAATTTCATCCTCGATCGCGCCATCACTGTAAATGTCCTCTCCCGGATAAAACTCATAATTTAATTTCACATTTCCAATCTGCTTCGGTAAAGTTTCTGCAAATTCCATGAATTGCCCTCTCAACATCTGACCGGAAAATCAAACCTTCCACCTTCCGCCCGTTTTCCTGATCCTTTCCTGTCTGTACTATCTGTATCATAATTTCAAAGCTCCGTATATCAGCGGACTGTTATCTCGGAGTTCATGTCATAATATCCTACGGTATCCTTGTCCGAAATCACCGTAATATTCAACACATCATATAATCTGTGATAAACCACGAAATTTTCCTTTTCATACCCGGTAACTCCCAGCGAAAGAAGATATTCTCCGCCCTGCAGGTCAATTTTCTGGGTAAAGGTAATATGCTTCACTTCGCCCTTCTTTACAGGCTGCAGAAAGGCCTTTTCCACCATGGTATTGGTTCCCGTAATTTCCACACCCTTGATATTCTTAATGGTAAAGGCAAAAATCGGAGCCTCAATATCCTGCAGGAAACGTACCGACATATGAACGGAACATTTCTGCCCCTTGATAATGGCACCGGTCCGTCTTCCCTGACCATCTTCCACATCATATTCTTCAATCACGGCCTGTCTGGTACCATACTCCAAAAGCTCCGGGTTCTGGACATTTGCGTTCTGTGCAGAGTCTTTCGGCTTTGCTGCATCCATACCGCTGTCTCCTGTGCGGCCCGCCTTACGTGCTGCCGAGGTGATGCTTTCATCATGGAGCAGATTCTGATCATCACTGTCCGGAAGTGGATACTGTCCAACAAGTACCTGCTTATAGGCATCAATCATTTCCTTCGGGGTTCCTTCCCCTAGCTTCACACCCTGATTCAGCAGGACCACCCGGTCACAATACTTGCTGATACTGCTTAAATCATGGCTGACGAAAACAATGGTTTTCCCAAGCTTCTTGAATTCTTCAAATTTATGGTAGCATTTGGCCTGGAAGAACACATCTCCTACGGACAATGCCTCGTCTACAATCAGGATTTCCGGCTCTATATTAATGGCAACCGCAAAAGCCAAACGAACGAACATACCGCTCGAATAGGTCTTCACCGGCTGATTTACATATTCTCCGATATCTGCAAATTCCAGAATATCCGGTAGCTTTTCATCAATTTCCTTTTTGGAAAATCCAATCATGGTTCCATTCAGATATACATTTTCAATACCGTTGTATTCCATATTGAATCCGGCACCCAGTTCAAGCAGTGCCGAAATCCGTCCATTGACCTCCACATTTCCCTTCGTCGCATTCAAAACACCTGTTATGATTTTAAGAATTGTGGATTTTCCGGAGCCGTTGGTTCCAATAATACCAACCGTCTCTCCCTGATAAATGGTCATGTCTACACCCTTTAAGGCATAGTGCTCCCGATACTTCTTCTTTCCGGATAGGCCAAGAGCTTCCTTCAGACGGTCTGAAGGTTTATCATACAATTTATATACTTTTTCAACACCAGTTGCCTGAATGGCAATTTTTCTTTCTTCCATGATCTGAACGATCCTTTCTCACTGCTCTCTTCCTTTTACCGGCATTTCATCCATTCTGCAGTTTCCCTGTCTTCCTGTCGTTATCCATTCTGTATTTCCGTACACACTTTCCCGTTTTTGCTCCCATTACAGCACATCTGCAAAGTGCACCTTCAGACGCTTGAAGATCAGGGAACCCACGCAGAACAATGTCACTGTAAAAATCCAGAAATAGGTAGAGGAATAAAAATGCTCAAAGAACCAGCTTTCCTCATATATGGCGCTTCGATACCCATTTACAATATAAGTCAGCGGATTCAGTTTAAACAATACCCGGAGCTTCGGATAATTTTCGAGCATACCGATATTCCAGAGGATCGGGGTAGCCCACATTCCTACCTGAAGTCCGATATTAATAATCTGCGCCAGATCACGGAAAAACACCACAATCGCACAGGTACAATAGCTCATGGCCAGCATCAGCACAAACAGGCAGAAGCTGTAATAAAAGATCTGCAGGGTATACAGATTGGGCATATATCCATACATCATTGCAATAATCAGTAATACTCCTACAAAGAATGCATGAATAAAGGTTGCCGCCACCAGCTTAATGATGGGCAGAATACTGATCTTAAAAACCACTTTTTTGACCAGATAACTGTATTCCAGCAGTGCATTTGTTCCATTCGTGATTCCTTCCGAAAAATAAAACCAGGGTACAAGTCCCGCTGTCAAAAACAGTACATACGGTACCTCTACCCCACTCGCCACCATCTGGCTTCTCGTATCAAACACCACATCAAATACAATCCAGTACATGACAACCGTCACGACCGGCTGCACCAGTGCCCACAAAAATCCAAGATAGGATCCAGCATAACGCTTTTTAAAATCATTCTTCGCAAGCTTCCAGATCAGCTCCCTGTTCTGGAAAAGCTCCTTCGGAATAATAAAAATACGGTCATAATAAATACCAAAAATAGTGCATGCCAGCAAAAGCAGCGCGCATGCACATATTTTCTTAAGATCCTCGGTCGGCTTATCTGCCAGAGGATTATTGTGAAGGATCACCATGGCTGCGGTTGCCGCACATACTATATAAAAAAGTGCGATTCCCACAGGCTTGGAGATCCGCCGTTTATTTTTCTTTGTTTCCTGTCTTACTTCCTGCATAGAATCATCCGTTCGCTTTCATTTACCTACCCGGTAATTATTGATTGCGGGACGCTGTATATTCTTTGATTCCGCCCCATTTGGTATCCTTATCTGACATAATCAGATCTTCTTTTGATGCAACCGGCCAGTCAATTCCGATATCCGGATCGTCAAATTTCAATCCTCCCTCGTCGTTTGGATGATAAAAGTCCGTACATTTATAGACAAATTCCGCGTAGTCGGACAATACCACAAAACCATGAGCAAAATTCTTCGGAATAAAGAACTGCTTCTTATTCTCAGCTGACAGAACAACACCAAACCACTGTCCATATGTCGGAGAACCCTTTCTGATATCTACCGCTACATCAAATACCTCGCCATTTACAACTCTTACAAGCTTGTCCTGCGGATAATTAATCTGAAAATGCAGTCCGCGCAATACTCCTTTTACGGACATAGACTGGTTATCCTGTACGAATTTTATATCAAAACCGGCCTCCTGCATCTCTCTCACATTGTATGTTTCCATAAAATATCCGCGCTCATCGCCATGTACTGCCGGCGTAATCACACATAATCCTTC
>ERZ779643.2473-NODE-2473-length-10590-cov-2.172852_pt1 | contig 10590 bp, 9 predicted proteins | sample MGYA00511564_ERZ779643 | MGnify/ENA primary metagenome ERZ779643 (study PRJEB29588, sample SAMEA2147114) | human gut metagenome | biome: human gut; feature: human-associated habitat; material: faeces | place: Denmark | collected 2008/2010 ... | reverse complement strand
TTAGTAGTTAAAGAAGAAGGAACAGTTGAAGAAGGCGATACAGCTGTTATCGATTTCGAGGGATTCGTTGACGGTGTTGCATTCGAGGGCGGCAAGGCTGAGCACTACAGCCTGACCCTGGGCAGCGGCAGCTTCATCCCCGGCTTTGAGGATCAGATCGTGGGCCACTCCGCTGGCGAAGAGTTCGACGTGAACGTCACCTTCCCCACCGAGTATCAGGCTGCTGAGCTGGCTGGCAAGGCTGCTGTCTTTAAGATCAAGCTGCACGAGGTCAAGTACAAGGAGCTGCCCGCTCTGGATGACGAGCTGGCAAAGGACTGCTCCGAGTACGACACTCTGGACGAGTTCAAGGCTTCCATCCGCAAGAACAATCAGGAGCAGCTGGACAAGCAGGACGATCTGGCTGTCGAGAATGCTCTGGTCGATCAGGTCATCGAGAGCATGGAGGGCGAGATCCCTCAGGCTATGTACGATGTCCGCATGGACGAGATGGTCAACGACTTTGCTTTCCGTGTGGAGCAGCAGGGTCTGCGTCTGGAGGACTACCTGAAGTATATGGGCCAGACCGTGGAGCAGTTCCGTGCTTCCTTCATGCCGCAGGCTGAGAAGCAGGTCAAGATCGGTCTGGCTCTGGAGGCTGTTGCCGCTGCTGAGCACATCGAGGCTTCCGAGGACGAGATCAATGCCGAGATCAAGCGCATTGCTGACCAGTACAAGATGGAAGAGGACAAGGTTCGTGAGCTGGTCAACGTTGAGGATCTGAAGCAGGATCTGGCTCGCACCAAGGCCATCGACTTCATCAAGAGCCACGCTAACATCGTGGAGAAGCCCGCAGAGGCTGAGAAGGCTGCTGACGCTGAGTAATCAGTGCCGGGCCCTGTAAAGCGCCGCAGGCGTTTTATCAAAGGTTGTTAAAATTGACCGGTACGGCTGAACTTTACAGGGAACCCGTATCGGTCAATTTTGCCAATAAACTTAAACCATTTTCAGGAGGCGAACTTTATGAGTTTTGTTCCTTACGTTGTCGAGCAGTCGGCGCACGGAGAGCGTTCCTATGATATTTTCTCTCGTCTGCTGAACGATCGCATCATCGTGCTGAGCGAAGATGTCAACGATACCACCGCAAGCCTTGTGGTGGCGCAGCTGCTGTATCTGGAAGGGCAGGACCCGGATAAGGACATCAGCCTGTATATCAACAGCCCCGGCGGTTCCATCAGCGCCGGTATGGCCATCCACGACACCATGCAGTATATCAAGTGCGATGTTTCCACCATCTGCATGGGCATGGCTGCCTCTATGGGCGCATTTCTGCTGGCAAGCGGCACCAAGGGCAAGCGCTTTGCGCTGCCCAACGCCGAAATCATGATCCACCAGCCGCTGGGCGGCTTCCAGGGCCAGGCCACGGATGTGGACATCCACGCCCGCGAGATGCTGCGCATCAAGGAACGCCTGAACACCATGCTGGCCGAGAACACCGGCAAGAGCTACGACGAGGTGGTCCGGGCCACGGAACGCGACAATTTCCTCACCCCCGAACAGGCCCTCGAATTCGGCATCATCGACCGGGTACTGGTATCGCGCAGCGATATGACGGAGAAAAACTAGTCTATGTCCAACAGCAAGAATTCCGGACAGGAACCGCTGCGCTGCTCCTTCTGCGGACGCAGCGAGCTGGAGGTGAACAACCTTATCGTGCAGGACAACGCCTGCATCTGCGACAACTGCGTGCGCGCCTGCGGCGACATCATCGCCCGCGACAAGGTCCAGCAGCAGGTGGAGGAGGCCGACGAGCGCCTGCTCTCGCCGCAGGAGATCAAGGCCCGCCTGGATGAATACGTCATCGGCCAGACCGAGGCCAAGAAGATCCTCTCCGTGGCCGTGCACAACCACTACAAGCGCGTCTTCTTCGCCGATGCCCTGGGCGATGACGTGGAACTGGAAAAGAGCAACATCCTGCTGGTGGGTCCCTCCGGCAGCGGCAAGACCCTGCTGGCCAAGACCCTGGCCAAGGTGCTGCGCGTGCCCTTTGCCATCGCCGACGCCACGACCCTGACCGAAGCCGGTTACGTGGGCGAGGATGTGGAGAACATCCTGGTGCAGCTGCTGCAGAATGCCGACTACGACATCGAAGCCGCCAGCAAGGGCATCATCTACATCGACGAGATCGACAAGATCTCCCGCAAGAGCGACGGCCCCTCCATCACCCGTGACGTGTCCGGTGAAGGCGTGCAGCAGGCCCTGCTCAAGATCATCGAAGGCACCGAGGCCAACATCCCGCCCAAGGGCGGCCGCAAGCATCCCCAGCAGGAGTGCCTGCAGATAGACACTACGAATATACTCTTTATATTCGGCGGCGCGTTTGTCGGTCTGGATAAGATAATTGAAAAGCGCCAAAGCTCTTCATCGCTGGGATTCGGCGGCGAAATAAAAAAGACGGATTTGTCCGAAGAGGAAATATTAAAAAAAGTGCAACCGCAGGATCTTATCAAATATGGGCTTATTCCCGAATTTATCGGCAGAGTACCCATCACGGTCAGCTTGTCGGCGCTGGATGAAGCTGCGCTCGTAAATATACTCACTCAGCCCAAAGACGCGCTTGTCAAACAGTATATCGAGCTGATGAAAATGGACGGCGTTGACCTGTCATTTGAGCCGGACGCGGTCAAAGCGATAGCACATAAGGCCATAGAGCTCAAAACCGGCGCCCGCGGACTTAGATCGATAGTGGAAGATTGTATGCTTGATACAATGTTTGACGCGCCTACCGATAAATCGGTGCGCAAAATCATCATCACGAAAGATTCCATAATAAACGGCACGCGCCCCATAATAATTAAAAAAGAAGAAAAATCTGCTTAAATATCCAAACGGCATTTCACAATAGGAATGCCGTTTTTACTTGAAAAAATCATATTATTATGATACAATAATAAAATAATACCCGTCGCCCCGTCATATAAGGGCGCATGGGCTTTGTAAAAACACAAAAACTCGATTGACAATACGGCATAAGAAGGTAGAATATATGGAAGACAATAATATTATTACAGGCGAGCGGGAAAAACAACGGATGAAAGTAGTTTTTATACGCACAAACGTTCTTTTCCCCCACCAGATTTTAAATTTCGAATTAGGTAAGGACAACGAAATTCTGCGCGTTATAGAAGACGCTCGCGCAAAAAACGAAGATGTCCTCGTGATCACCGAGAAGAACGGGAATATAAATAAATCTCTGCCGAACGACGCATACAAAGTGGGAACGACCGCAAAAGTCACGCAGATTCTGCGATTGCCCAACGATACGGCGCGGGCCATAGTGCGTGGCGAACGCCGTATGATGGTGGAAGAATATATTTCCGTTGCTCCGTTTGTGGCGACGGTTACGCCTTACGGTGAAGATGTCGCGGCAGATGACGCCGAGACCAAGGCTCTTATCAATCTGATAAAGGAAGAATGCGGCCGCACGCTGCAAAATTCCGCAAAATTCAATAAGGACATTATTTCGCAGGCCGACATAATAAACGTTGACCGGCTGATATGCGAACTCGTGTATTATCTTTTCAACAACGACGCGGATCGTCAGCGCATCTTGGAGATTTATTCGAAACGCGACCAGCTGGAGGCGATATATGCAAAGCTTATTTCCAGCGGGGAAGTGCTCGCCGCCGAAAAACGCATATCTCAGCGCGTAAAAGAGAGCGTCGATAAAAATCAGAAAGAATATTATCTGCGCGAACAAATAAAGGCCATTCATGACGAACTGGGCGACGATCAGGAAGAAAAAAATCAATATATGGAGACCGCGCGCGAAAAGAAGTTGCCCGATTACGCCGTCGAAAAACTGGAAAAAGAGATGTCGCGTCTTGACAAGATGGCTCCCAATTCACCCGAGGCCGGCATTATACGAACATATATCGAATGGTTGCTGGATTTGCCGTGGGGAGTGGTATCAAATGAAAATCTCGACCTTAAAAAAGCCGAAGAAATTCTCGACCGCGATCATTACGGCTTGGAAAAAATCAAGCGCAGAATTATCGAATATCTTGCGGTTCACAAGCTTACCGACAACAACAAAGGCGCAATATTGTGTTTTGTCGGCCCGCCGGGCGTAGGAAAGACTTCGATTGTCGAGTCCATTGCGCGGGCAGCCGGAAGAGCGTTTGTTCAGATGTCGTTGGGCGGAGTGCGCGACGAAGCGGAGATACGCGGGCATCGCCGCACATATATCGGCGCGATGCCGGGCAGAATACTTGCCGGCATGAAGACGACGGGCGTCAATAATCCCGTGTTTTTGTTGGACGAGATAGATAAAATGTCCAGCGACTTCCGCGGCGATCCCGCCAGCGCAATGCTCGAAGTTTTGGATCCCAATCAAAACGACAAATTCAGGGATCATTATCTGGAAATTCCGTACGACTTGTCCAAAGTCATGTTTGTCGCCACCGCGAATACGACGGACAGTATTCCGACGCCGCTATTGGACAGAATGGAACTTATTGATTTGACGGGATATACCTATGAAGAAAAATTGCAGATAGCCAAGCGTTATTTGTTGAAAAAGCAGGCGGAACAAAACGGTATGGCGGACTGCGATATCGAGATTTCCGACGATACGCTCATGAAAGTAATAGCAAATTATACCCGTGAAAGCGGCGTCCGCAACCTGGAGCGCGAAATAGGTTCAATAATACGCAAGTTAGCCGTTAAGCGCGTCGAGGACGGCACAACGCGGTTTACCGTCGATAAAAACAACCTTAAAGATTATCTCGGAGCGGAAAGATTTTTGGATACGTCAAAAAACAGCCAGTCACTGGTGGGCGTTGCGACGGGACTTGCATGGACGAGCGTGGGCGGCGTGACGCTGCGAGTAGAGACGGTACTGATACCCGGAGGCAAAGGCGACGTAATACTCACCGGCAATATGGGCGACGTCATGAAGGAATCGGCAAAGACGGCTTTAAGTGTTGTTAAAAGCCGTATGGAAAAATACGGGATTGAGCCCGAAAAGTTTACCAAGTACGATTTGCATATACACATTCCCGAAGGCGCCACTCCGAAAGACGGCCCCAGCGCCGGCATCACGCTTTCTACGGCGATTATGTCGGTCATGACGGGACGCAAAGTAGACGAAAACGTCGCTATGACGGGAGAAGTTACGCTTACAGGTCGTGTTTTGGCGATAGGCGGCTTGAAGGAAAAGTCGCTGGCGGCATTCAGAAGCGGAATAAAGACGCTCATTATTCCGAAAGAGAACGCCAAGGATATCGACGAGTTACCGGCGGAAGTTAAAAATAACCTTGATATTGTCACGGTTGACGACATCGAACAGGTGTTCGAAAAGGCTATTTTATGATTAAAAACGCAAAATTTATTACAAGTATTGCGGATATAAACATTTATCACGAGTTTTCGCAGTCATACGATTGTCCCGAAATATGTCTTTTGGGCAGGTCAAACGTAGGGAAATCTTCTTTTATCAATTTTTTGACGGACAGACGTAAATTGGCAAAAACTTCTTCCACTCCCGGAAGGACGCGGCTTATAAATCTTTTCGAAATAGACGGCGGAAGATTTATGTTTGTCGATCTCCCCGGTTACGGATATGCCAAAGTAAGCAAGAAAGAGAAGGAAAAATGGGACTCTTTGCTGGGCGGATATGTCGAAACCAGCCAAAAACTGAAACACGCGTTTGTCTTGGTGGATTGTCGTATAGAACCTACTATACTTGACAAACAAGCGGTGAACTACCTGTATTTTTACAATATCCCGTTTACAGTTATAGCGACAAAGTGCGACAAATTATCCGGCGCCCAGCGCGGCAGAAATATGCAGACGATAGCCACGGCGCTTAAAATAGGCGTGGGCAATGTCATACCCGTGTCGGCGGTAAGCGGACAGGGAAAACAGGCCGTTTTTGCCCGCCTGGACGAAATTTTGGAAATACAGTAACATCTCGGGGCCTTCCGTAATAAAATTTACGGGAGGCTTTTATGAATAATATCAATGTCGGAAGAATCAACGGCAATGCGCTGTGCGGGCTTTGCGAAAAAGTCTGCATACGAGTGGATAAAGTGTTGGACGGGTGCAAATGTTTTTTCAGCGGCGTGCGCGAAGACAATATTCCCGTGGCGTTTTCGGAGGGCAGCGCACCGACGGCGCCGTATAATTTTGTTGCCGTTGAGGGAACGGGCGGCGTGACCGCACAGAACATGACTGTGTCTTCCGCCGATGCCGGCAGACTGCGGATAAGCTACAACGCGCTGTTTCCCGTCAGCATAACTTTTACCGACGCGCAAAACCGTTCGTATTATGCTCTCGGAAATATAAGTCAGCCGGTTTCGGTAGTATTAAAAAATCCCCCCGTCAATCAGCCGTATTCAGTGGAGATAACGGGCAGACTTGTGGGAAAGCAAGGCACATTGACGGCGGCGGGAGCAAGTTTTTCGTGCTGCATTGCGATAATTACGGCGCTTACGGTAAAAAGCGATATAGTTCTGCCTGTTTACGGAGACTGCGTATATCCCCATTGCACCGCCGAGGAGGACGAGTGCGCCGCACTTTTTAATACGCCGCCGTTTGCATGAATCAGCTTAAATTAATTGCAAAACAAAGGATATTATGATATAATTTGACCATGAAAGTCTTTGCTATAAGCGATTTGCATTTGTCCATCAACAATCCCAAACCCATGAATATTTTCGGCGAGGTTTGGGATGATTATTTGACGCAGATAGAGCAGTCATGGAAAGAAAACGTCGACGATGGCGACATAGTGCTTATTGCCGGCGATATCAGTTGGGCAATGAAACTGCAGGAAGTGGTCCCGGATATCAATTATATATCATCCTTTAAAGGGAAAAAAATATTTATACGCGGCAATCACGATTATTGGTGGTCGTCGATATCGGCGGTAAGGACCATGCTGCCGCCGGGGATGTATGCGCTCCAAAACGACGCGGTGAGGATAGAAAACGTGGTTTTTTGCGGCAGCCGCGGCTGGACGCCTATTGAGGAATGTGAAACGGACGCCGATAAAAAAATATATGCACGCGAACTTATCCGCATGAGAATGTCGCTCGATTGTGCAAAAAAGCTGCAGCAGCCGGGAGATAAAATTATCGCGATGGTACATTATCCGCCCTTTGGCTGCAGGCTGGATGGCACGCCCATGACATGTTTGTTTGAAGAGTATTCCGTTGATTCCGTGGTTTACGGCCATCTTCACGGAAAATCTGTACGGGCTGTAAAATATATGCAAAAAAACGGTATTTCCTATTACCTGACTTCTTGCGATCTTGTCGACAACAAGCTTATAAGAATTTTGTGACCGCAACTTCTCGCTACGGCAAATTTGTGTGCGAAATGAGAATGTGCGTGATGTGACTTATTGGATATGCGCCTATAAACCCGGATTTTAATAATAGTATAATAAAGATAGTCAAGCTCTCCTTTACGGGGAGCTTTTTTAATAAAGCGTTTAAGCAGTAAAGAAGGTGTTGCGGATATGGTGGTCAGGAAGGGTCACAGATATGGTGGTCAAAAAGGGACGAAATATTTGCTTTGCTGTAACTTAAAACAATAATAGTGCCGACAAAAACGATGCGGTATAAGACTATACAGCCAAAATCTTGGCTTATTATGTGATAAAACGTGGTTTTTGCGATGACAGGCCGTGGCCAAAAGGGTTAGTTATGAATATCCAGTGGTTAAAAAAAATAATAAAAGGGTCAAAAAGGGTCAAAAATGGTTGACAAGACACTTTTTGTGTGTTACAATAAATATACTTAACACAGGAGGTGACGATAAGTGCTGCTGTTTGGTAAATACGAGCATCAGATGGATGAGAAAAAACGTATTCGCATCCCGGCAAAACTCAAAGACGCACTTGGCGCCAATCCTGTAATAATGAAAGGGACAAGTCCGTGTCTGGTCGTTTATTCCAGCGAACGAGCAAGCGAAGTTATAAAGGCAAAGTTCGAGAAGATAATCGACGGCACCGTTACCGACGAGGACGAAATGGATTTGCTGCGCGACTTGACATCCAATACGCAAAACGCCGAGGAGGACAAGCAGGGCCGTGTAAAGATCGAAAAAGATCTGGTGGACTACGCCCGTCTTAAAAAAGATATCGTCACTATAGGTGTTTACGACAAGGTGGAAATCTGGAGCGCCGAAGAGTGGAATAAACGTCAAAAGGCCAAGTCCGAGAAAAATAAATAATATTGCACGGAGAAAATTATGGAACCATATCATATTCCGGTAATGTTCGACGAATGCATGGAAGCCTTACAGGTAAAGGACGACGGCATATATTTTGACGGAACTTTGGGAGGCGGCTCTCATACGGCGGGAATTTTGTCCCGCGGCGGAAGAGTCATAGCGGTTGACCGAGACGATGACGCTATCGAGTATTGCCGGCAGCGTTTTGCCGATTCGCCGTTTGCCGATCATCTGACCATTGTCAAGAGCAACTTCAAAGATTTTTCGCATATCATCGCCAAACTCGGAGTTAAGAAAATCGACGGCGCGCTACTTGACCTAGGCATCTCTTCCCATCAGATAAGTAGTGTGGAAAGGGGCTTTACTTTTCAGCAGGACGCCCCGTTGGACATGCGAATGGACAGAGAGCAAAAACTGTCGGCAAAAGATATAGTCAACAGCTGGCCTCAGGAAAAAATTGCCGACGTGATATTCGATTACGGCGAAGAAAAATTTGCCAAGCGCATAGCTGCAAACATTTGCGCCTTTCGTCAAAAGAAGGAAATAGAAACTACGTTCGAGCTGGTTGACATAATAAAACACAGCGTCGACAGCGCGGCAATGAAAAACGGACATCCGGCAAAGCGTACATTCCAGGCGCTGCGCATCGCGGTAAACGATGAGCTGAGCGGACTGGGCGAATTGATAGAAGACATTGTGAACAAACTCAATGTAGGCGGTCGGATAGCTATTATTTCTTTTCATTCGCTGGAAGACAGAATAGTTAAACGCAAATTTGCCTTCATGGCCACCGATTGTATTTGCGATAAGACTTTACCGGTGTGCGTATGCGGTCACAAGGCGGACATCAAAATAATCGGTAAGTACAGACCGAGCGAAAAAGAACTTGACAAAAACCCGCGCAGTTCGAGCGCTACCTTACGGGTAGCCGAGAAACTGGCAAAAAAATAAAGAATAAATTTTTAGTGAGGTACATATCATGATAACGACGAGAAGAACAGCCGTAAGCGACAGAGATTTTGAAACAAAGCAGAACACTGTTATAGAAACCGATTTTAATACAGATACGTCGGCTTATGTAGACCCCGTCATAAAACCTCTTCGTGCGGACGCCCCCGTTGTGACAAAGCGTATTACACCGGCAATGGACAACAGCGACATTATGCCCACAATCAAGGTCTCCAAAAAGGAAGAGAGAAAAGTTGTCGAAAACGAAGAGATCGAAAAGCCTGCGCAAGCTGTTCGCGTGGTCGATGCCAAGACTAAGGCCGTCATGATAACCTATCTCGCGGTGGCTTTCGTTATGGCGCTTATCGTTCTTGCGACGGGACTTATCATCACAAGCCGCACAACCGAAGTAGCGGCATTGGAAAACGACGTAAGAACGGCATACAATACCATTCTCGGACAGCAAGATACTATGGATTATCTCTCCGATGAAGACGTTGTCGGCTCCAAGGCGGAAGGCATGGGCATGACGAGCGCCGGCGCCGCTCAGGAAATCGAGCTTATACCCATCGGCGACGAAGTTACTTATGAAGAACGTACAAACGCATTTGATCGTTTTTGTGATTTTATAAGTCAACTTCTCGGAGGCTGAAAAATTAAATTGGATTGTAATAGTTTAATCACTACCAGAAAAAGATTATTGATTTTAGTCATTTCAATAGTCTTTTTCTTTTTTGTATTGTTCGGGCGTCTTGCATGCGTGCAGATAGTTTCGGGAAGACAATATTCTGCCCGCGCCGCCGAACAGTGGTACAGAGATTTGCCGCTTGACGCCAAACGCGGCGTCATTTACGATAAAAGCGGCAATGTCATCGCAGGCAACATGACGGTATACACCGTTTATGTGCGCCCCGGTTCGGTTAAAGACGCCCGTAACGTGGCGGACGTTTTATCCGAACGACTTAACGTCGACCGCGATAAACTGCTGCAAAAAATCGAGCGGCACAGCGTAAGCGAAATAACAGTAAAACGCGGCGTAGACGAGGCGACGGGAAAAGCTCTTATGGAGCTTAATTTACCCGGCGTATATTTTTCAGTAGGCTATACGCGCAGTTACCCTCATCCGGAATACCTTGCCCAGGTGGTAGGTTTTACCAATATAGACGGCGAAGGGCAAAACGGCCTGGAAGGCTATTACGATAAATATCTAAAAGGCGTCGACGGGCAGTATCTTGTGCAGTCGGACAATCGCGGCGGAGAAATTACTAGCGGCGAAAGATATTATGTGCCGCCCATACAAGGTGCGGATATTATCACGACCGTCGATATAAATTTACAGGCTTTTTGCGAAGAAGCCGTGTCGCAAGCAACGATGGAATGGCAGGCAAAGGGCGCTACAATGCTTATTATGGAAGCGGACAG
>ERZ779643.2463-NODE-2463-length-10623-cov-3.184709_pt1 | contig 10623 bp, 6 predicted proteins | sample MGYA00511564_ERZ779643 | MGnify/ENA primary metagenome ERZ779643 (study PRJEB29588, sample SAMEA2147114) | human gut metagenome | biome: human gut; feature: human-associated habitat; material: faeces | place: Denmark | collected 2008/2010 ... | reverse complement strand
GACAACAGGTTCTACGTTTGAAAGTTATACGCTCGTTGGCGACGTAACTATTCTTCGCTTGAAGTTTGAAACGGACGGAATTACCTACAACTTGGGCGTTATAGACAACAAGCAATCGGGCAGCAAAGATCCGTCCAACAAAACGGACATCGACATAAGTCTGAACAAGCGCGGAAAGATGATTTTGTATCTCTTGATGCTCATACTTTTAATCATCCTTCTCGCCCCGATTTTGCCGTATGTTCTTCAAGCAGTCGTATGGATAATTTCGCTGCCGTTCAAAGGTATTTCGGCGGCTGTAAAATCCACTAAACGACGCGTGCCGAGAAGCGTGTCAGAAAAGAATTTGCCGACCGGTGGAACACAGGCGGAAAGTAAAATCTAACGAAAAGACGCCGGCGAATCGTATGGATCGTCGGCGTTATTTTTATCTATAAAAAACAGGAGATTTTCAATATGAAAACACTAAAAAGAATCTTGGCGATTATATCGCTATTCATAGCCATTTTGGCGGTCAGTTATATCGTTTATACGGCAAAGCAAATACCGCCCGAAAATGCGATTTCGGAGGTGCTGCATGAAATGGCAAAAACGGCTTAATATTGCGCTCACAATAGCACTTACCGTGGCGTTTGTTTTGCTTGGAGCGTTTGTGTTCAGATTGTCATATTTGCGCGGTATCGAGGCTTTAACCGACCTATTTGGAAGTATAAAATACTATTTTTGTAAAATATTCGACTTGCCGACAAGCGAAAAGCCTGCTGTTTCCGAGTTCTCTAAGGTGATTAAATGGGACTTGTTATTGCCCGAGAATTTTGAGACGTTCAAGGCAAATTTCATAGTCTTTTGGAAAACCTTCGCCAGCAAAGGAAACTTCCTTGCATGGCTCAAATTCACGGGTGAGAAGGCAGGCGGTTTTTCAAAGATAATATTGCTGATTTTGCCTTGTTTGCTGGCATTGTTTATGGTGGTCAAAACCTTCTATAATAAGCCCAATACAAAGCACAACCAAGATACCCTTCCACTGAAAATCTATAAGAAGATTACACTCTATTCTTACGTGCCGATACGAGACTTTTTGAAGCAGTATTATGAGTATGTGAAACAGCATTCCGCAATATGGATTGTTTGGCTTATTCTGTGGGGGGATAATCTCAATATCGCAAGCATAATAATCGCCTTTTTCGCCTACTATTTTTACTTTGCTGTGACCTTTGATTTCGGCTCGTTATACGTGCAATTTGTCAAGGCTGTTATGGACTTGCAGGTGATAGTAAGATATGTCCCCTTTTGGGCAATTTGTATCGTTGCGTGGCTTGGTTTCGAGCATTGGAGAAAAAATCTCGCGCTTGCAAAACTCAAACGAATGGAGATGTCCAACAGGGGTTTTATAAACGACCTACCCATTGTTTCAATGACCTGCGGAAGTATGGGTAAAAAGAAGACCACAATCATTACGGATATGGCTCTTTCGCAAGAAGTTATGTTCCGTTCCATTGCCTATGACAAGTTGCAAAAGACGGATATGAAGTTCCCCAATTTCGGCTGGGTTGCTTTTGAAATGGAGCTTAGAAAGTGTATGGAACACGGTGTTGTTTACAATCTCGCCACCATAAAAGAGTGGGTGAATTTGAAACGGCAAAGATACGAAAAGCACCACAACGATGCTTGGCAACTCTTTGGATATGACAGTTGCAGATATGGACTTTACTACACGGACGGACTAAGGACAAGTTACATATTCGACGTGCTTTCGACCTATGCGCAACTCTATTTCATCTACGTTATCCAAAGCAGCTTGTTGGTGTCCAACTATTCAATCCGCGAAGATAATTTGATGATAGACGAGGGCAACTTTCCCATGTGGTCCAACGATTTCTTTAGGAAGGAAGAACGTCCGTCTCGTCACGCTCACATTTTGGACTTTGACGTATTGCGACTTGGGAAAAAGGTGATTGAAAACAATCCGAACGCAGGAAGTTTTGAGTTTGGTGTTGTGCTTATAACCGAAGTGGGTAAAGAGCGCGGCAACAATCTTGAATTGAAAGAAGTCAAGAAAGGCACGTTTGAAACAAACCAAAAGAACGACCTTTTCAACAACTGGCTCAAAATGTGCAGGCACTCGGCAACCGTTGAGAACTTCCCGTTTATAAAAGTTTTCACCGACGAGCAACGCCCTGAAAGTTGGGGCGCAGACGCACGAGATCTTGCCGACATTGTGACGATTATCTCTACGGGAGAAACACACGTTGCTTTGCCGTTCTATACGCTTGAAGAAATGATAGCGGAAAAGGCGTTCAAGTGGTTTATCAAAATGTATTACGATTTTCGTTACAAGCGTGGGGACAACACGCTGTTTATGCACACGCTCAAATGGTTTGTGAATTTGCTGTATCAACGCAACTTGAAAATCTATAACAAGTACGGATACTCAACCGTGTTTGTACAGACGGAACAAGGCACTATGGATGGAAAGAAACATCGTGAGAGATACAACCTTATGAATTACAAGATTTATAAGGAGCGTTTCTCGACAGACTGTTTTTCGGATTATTTTAGTGACATGGCTATAAAGGCAAAGGTCGGCTTGAATGACTATATCACATATGCGACCGAGAAAGCGAGCGTGGATGAACTCAAGAAGCAGCATAGTTATTTCATAAACGCGCTCTATCGTGATAGGGGGTGATGTATATGTTTTATAAAGACGCAAAGGTTTATAGCGACGGCAGTCACTACATTGCAATACCGCATACGAACAATCCTTGCAAGCGCAAGCGTGTTGTCGAAACACCTGTTGAAGTACCCGAAGAAGCGCAAATTATAAGCGTATCAAGCGACGAACCCGAAACGCAAGAAATTATGTCACAAGAAATTAAAGACGAATGGGATTTTACGGATATGACACCGGTTGAATCGGATGATATGCCGTTTGACGTTGAGCCGCCAAAGCCTAAGAAAAAGTATGTAAAACTGAGCGAAGTATTTGAAAAACTGTATGCCGAATCCAACGGTATGAGCAAGAAAACACGGCACAATTTTTTGTGCAAAGGTATGCGCCCGTATTTTTCCAAAGAGCAAGATGCAGACGCTTATGTCGATTCAAAGCTCGATGCAAAATTAAGAAATCTCATAGCGAGAAAAACACGTTTTATACGCAAGGCATACCTTAATGATTTCAACTACTTCGTGACATTCACATACGACGATACCAAGCACGATGAAGCGTCATTTAGGAAGAAGTTGAGCATGTGTTTTAACACGTTTCAAAAGCGTAAAGGATGGCGTTATATGGGTGTGTGGGAGCGTGCTCCAAAGACAAAAAGGCTTCACTTCCACGGTCTGTTTTATATACCAGAAGGCACTATTCCGGGCAATATGATCGAGAAGAAGGATTTTAATCTCAATACGCATAAAATGCAGTTAACGTTGCAAAGTGAATACTTTAACTCGCGATTTGGACGAAACGACTTTGAACGCATAGACGATAATCTTGTAAAAATGGGCAACGCGATGGCGTATATTTTGAAGTACATTGACAAGACTCACGAGAAGATTGTTTACTCTCGGAAACTGCCTGTATATGTAATATCCGACATAGACGAAAACGATGTGCTATGCAGTATAGGCATTGAAGAAAAGAAACTATTATTGCAAGACAAATTTATGTGCTACAACGAAGGCGAACAGATTGGTGTAATAAGCCAAAAGACAAAATCGCGCCTACGAACTTCCAACTAAAAACCACCGAAGATTCTGAGGCAAGACACCAGCAACGGCATGACGGATAAGCGAGGATTTCGCCAAGCGGGTTAGCGCGAAACCTCGCTCCGCTCCGTGCTGATCTGCCCGGATTCGGGTTAGTGGTTTAGAGAAGACGTGCCGTAGTCTTGCGCGCGCGTACGCGTGCGCACTTGTATCAAGACTACGGCACGTCTAACAGGCAAACATTTAAAGCTAATGATTGATTGATATAAAAGCAAGTAATATAGACTATGCTTTATAATGAAGTTAGCGAAATAAGATTATAACAGGGATTTGTGTCTTGATTTTTCTCCTATATTATGCTATTATACTTTAAATATCGTATATGGAGATAATCAATGCCAAATATTTCACAATCAAAAAGAGAAAGAATGCTATCTTTCTTAAATGAATTAAAAAATACACATTGCGATGATGCGTCTATTCGTGCATTCAATGAAATAGAGAATTACCTGAATGAAAAGAAATTCGGGCTTGTATGGGAAGAACATACCGAACAAGTCGATGAAATGCTTGAATCAAACATCCCTGTTTTTACAGAAGATAAAGCACGTCGAGTTTTGGAAAAAAACAACCTGCCATATAATTTTATTTTGGAGGGGGATAATTTACAATCGCTTTATCTTCTCGAAAAAACTCACAAAAGGAATGTTGATTGTATTTATATCGATCCTCCATATAATACTCGCGCCAAAGATTGGAAATATAATAATGATTATGTTGACAAAACAGATGTCTATCGTCATAGCAAGTGGCTTAGTATGATGAACGTTAGATTGAAATTGGCAAAGAAATTATTAAAAGACGACGGGGTGCTAATTTGCGCTATTGATGAAAACGAATTGGGCACGACCCTGTTATTGCTGGAAGATGTATTCGGACAGAATTATTCTATTGATCCTATTACGGTTGTCCATAACCCGCGCGGAGTACAGGGAGATAATTTTTCATATGTAAATGAATTTGCAATTTTCGTTTATAAAAAGGGATATAAGGTTATTGAGCATTGCTCCGTTGCTGATGAGGATATTGATTGGCGCGATTTACGTGACAATGGGCATGAGTCATTGAGAATGGATGCTGCTACTTGCTTTTATGCTATTAATGTCACGCCCGATGGGACTATAGTCGGGTTTGGTCCTAATATGACGCACGAATTAGATTTTCATCCCCATCGTAATGTGTTTAACGATGATGGAACTATTTCGATTTACCCTATAGATATTCAAGGAATAGAACGCAAATGGCGATATAATACTGAGTCTGTTGTAAACATCAAACATCTTCTTAGAGTTAAAAAAATAAATGGAATATATGATATTGAATTAGGCAAAAATTATGCTCCTTACCGCACGGTTTGGGTTGACAAAAAATATGATTCAAACGAATATGGAACACAATTGATTAATGCTATGGTTCCAAAGAATGACTTTTCATTCCCTAAGTCCGTCTATAACACGTATGAATGTCTTAGAGCGGTAACTTTATACAGACCGAATGCAATAATTGTTGACTTCTTTGCAGGTTCTGGCACAACCGGGCATGCAACATTGATGCTTAATGCTGAACTTGGCGGAAATCGCCGATTTATTCTTTGCACAAACAATGAAGTTGGAGAAAAGAAAGAAAAAGAATTCAAAGCAACTCACGGAAAAATTGATATTGCTTCTAATGAGTGGAAAGAGTTTTGCGAGAAATATGGCATTGCATCGTCAGTTACATATCCTCGTTTAGTCGCTGCAATCAAAGGATTTATACACAATAAAGATGTTAAAGAAACTCTTTTTGAACAAAAAATAACTCCAACCGTCTTTAAAAAAGCAAACAAAACAATAGAAAAGGCAGAGAAAATTATTTCCGCCAACAACGAAAAATATGATGAGATAAAATGGGTTATTGAAGATAATATACTTAAAATCATTGGCATTACAAAAAAAGGTAATCATGTTGCAGGAATACCCGCCAACTTGAAATATTTCAAATGCGATTGGACGCCGCGAAAGCCTGAAGATTATTTGTTAAGCAACGCGCTTTGCCTGCATATCAAAGAAATGATAGAATTGCAGACGGCACAAGAAGTTGACGGTGTGAAGAATGTTCTTATCCTTAACCGAGACGATTTCAACAAGCATGTTCTGAATGCCGAATCGTTTAAGAAGATTGAAAATATCTGGCTTAATCAAAATATGGTGTTGTCGGTGGAAGAAATGAATTTGCTCGCACAAAAGAGCTTTAAGTACATACCGAGAGAATACTTCGGACAAGAATTAAGGGAGGCAGCGGAATAATGTTTTTAGGTAAATTATACGATTTTCAATCAAAACACGAAGAAAATTTACTTCGCAAATGCGCAGATTATGAGGAAATGGTGCTTTCCGCTCCTACCGGTGCGGGCAAAACTGTTTTAGCAAGTAAATTTATTGACGATTATCTCGACGAGAACCCGAATACGGTATTTTTGTGGCTTTGCCCGGGAGCCGGCGGGCTTCACAAACAGTCGGAAGACAGTTTTAAAGAATTGACCTCGGGTATTTCCTATGGCGATGTTTATGATTTTATTACCGAACCGGATCCGAGAGGACAAGTTTTCTTCATTAACTGGGATAAAATCAATAAAAAATCCAACGTGGTTTTGCGTGAAGGCGAGCATAAAGATTTAATGGCAAAAGTGCTTTCTTGCCATAACGAATGTATCGATATTTTTATGCTTATAGACGAAGAACATAAGTATAAAGATACGGCAAACGAATATATCGGTAACATTCAACCGAAACACGTGTTGAGAATATCCGCCACACCGATCAGCAAAGGCGACCACAATGAAATTATTACGGACGACGAGGTAATCGGAGCAGGTCTAATTGCCGCGGGGATATCCATTAACGAAGGTGTTTCAAAAGCAATACAAGAGAATAATAGGCTCGATGACGACTTGCTGCTTATTGATTTGGCAGATAAAAAACGTAAAGAAATACAGGAGGAATATGATAGACGCGGTTTGAAAATCCGTCCGCTTGTTATCATTCAATTCCCTAACGGTTCTGACGAATGGATTTCAAGAGTTAAACGTGCGCTGGAAGATTTGGGTTATCCCGAAACGTCGGGTTTGGTTACTTCCTGGTTTAGCGGAGATCATCCGGACAATCCGGAGGAAATCAAAAAACTTGACGGACAATATGCATTTTTGCTTTTCAAACAAGCAATCTCGACCGGCTGGGACTGCCCTCGAGCAAAAATCCTTGTAAAACTGCGTGAAGGCGGTACCGAAAGATTCAACGTTCAAACTGTCGGAAGAATTCGTAGAATGCCCGAACGCAAACATTATGATTGCGATTTGATAGATAATTGCTATGTTTATACCCTCGATAGTGAATTTAATGAAGGATTGACGAGTAGTTTAAGCGGCTCATTCTATACCTATCAATATAAGCGTAAAGCGACCGCACCCTTTTTTGTTCTCAAGAAAGAATGTCTTAACGGAAGCGATCGTTTTGCCGTCGATCCGCAAGCTGTTGTCGAAGTTGTGCGAAATCGTATGCTTGAAGAATGCGACATCGATCATAATGGGAAACTCGATAAAAACGAAATGGCAAGAACTAAAGGATATGTTTTTGGTACATTGTTGAAATCCGAGGCATTTGAAGGCGTTGCGAGAACGACTCACGATATGACAAAACTGAGTATAAAATTCAGCGGCGAACACCAGATAAACAACCACGACGATGGTTTTATTATTCGTGATGCAAAGAGAAGGATTGCAAGCGCTATCGGTATTGACGAGCATATTTCTAACAATGCTTTACGCATTTTGTTTGGACCTATGGATATGCAAATGAACATCCTTTCACAGTCGGAACAGGAATATGAACGATGCAAGAAACTGATAGATGGACTAAGCTTGAAAGAGTATAATGCTTTCTTGGTTAATAATAGAGACCGTCTGATAAATGTGTTCAGCCAAATCGATGAGAACAGCTTCGTGGAAATCGAAGAAACTGATGTCCTTGTTTCTGATTGGTCCATTCCACGCGAGCAATATTATAAACAGCAAAAACATATGCAATCAACTAATATCTGCAAAAAAAATATGTTTATCGATTATGGCAACAACATCTTAATTATGCCCAATAGAACTTTTTCGGAAATTGAATTTGAAAGGTGGTGCGAATCGTGCAATGCTGTTAATAGTTACTACAAAAATGGAGATAAAGGCGATGACTTTTTCAGTATTGTCTTTAGGAAAGGATTTAGAAGAAACAATTTCTATCCTGATTACATAATGACTACTACATCAGGGGATATATGGATTATAGAAGCAAAAGGTGGACTGAGCATTGATGGCAGTTCTAATAATATCGATAGATATGCACATCACAAATTTGAAGCATTAAAAGAATATGCTAGCCGTCATCCAGAGATAAAATGGGGCTTTGTCCGAGCGGTTGGCACGCAGCTTTATTTGTCAAACACCATTTGGGATGAAAATGTTATGAATAAAAATGTTTGGAAACCTATAGAGCAGTTTTTGTAATAGACATTATGCTTATGAAAGAAAGTAGTAAAATAGAGATAAGGATACCTAAAGAGCTAACTCCCGTTAATGCAATCAACTTTTCGAATTATGTTGATGAGCTAATTCAATAAATAGAAAGGGTGAAATAATTGGATCATTTTCATACAATGGGAAAGTGTATCGCGGCATGCTTTTAAATGTTTGCAAATTTAATAGAGGATTATACCTTGAACGGAAACAACCAGCGACTGTTATTGTTAGGAAATACAAAGAAGACAGTGGATTATTTGTTGTCTTGGAAAAATACAAATATGAAAAAGTTGTTGCAAAGAGTCAAATCATAAACTGATGTGTAAAACTCAATTATAAAGCCATGTTTTTTTAATTTGTAAGTGGAATTTTGGAGATAACTAATGATAGTTTATAGCGGAACAAAAGAGATACTAAATAATGATATTATTCATGGCAATCTTGCTTTAAAAGTTGAAAATGCTTTTGAATCAAAGCTTCATGAACATGTTGCAGATAATGAGTTTCGAGCATGGGAAAACTCTTTAAGGAGAATGAATGATGTCCTTCAAATGACCGCTCTTCCGAACGATGTCGAAGTGGCGGTAGAATTCCAAATTCCTTTGACATCAAAACGTGTTGATTTCATGATTGCCGGATGTGATTCCGACGACAACAAGCATGTGGTTATTGTGGAATTGAAACAATGGGAACAAGCAAGAAGGACAAGCCGCGACAGTCTTGTAACGACATATATTAACGGTGGAATTAAGGTGGTTACACACCCATCTTATCAAGCTTTTTCTTATGCAAAAACCATCGAAAACTTTAGCGCTTCTGCTCAAGATGCCAATATACATCTCTACCCTTGTGCTTATTTACACAATTACAAATGGCAGTTTAGAGATGAATTGGCAAATGGTTTGTATAAAGAGATTGTCGACCAATCCCCCTTCTATATTAAAGATGAAGAGCAAGAGCTCAAATCTTTTATTGAGCATTACATCAAAAAGGCCGATCAAAACAAGATTTTATATTTAATTGATAACGGTAGATTGCGTCCGTCAAAAGCACTCCAAGACGCACTAAAAAGCATGATGGATGGCAATGAAGAGTTTATTATGATTGACGAACAAAAGGTTGTGTTCGAAACGGTCAAAAAACTAGTCGAAAAAGCTATCAAAGAAAATAAGAAATACACTGTAATTGTAGAAGGCGGCCCCGGAACCGGGAAAAGTGTTGTCGCAATAAATCTACTGGTTGCGCTTCGCAAATATGTAGTTAATTATATTACTAAAAACTCTGCTCCTCGTGAGGTTTATTTCGCAAAACTCAAAGATGCTTATAAACTTGGATATGTAAAGAATTTGTTCAAAGGTTCAGGCTGTTATTATGATTGCCCGGCTAATACCTTTGATTGTTTAATCGTTGACGAAGCCCACCGCCTCAATGCCAAATCCGGCATGTTCCAAAACAAGGGTGAAAACCAAATAAAAGAGATAATCAATGCTTCAAAGGTTAGCGTATTTTTCATAGATGAAGATCAAGTTGTAACATCAAAGGATATTGGCTCAATAAATGGAATAAAACATTGGGCTGAAGCGCTTGGTAGTGAGTTGTACTACAATGATGAAACCAAACTCGTGTCGCAGTTTAGATGTAATGGTAGTGATGGTTATATTGCGTTTTGGGACAATATTCTTGGTATTCGCAAAACAGCAAATTATGATTTATCAGACTTGAATTATGATGTAAAACTTTTTGAGGATCCAAATGACATGCGTCTAGAATTGCTTAAAAAGAATCATATCAATAATAAAGCGAGGATGATAGCGGGATACTGCTATGAATGGGTTTCAAAGAATAATCCTAATGGTTATGTATACGATATTAATCTCCCCCACGATTTTCATGCAAAATGGAATTTTGGCACTACCAAGACGTGGGCTATTGATCCGGATTCTTTTGCGCAAGTCGGTTGTATTCATACATCGCAAGGCCTTGAATTTGATTATTGCGGTATTATTATCGGCAAAGATTTACGCTATGAGAACGGACATATCATCACGGATGCTTCTAAACGTGCGAGATCAGATAAGAGCCTAGTTGGATTGTACAACAATCCATTAGGTGTCACAGCGGACAAGATTATTAGGAACACATACAAAACTCTTTTAACGAGAGGACAAAAAGGTTGCTATATCTATTGCGAAGACCATGCTCTATTTGAATATCTTTCGCAATGGCTTCCGGTTGTACATCGAAATGATGAAATGGACGAAATCTAATATTAGGACGTATTGACTAATTTGTTAATTTATGCTATAATTCTACGT
>ERZ779643.2458-NODE-2458-length-10643-cov-1.730355_pt1 | contig 10643 bp, 11 predicted proteins | sample MGYA00511564_ERZ779643 | MGnify/ENA primary metagenome ERZ779643 (study PRJEB29588, sample SAMEA2147114) | human gut metagenome | biome: human gut; feature: human-associated habitat; material: faeces | place: Denmark | collected 2008/2010 ... | reverse complement strand
ATGAGCTAATACCCCGCGAAATAATAACGATGCAAAGATACATAGAAAATCAATAATACAAAGCTTTTGGGAAAGTTTTTTTCATGTGAACAAAAAAATTATTTGCCACTTTTACTCCAAAGAGTTACTGTTGCGTGAAATTGTTAACCAATAGCTGACCAAGTTTAATAGCATAACAAGCGAATAACCCCGATTTGTGACAAGTCGGAGCTATCTAAATCATAAGTTAAAAGTTATTATGAAAAATCATTGTTGTATCAATACTATACCCCATCGGCATAATAACAGTCACAATAGTTACACGAACACCAAAGGGATCCCCACAGAAAGCTTCATTGGGAATACGGTGTATTTAGCTATGAATAACAACTATATGTCAAAAATGTACAGAATGGAAAGAAAAATTATACTGAAGCATCTTATAAAAAAGAATCATCGCTCAATCGGATGAAACCTGACATTATCCATATCAGCCCGGCAAAAAGCATGAAGGGAGAAATATACCGGAAATTCCTAGAAGAGAAAGAAATATTCATGTCCGCCAATAACAAATCCACCACAAATACAACCAAGGGTTGCTGCTATTAACGGCTACGTACCATTTCAATTACAGCACTGTATTTCACAACTCTATGATTGGCAAGGCAAAAAGAGATGTAAAAATTGCATTAAACCTCCTCTATCGGCTTGGACCAAACTTCCTCTTTCGTTTCTTTACACATTACGGAAATAGTTCCTCCAACAAAATCCTTCACGTATCCTTTGCGTTCAGCCAACATATCTTCAGCCATTCTAATAGCCTTAGCCTTATCCTTCAATGAAAATCCTTTATTAGCAAAATCAGTACCTTCTTTAAAATATATATCATAAGTTTCCATGGTATCATCTTTTTTAAATTCGAGTGGCAAAGATAAAATCTACAATTATTATGTACAAGAGATTTCTTAATTATTTTTCGAATATCGTCAAGAAACAATTTAACTAAAAAAATTCCCGACTTATCACAAGCCGGGAATTCATGTAAAAGCACTATTATAAATATACTAACTATTGCAAAATTTTACCATCTTCACCTAAGAACAATGTCTGTTCATGAGCATCACTTGTTAACACATTAATTTTATAAATACGGCTTCCATCAATGCCATAGGTCATAAAAGCCTGCTTTATCATAGCACCTTCCAGTGCAAGCCTGTCCATCACAGCTTCCGGCAAATCATTCATATAGATTTCTGAAAAAACCAATTTCTTAGATTGTTGAGGCTTTTCCACTACCGGAACCTCTACCGGAGCCGCTTGAGCAAAAGAAACAGACACGCCTAAAGTCATTACTAATACCAATGTTACTAATACCTTTTTCATAATTACTTTGTTTTTTATTCATTTTTACCGATAGCAATAAAACAAGAAACGTGCCATAAATCTGCGTTTCTCAATACTTCATTAAAAATCAAGCATATACATATTTACATATCCATTTTTAGAAGTGTAGATACCTGTTGACAACACTACAAAAGTGTGGAAAAAGTCCACAAAATCAGATTTTATACCGGCGAACAAAAAGTATAGCCAAGCTGTTTTATCAACCTCATCAAAACATTTAAATGACCATGAAGAAAAGATACTATTCTATATGTGTGATATTATGGGTACTGATCACCACCTTGTCTGCTACCTCTCCCACTACATTTCATATAGCACTGAAAAAGATATATCCGCATGCCATGAACGTAAGTTGGAGCCAACAAGGGAATTATTATGTAGCCTCTTTTACTCAAAATGGTTTTGAAAAAAAAGTATGGATGAACGGTAATGCCCAATGGGTGATGACTAATACCAATTTACAAACTACAGATCAACTGGCACCTAATGTATATAATGATTTTACATTGAGTCCATACGCCATGTGGACTGCTACCAATGTAAATCTCATAGAATTTCCTAAACGAACCACTCTGTACGTAATTACTGTTAACCTAAACAATTCGTCGGCCACCAAACAATTATTCTACACTCTGAATGGCAGGCTAGTGCAAACACGAGACGTAAGTTATATCAATCCTACATTATCCCCCGGAATTTTTAATTTCTAATAGCCATGACACTAAACATTTCACCCCGGTTATTTGTTATTATATACATAAAATAACAAATACCATTATGACTGAACAGATAACCAACATTCCCGACAAAGGAAATAAAAAAAGAATAGTCATTGTCGGAGGAGGATTTGGCGGGTTAAAGATTGCACGCAAACTGAAAAGACAACACTACCAAGTTGTGTTATTGGATAAAAACAACTACCATCTTTTCCAGCCGTTACTTTACCAAGTAGCCACATCAGGCATCGAGCCCAGTGCTATTTCATTCCCATTCCGCAAGATATTCAAAGGATACAAAGACTTTCATATCCGCATATGTGAAGTACAACAAGTACATCCTGAAGAACAACAAGTCACCACTTCCATCGGCAGTCTAAGCTACGACTATCTGATTATATCTACCGGATGCTATACCAATTATTTCGGCAACAACGAAATAGCTAAACGCACCATGTCCCTCAAGACCACAGCAGAAGCCTTGCATAATCGTAACCAAGTACTTGAAAGCTTTGAAAAAGCATTGAACACTAATGACTCCAAAAAGCGGGAGCAACTGATGACCTTCATTATAGTCGGCGCAGGAGCAACTGGTATTGAACTGGCAGGGGCACTAGCCGAAATGCGTAAATTCATCCTTCCGCACGATTATCCCGATCTAGACACCAGTACGATGAGAATCATATTAATAGATGGTGGTCCACGCTTGCTTTCCGCCTTCTCCCCCCAATCTTCCGAAGAAGTAAAAAAATACCTCACTCATTTGGGAGTAGAAATATTATTGAACCAACAAGTAAAAAATTACGAGAATAATATGTTGGTACTGGATGACGGGAATTTTATAGAATCAGCCAACGTTTACTGGGTAGCAGGCGTAAAAGCAAACAGTCTAGCAGGCCTTCCTGCCGAATGCTATGGTCCAGGCAATCGTTTGAGAGTGAATGAACACAATCAGATACAAGACTTTAAAAATATATTTGCTATAGGTGACACCGCACTAATGATTTCAGAAGAGTATCCTAAAGGACATCCGCAAGTTGTACAGCCTGCCATACAGCAAGCCATGAACTTAATAAAGAATCTGAGAAATATCGAAAAGGGCCAGCCGCTCATCCCTTTTAAATATTATAATAAAGGGTCTATGGCAACCATCGGGAGAAATAATGCAGTGGTAGAATTGCAAAAGATACGTTTCAGTGGATTTCCCGCATGGGCAGTATGGCTATTTATACACTTGATGAGCATAGTGGGGGTAAAAAACCGTTTATTTATTTTTATAGATTGGATGTGGAGTTATTTCACCTACGACCCATCCCTGCGACTTATCATCAAACCACAGCCTTCTAAAGAAGAGACAGAAAATAAAAGCAACGATAAATAAAGCTTCTTTATCGAGAAATCCCATAATTATAGAAACAATTTTCGAACTTGCCCGACTATCATTGAAACAAAGAGTATATCATGGTATCGGGCAAGGTTAACTCTTATTCTGGCAATTATAGCAACTATACTCCTTCATAGGACACGTCAACAATTGGCAAACGATTATAAACTAGCATTTTAAAGTAAAGGGATGAAAGGATCTACATTTTCAGGACGTTAAATTAATGTAAAAAACTGTTTCATTTCCCATCCCCCTTACCTCATTTTACTACTTTTGCGCACACTCAGCCTATAAATGTGCAAAAGTTATCATGGAACTAGAACAGAGTTTTATTGCTCTTATCGAGCAAAGTATAAAAACAAATTGGTATTTAAACGCTCTTACAGACTATAAAGGCATCACATTGCAATACAGAGATGTGGCCCGTAAAATAGAGAAAATACATATCTTGCTGGAAAATGCCGGCATTGAAAAGGGAGATAAAATAGCCATTTGCGGGCGTAATAGCGCTCATTGGACAGTAACTTACCTTGCCGTCATCACCTATGGTGCCGTAGTTGTACCTATTCTACATGAATTCAAAGCCGACCAGGTACACAATATTGTAAACCACTCTGAAGCCCGCCTGTTGTTCGTAGGCGATCAGATATGGGAGAACTTGAATGAAGCAGCTATGCCTCATTTGGAAGGTATCATAGAATTGAAAGATTTTGGCGTACCCGTATCCCGTTCGGAAAAACTAGCTTATGCCCGCGACCATCTGAATGAGATATTCGGACACAAATTCCCCTGCCGATTCCGTCCTGATGATATTTCTTATGAAAAAGAAAAATCAGAAGACCTAGCCATCATTAATTACACTTCAGGTACTACCGGATATTCCAAAGGCGTAATGCTGCCTTATCGTAGCATACTCTCCAACGTGCTCTACTGTAAAGAAAAAATAGGTCTGAAAGCAGGTGACAGCGTCGTATCCATGTTACCTTTGGGGCACGTATTCGGCATGACTTTCGATTTTCTTTACGGTTTCACAGCAGGCGCCCATCTATGGTTTCTTACCCGTATGCCATCACCCAAAATCATAGCCGAATCATTTGCGGAAATCCGCCCGCGCGTTATAGCCTGCGTACCACTGATTGTGGAAAAAATATTCAAGAAAAATATTCTTCCCAAAGTAGACAACAAATTAGGTAAACTGCTATTACATGTTCCCATCATCAGTGATAAGATAAAAGAACTTATCAAGCAGAAGGCGATGGAGGTTTTCGGCGGAAATTTCATCGAAATCATCATCGGAGGGGCTCCTTTCAATGCCGAAGTGGAAGCCTTTCTAAAAATGATAGATTTCCCATACACCATTGCATACGGAATGACTGAATGTGGTCCCATCATCTGCCATAGTCATTGGACAGAACTGAAATTGGCATCTTGCGGAAAAGTTGCCGCACGTATGGAAGCCAAGGTACTGTCTCCTAACCCATCAGCCATTGCGGGTGAACTGGTATGCCGTGGAGCCAACCTGATGTTGGGCTATTATAAGAACGAGGAAGCGACTTCCAAGGTTTTTACGGAGGACGGCTGGTTGCGTACGGGTGACTTGGGGACGATCGACGCCGATAACCGTATTTATATCCGTGGTCGTAGCAAGACGATGATCTTGGGCGCTAGCGGACAAAATATTTATCCGGAAGAGATTGAAGATAAATTGAATAACATGCCGTTCGTTTCAGAAAGTATTATCATACAGCAGGCAGACAGCAAACTGGCGGCTTTGGTTTATCCCGATTTCGACGATGCCTTTGCTCATGGGCTGGATAATGACGCGATAACACAGGCAATGGAAGAGAACCGTATCAACTTGAATACAGAACTTCCTGCATATTCACAAATAGCCCGTGTAAAAATCTATCCGGAAGAATTCGAGAAAACTCCTAAAAAGAGTATCAAACGTTTCTTATATCAGGAAGTAAAATAACACCTGACAGAAAAAAGAACCTGCCTGCAACATATATAATGTATAAGTCTGAAGATTATAGATGTTGCAGGCTATACATCCGCATATATGGGCACCTGGATCATGATACGTGAAAGGAGACAATACAAAACATAATTTTACTCTTTCACCCCGATCAATTCTCCCCATAATTCCCCCTTATATCTACATTTTTATTACATTTGCACCCAAGAAACTAAAAATGTATGAAAATGAATATGCGTATAGCAGCAATACTCCTTTTAGGATATTGTGCAGGTATGTCAACTCCTGCTTTTTCCCAGAAAAAGGACAAGCTTAAAAAGGGTCCCAACATCTCCTTGAACATTTCCGCGAAGAAAGACAGTGTCAAAACCACTTATCTGAATATCGGTCTGCTTACAAATATCTATCAACTGAAAGGAATCGGCATCAACGCTGTGTCCAGTGTTGTACAAAACGATATGACGGGTTTCCAAATCTCCGGCCTTGCCAGCATTACCGGACGCCACGCTTCCGGTTTCCAACTGGGAGGTATTGCCAATGTAGCCGGAGGCAATGCCAATGGCATTATGCTCAGCGGACTGATGAATGTTGCCGGAGGGAAAGCCAACGGTATTCAATTTTCCGGATTAGGCAACATTGCCGGAAACATATCAAGAGGAGTTACCATCGGCGGTCTGATGAATCTGGCCGGCAACAAAGCCCAAGGAGTTCAGATAGCCGGCTTGGCCAACATTGCCGGAAAATCACAAAATGGTGTCGCTATCGGCGGACTTATGAACGTATCTGCCGAGAAACTGAACGGAGCACAAGTTTCCACCCTGCTCAATATCAGTGGCGGAAAAGCCAAAGGCGCTCAAGTCTCAGCCATTGGTAATGTAGGTGTAAACGTGAATGGTATGCAATTCTCCGCCATCAGCAATATCGCTGCCGGAGAAATCAGAGGCTTGCAGCTTTGCGGTGCGGTAAATATCGCCGTCAAAACGGAAAATGCCCTGCAATTCTCAGGACTGACCAATGTTTGCCAAGGCAAGTTACGCGGTGTGCAGTTCGCTCCCGGCAACTACGCCGGAGAAGTAAGCGGTGCGCAAATCGGTTTACTCAACCTGTGCGGCGGGAATGTAAAAGGGATACAAATAGGAATCATCAACCATAGCAAGGATACTACCGCCCATAAACTAGGTTTGGTGAATATCACTCCCAAAACCCGTATCCAGATGATGCTGTTTGCAGGTAACACCAGCAAACTGAATGCTGCCGTGCGCTTTAAAAACCGCCGGAGTTATACCATGCTGGGTATCGGTACACACTATCTGGATTTGAATGACAAATTTTCGGGCTGTGTGTTCTACCGTGCCGGTCTTTACTATCCCATCGCCTCCAAACTGGAACTAAGTGGCGACTTAGGTTATTTCCATATAGAAAACTTTGAAAATGAAGATGCGGAAACACCGGAACGCATGTATTCATTACAAGCCCGTATCAATCTGGAATATAAATTCAAATCCAGAATCAGTTTCTTTGCATCGGGTGGTTACGGCATGACGCGCTACTATGATAAAAATAAGTTCTACGAAAAAAAACCTATTTTCGAAGCAGGTGTTATCTTGTTTTAAGCAGCCCCGTCACCCTAGTATAAACTAATCCATACAGTATGAAACTACAGCATATCGCATTAGTCTGCCTGCTGGCATTAAGTGCTGGGAATGTCACAGCCCAGATACTCCACCGCTCCGATTCCATTTATACATTCACCGACCCTCGCCTGCAAAAAAAACACCCTTGGCGTGCCGCTGCCGAAACTTTCGGAATGAATGTCGGAGTATGGGCATTCGACCGTTATGTAATGAACGAAGACTTTGCCAAAATCAGTATCGGCAGCATACGGCGCAATATCAAGCATGGTTTTGTATGGGATAACGACCAATTCTCCACCAACCTGTTCGCCCACCCCTATCACGGAAATCTTTATTTCAATGCAGCACGCAGCAACGGACTTACCTTTTGGGAATCAACTCCATACGCCTTTGCTGGTAGTTTGATGTGGGAAATAGCCGCAGAAGTGGACCCGCCATCAATGACCTGATGGCAACCACCCTAGGCGGCATCGCCCTGGGAGAAGTAACGCACCGTATGTCTTCTTTGGTACTGGACGACTCCAAGCGTGGTTTCTCACGTTTCACCCGCGAGTTTTTGGGAACCCTGATCTGCCCCATGCGGGGATTGAACCGAATGATAACCGGCGAGATGTGGAAAGTAAAACGCTCTCATTACAAATACCACGATTACGACCGCATTCCGGTACACTTTTCCATAGGTGCCGGTGACCGTTATCTGGCCGACGACAATTACCTGTTCCGTGGAGAGCACAATCCCTACCTTGAATTCCGGGTACAATACGGAGATGCCTTCGATAAAGTGAATGACGGCCCATACGATTACTTCACCGCGCGGGCCACCTTCGGTCTTTCCGGGAACCAGCCTCTTATCAGCCAGATCAACCTGATGGGCAAACTATGGGGTGTCCCCCTGAAAACCACTACCGGCATGGAAATGATGTTCGGTATCTTCCAGCACTTCAACTATTTTGATTCCGAGGAAGTGATTGACGGATCGGGGCGTATCCCTTACAAGATTTCGGAAGCTGCCAGTGTGGGACCGGGTATGATTTATAAATTCCCTCAAATGAACAGTCTGGTAAATTTGGAGCAACGTGTATTCCTGAGTGCCATCCTGCTGGGTGGAAGCCTTACCGACTATTACAACGTAATAGACCGCAATTACAATATGGGAAGCGGATACAGCATAAAGAACAACACCATTCTGGATTTCGGCCGTTACGGCATGTTCGCACTGAATATGCATCTTTACCAGATTTTTACCTGGAAAGGATACGAACACAAGGATTTGGAAACAATAGATCCGCTCTATCTGAATGCGCAGGGAGACAAAGGAAATGTAATGCTCGCTGTGGTGAATCCGATTATCGAGCTAAATCTAAGTTCCCACTTCAAGACCAATATGGAAGTGTCCTATTACTACCGCCACACACATTATTCCTACCATGAGGACGTAAGATATAAGACCTTTGAAACCCGATTAGGATTAATTTATCAATTCTAAAGCAATGAAGAACGGACACGGCTCAAGGTTTCGGGAGTCATCTGTAATAAGGAAGCGATGTATACAAGAGGCGCACGCTTCAATATTTCGGGATGAAGCTGCAACAATCTGTTATAACGTTCATGAGCCGGTTCAAAACGAAGTGTGTCCGCCTTTACCTGTGACTCTATCAAAGAATGTTCGATAAAGCTGCGATAAAGACGTTCGATATCGTGATATTGATCTATCAATTTCTCCACTTCCACACGGGGTAACTCCCATACCACGGATGCTTCCAAAGTTTCCACCATCAAGCGGGTGGGCTCCTGTTTAAAATAACTCTCTATGCAAATAATCATTCCGTTCTCATAACCGATATGCTCAGTCAGATCTTTATCATACTTATAATAAAATTGTCTGAGCATTCCTTTTTCTATAAACAACATCGCTTTACAAACCTCACCGGCCTGCAAAACAATCTCCCCTTTACGATATTTTCTACAAACTAAAATTTCGGCTAATGCGTGAACACTTTCTCTACTGAGAGGATGGTTAACTTCTGCTATCCTTCTAGCTATGTCTATACTAGTTGTCATGTGCTCCCAATTTTTGTATTTTTTGCAAAAATACAAAAAAAGGCCGAATAAATAGATACAAATAACAAAATTAAGCCGATAATGTTCTGAATAATAGTTTTTTTTATATACTTTTGAAACGCAATAGTAATAAAACGACCTTTATGAAACTACTAGCCTCTTTAACAATCCTGGGTTTAGTCATGGCACAAAGTGTCACAGCCCAAACGAATTACACAAAGGATCCAGAAAGCTGCACTAGCATTATGGTAGGAAAGAAAGCAACTACCGATGGATCAGTTATAACCAGTCATACATGCGACAGCTGGTACCGAACCTGGGTAAACATGGTTCCGGCAGAGAGTTATGAAAGGGATACTGTAATGAATATTTACGATGGCCGTATGCATACCGAGTTTGTAGCCGACCAGACTAATGTAAAAATCAAGGGGCAAATACCACAAGCTAGAAAAACATATGCCTTCATGGACACCTCCTACCCTTGTATCAACGAAAAGCAACTGGGAATAGGTGAAACTACCGTAAGCGGACGCAGGGATCTGGAAAATCCCAAGGGTATGTTTATGATTGAAGAATTGCAACGTGTGGCATTGCAACGCTGTACAACAGCCCGTGAGGCTATCCGCCTGATGGGAGATCTCATAAAACAATACGGTTATGGCGACAGCGGCGAATGTCTGACCATTGCCGATCCTGATGAAGTATGGCACTTCGAAGTCTTCGGAGAAGGAAAAGATAAAATTGGCGGAGTATGGGCGGCAGTCCGTATTCCGGATGATCATGTAGGCGTATCTGCCAATATCTCACGGATCAGCACCCTCAATCTGAAAGATCCCGACCACTATATGGCTTCCGAAAATGTATTTGACGTGGCTAAAAAATTAGGGTATTGGGATGGAAAAGAACCTTTTAAATTTTGGAAAGCCTATAGCGGAAAGAATTACTCCGGCCAACTGAAATCCTTCAGCACCCGCGAGCACTTTATCCTGAATGCACTGGCACCGTCATTAAAGCTTGATTATGAAGCAGAAGAACTGCCTATCAGTGTAAAACCCGACAAGCAAGTATCTGTAACAGATGTTATGGCATTGCTCCGGGAAACATACGAAGGAACGCCGCTGGATATGACACAGAATCTGAAAGTTACGGTAAAAGATAGAAAAACCGGAAAAGTAGACACCATTATCAGCCCGAAAGCCAATCCGTGGATGCGTGGCGATGAACTGAATATGCTGAACGGTATTAAAAAGGGAGTTGTGAAATCAGTACGCAATATCGCAGTTCCGCAATGTGCTTATTCTACAGTTATCCAATTGCGCAACTGGCTGCCCGATGCAGTAGGTGGTGTGGTATGGTTCTCTATGGACAATCCCGGACAAAGCCCGCGCGTTCCGGTATTCTGTGGCATTACTGATTTCCCTGCTATGTATAAAATCTGCGGTAACCACCGCTATCGCGACGATGCCGCCTTATGGCACTATCGCCGC
>ERZ779643.2456-NODE-2456-length-10643-cov-2.328768_pt1 | contig 10643 bp, 9 predicted proteins | sample MGYA00511564_ERZ779643 | MGnify/ENA primary metagenome ERZ779643 (study PRJEB29588, sample SAMEA2147114) | human gut metagenome | biome: human gut; feature: human-associated habitat; material: faeces | place: Denmark | collected 2008/2010 ... | reverse complement strand
AATAGGTCAGACATATTTTGAAATATGTGCCTTGTATTTTTTATTTGCTCCCATGTGGGTGTAAAAAACTGAAATACAGTTTTCATTCCCCAACCTTGAAAATCCCGTTTTCCCGTGCCTGGTTTTAACCCGCCTGCACGAGGATTTTCATACGCTGAAACAGCTTTTTAACAGCCGCCAAACACACATCACGAAAAATTCATTACCTTTGCACGAAATAAATTCCAAACATCAAAGAATCATGGCGCAAGAAGACGTTTTCAAGAAAATAGTTTCACATTGCAAAGAATACGGATTCGTTTTCCCCTCAAGTGATATTTACGACGGCCTTGGTGCCGTTTACGACTACGGCCAAAACGGCGTTGAACTGAAAAACAACATCAAGCAGTATTGGTGGCAGAGCATGGTGCTCCTGCACCAGAACATCGTTGGGCTCGACAGTGCGATTTTCATGCACCCCACCATTTGGAAAGCCTCGGGACACGTGGACGCTTTCAACGACCCGCTCATCGACAACCGCGACTCGAAGAAGCGTTACCGCGCTGATGTTCTCATCGAGGACCAGATAGCCAAGTACGACGAAAAGATAGACAAGGAAGTGGCCAAGGCAGCCAAGCGTTTCGGCGAATCGTTCGATGAAGCACAGTACCGCTCCACGAGCCCGCGTGTGGTCGAACTGCAGAAAAAACGCGACGCATTGCACGAGCGTTACAAGAAAGCAATGAACGACTCCGACCTTGCCGAACTCAAGCAAATAATCATCGACGAGGAAATCGTTTGCCCGATAAGCGGCACGCGCAACTGGACCGACGTGCGCCAGTTCAACCTTATGTTCAAAACCGAGGTGGGCTCTACGGCCGAAGGCTCGTCGACCATATACCTGCGCCCCGAAACCGCACAAGGCATATTCGTCAACTACCTTAACGTGCAGAAAACCGGGCGAATGAAAATTCCCTTCGGCATAGCACAGATAGGCAAGGCGTTCCGCAACGAGATAGTGGCGCGGCAGTTCATATTCCGCATGCGCGAGTTCGAGCAGATGGAAATGCAGTTCTTCGTTAAGCCGGGCACGGAAATGGAATGGTTCGAGTTCTGGAAAAACACGCGCATGAAGTGGCACCAGGCTCTCGGATTCGGCGCTGAAAACTACCGTTTCCACGACCACGAAAAGCTGGCGCATTATGCAAACGCCGCAACCGACATAGAATTCCACATGCCGTTCGGCTTCAAGGAAGTAGAAGGAATACACTCGCGCACCGACTTCGACCTCTCGCAACACGAGAAATACAGCGGCCGCCAGATAAAATACTTCGACCCCGAAACAGGCGAAAGCTACACTCCCTATGACATCGAGACGTCGATAGGTGTAGACCGCATGTTCCTTTCGGTTATGTGCCACGCCTTTGAAGAGGAAAAACTCGAGAACGGCGAAACACGCACCGTGCTCCACCTGCCAGAACAGCTTGCACCCGTAAAACTTGCAGTGCTGCCGCTGGTGCGCAAGGACGGGCTGCCCGAACTGGCCGACAAGATTGTGAAAGACCTGCGTTATCATTTCAACTGCAAATACGAGGACAAGGATTCCATCGGCAAGCGCTACCGCCGCCAGGACGCAGTGGGTACACCGTACTGCATTACCATCGACCACGACTCGCTGCAGGACGAATGCGTAACACTTCGCAACCGCGACACCATGCAGCAGGAACGCATAAAGATTGCCGCATTGCGCGATACGCTTGAAGAGCGCGTAAGCATTACATCCCTGCTGAAGAAAATTGCCAACGACTGAAACAACGACTAAACTACAATAAACCTCATATATTATAATGGCTCTGCTGAAAGACCTGCGCACAATACTCGCTGCGGCATTGATGGCCTGCACGGTGGCGATACTGTTTTCATCGTGTAGCGAGACCGAAGATACCGATAATGAATTTGCCGACTGGAAGAACCGCAACGAAGCATATTTTGCAAACGCCATGCGCATTGCGGGCGATTCCATAGCAGAAGCCCGCGCTTTATACGGAAGCGACTGGGAGCAGCACTGCAACTACCGCCAGTATCTTTGCTACTCGCGACACAACGGTTCCGCGCATACGCAGACAGATTCCATTGCGGTTGAAATCCTCAAGCGCGGAACAGGTACGGTAAGTCCCTTTACTACTGATTCGGTAAGGATAGCCTACCGCACACTGCTTATTCCTACATCCGGACATCCTACAGGGCTTGTTGCTGACCATACCGGGGTGTCTACAAGTTTCGACAAAGTGTTCGACCGAAACACGATGTCGCCGGTGAACTTCCGTGTGGGGTCTCGGTCTCTTGTGAGGGGAGTGACAACAGCGTTGCTTTACATGAAAACCGGCGACCGCTGGAGGGTGACAATACCTACCGACCTGGCCTATGGCGAGCAAAGCGGGACATCTATTCCAAAGAACTCCACCATAATTTTCGAAATGGAACTCGTGGGCGTGTATCGCAACGGTACAACGCCGGGCACGTGGCAATGATAAATAAGCTCCTTGCAATTGTAAAAAAACAGGTCGCAAGTAAGATTCATACAAAAAGCCCAGGCTATTTGATAGCTTGGGCTTTTTGTTTTGATGATTTACAGGGAGTGCGTTCAAATTTTGTAGTTTCGGATTAATTGGCTAATTTTAGTCCTCAATTCCGTCTCTGTAACGCCGGCGGTAAGATGTATAATATAATAATGTCATGAAAATAAATGTTTCTAAGCTTTTTTTAGCTTGCTTGTTGAGCCAGTCATTGCTTGGCGTTAGTGCTCAGGTAGACATTGCTCCGCGTCCGGAATTGCTGGACGCACCTTTTACGGCAAAAGACCTTGAAAATTTCAAATCCCCGCCCAAAGTTTTTTACCCAGAAACGTGGTTTCACTTTATCGGCGGCAATGTGTCGAAAGAAGGAATCGACGCTGACCTCGAGGCAATCAGTGAGGCCGGTATCTCGGGTATTCAGTGGTTTCACGGCAATTTTGGAGGCCAATGGCCAGAAACGAATACGCAAATCAAGGCACTCACCCCCGAGTGGGAAGACATCGTGTCCCACATGGGAAGCAAAGCCACGGAGCTTGGATTGCGTCTCACAGTGCAAACCTGCCCCGGTTGGGCAATGGCCGGCGGTCCTTGGATAAAGCCCTCCGAAGCAATGCGCGATTTTGTGTGGAGTAAGACATATATAGATTCAGAAACCTCGGGTGCGGTGACTTTGCCCAAACCTCAACCCTCTAACGAGGAGTGGCGCGATTACCGCGATATATGCGTGCTGGCCTTTCCCACGCCTGTTGGCGACGGAGAGCAGCCTTATGCGCTTGAAAACGTAACATCCGACGATGACCTCGACTGGAAAGGTTGTCTTGATTCAAATGCCCCCAAAGCAATACGCCTTCAGGGCGGAAAGACTCATAAGGTGAATTTTACGCTGAAAGAAGGCAGCGTGGTGCGCACGCTTGTGTTCCCTTGTATAAATACAATGAATGGAAATTTCGTTTACAAGCCGGAAATTCACGTATGTCTCACAGCGCGCAAAGCTGACGCCGTTCAGTCAGACACGCTCGTGAACACCGAGTTCCCCAGCAGTAACTGGCAGGACTTTGACGAGTTGTTCCTTTCATGCAACGAAGTGGACGGAGCAACGCAATACGAGTTTACAATCACCAACAAACACGACATAACACTGAACTACCTGCGTTTTTTGCCGGCGGCAATGAAGAACAACTGGCGCGCCGAGGCCGGCTGGACTCTCATGTCGAAAGAAAGGAGTCAGGAACATCCCGCGCAGTCAAAGGAAGCCTATGTCAACCCGAAGGACATTATAGATATATCGCAGTTTATGAGCGCCGACGGCAAACTAAACTGGAAAGTTCCCTCGAAAGGCCGCTGGACGGTGCTCCGCCTTGGCAACGTGAACAAAGGTTGGAAGAACTCGCCCGCGCCGCCCGAGGCGACAGGCTGGGAGTGCAACAAACTTAACAGCATGGGCGCAGACGTACAGTTTGCAAACTACGTGGGCTACCTTGTAGACAAGCCTCTAAAGGATAGTAACGTTGGCGGAATGCTTATGGATAGCTGGGAATGCAGCACGCAGACGTGGACGGAGAGCATGGAGCAGGATTTCCGTGCGTTCAACGGCTATGAACTGCGCAAATGGCTGCCTGCAGTGCTGGGCTATGTAATCGGTTCTCAGGAAACAACAACACGCTTCCTGCTCGACTGGCGCCGTTGCCTCACCTCACTCTACAATACGCAGTTCTTCAAACGCATGACTGACCTTGCCCACCAAAAAGGTCTAAAGGTGCAATACGAAACTGCCGGCGGCGACGTGGTGCCTATAGACGTAATGGAATACTTCAAGTATGCCGACGTGCCCATGTGCGAGTTCTGGCAACCGTTCTCCGACGGTTATGTGGGTGACCTCAACTTCAAGCCGATAAGGAATACTGCCTCGGCCGCAAACCTATACGGCAAACGCCGTGTGGCAGCTGAAAGTTTCACTAGCTTTGCGCTTACATGGAACGAACACTTGCAAATGCTCAAGGAAGTGGCAAACTTCAACATGATAGAAGGTGTGACGCATTGCGTATTCCACACCTACACTCACAACCCGCAAGTAGGTTTCCTTCCGCCCGGCACGAGCTTCGGCAGTGGCATAGGTACGCCTTTCCTGCGCGGGCAAACATGGTGGAAGCACATGCCGCAGTTTACTTCTTACCTCGCCCGCACCGGCTATATGCTCGAGCGCGGCAAACCGGTGCGCCACGTGCTGTGGTATTTGGGAGACGAAATCACCCAACGGCCGGACCAGTTTGCGGCATTCCCCGAAGGTTATCAATATGACTATTGTAATCCTGACGTGCTGCTCAATCGCCTGTCGGTTAAGGACGGCAAGCTCGTGACACCCGAAGGCATTTCATACGATATGCTTTGGATTCCCGAAAACCAACGTATGCTTCCCGAAACACTCGTAAAACTAAGGCAACTTATTGACGACGGCGCAGCCGTTGCAGCAGCCAAGCCGTCGTCTCCGGCAACCCTGTCGGCTGCTCCCAAGGATACGGAAAAACGCTTCCGCGAACTGGTTAAGTCTATCTGGGGAAAACAGTCAGGTAACGGAGTTATAAACATAGGTAAGGGACGCCTCGTTACTGATACAGATATAAACAAAGCTATCAAGACTTTAGGCGTAAAACCGGATTTGAAAGTAAACGGAGGCGAGGTGCAATGGCTGCACCGCAAGGCCGAAGGCGCAGAATGGTATTATGTGACGGCCCCGAGGTTTGGCGAGTTCCATGGAGAAGTTGACTTCCTATGCACGGGAACGCCCGAGTTGTGGGACGCCGTGACGGGCAAGGCCTATGCCGCAACTTACAGCAGGCAAGGGGAATACACCAGAGTCCGCCTCGACTTGTGCAGGGCGGAAAATTGCTTCGTTGTATTTCGTAAGGACAACAGCACGACGCCGGGATTGACAGAGCGTTTCCCCGTGTGCAGCAACAAAGTTGAGCTTAAAGAACCGTGGACGGTTAAGTTCACGCAAGGATGGGGCGCTCCCGAATTGTTGGTCGAAGACGTGTTGCAACCTATCAAGGACATGAACATGGACAAGGAAGGCAAGTGCTATTCCGGTACCGTGGTATATGAAACATCATTCGACGCAGACGGAATAAAGAATATCGAAGACCTCGTATTGTCGCTGGGAAAGGTTAGTATGATAGCTTCGGTAAAAGTGAACGATGTGGACTGCGGCGTGCTGTGGGCAGAACCTTACAAGACCAGAATTGGACATGCCGTAAAGCCCGGACGCAACAAACTGACGGTGGAAGTTACCACTACCTGGTACAACCGTTTGGTTTACGATGCCGGGTTGCCCGAAGCGGAACGCAAGACATGGACAATCTCCGGCCCGGGAAAAGATTCCCAGCTTAGCGAAAGCGGCCTCATGGGACCGGTGAGCCTGGAGTTCTGATTACGGCCGGTAAATGTTGGTTGCAAATCTTTCGTCCATCGCTTTTTTATGAACAGGCAGATAGCCTTCCGGTATCTTCCGAAAATTATCTCTGAGATATTTTAAATTATGTCAGACATATTTCAAAATATGTCTGACATAATTTTTTTGAGGTCATAATCCTGTAATCCCGGAGCGGGAATATCGTATAACATGAAATACGTTTTTGCTGCTTTGCCCGATAGCGTCTTTTTTCGCGAGATTTTTATTCGAAACAAGTGCTTGGAAGCGTTTTTGGCAAGTGTAAAGCAACTTTCGTGCAAAAGTATATATTCTTATTTGCCATTCACGTTAAAATTCGTATATTTGCATATTGTTAATGGAACTAAATGCTGTAACGTTACAATACTGTGAATAAGCTCAAACGCATAAAACAAGTACGCATTCACCATGAAGGCAACCATACATTGGTTGGCAGTGCGTTGTTTCTGATAATGTGCTGTGCTGTGGCGTATGCCGTAGGCTTGCCAGACTTTGTTTTTTATGCTCTTGTAGCATTGTCGATAGCAGTATATGCGGTTATACTTAACTTTTTCCGTTGCCCGAAGCGCCGTTTCCAGGGCGATACTGCCGATGTGGTGGTTGCGCCTGCCGACGGTAAGGTTGTGGTGAACGAGGAAGTCGAGGAAAACGAATATTTTGGCGACCGCCGCCGCATGGTGTCTATTTTCATGTCGCTCGTAAACGTACATGCCAACTGGTTCCCGGTTGACGGGTATGTTACGCGTGTGGAGCACCAGAACGGCAATTTCCATATGGCATGGCTTCCGAAAGCCAGTTTGGAGAACGAACATTCCACTGTGATAATACGTACTCCGCGCGGCCAGGAGATAATGGTACGCCAGGTGGCCGGAGCATTGGCCCGCCGCATAGTAACTTATGCCCGTCCTGACGAGGAATGTTATATCGACGAGCATTTGGGATTCATAAAGTTTGGCTCAAGGGTAGATCTTTTCCTGCCGCTCGACGCGAAAGTAGAAGTGTCGTTGGGGCAGAGCGCTACGGGCAACCAAACTGTCATTGCACGTTTAAAAGCCGATTGATATGTATTCAGTGCTGTTTAGGAATTTTCCGAATGCGCTTACCTGTTGCAACCTTATATCTGGCTGCATAGCGGTAAAGTTCGCTTTGGAGGGAAATCCTCGTTTGGCATTCCTTTTCATTATAATAGGTGCGGTTTTCGATTTCTTCGACGGTTTTGCAGCACGCAAGCTGAAAGTCTCCTCCCCGATAGGCAAGGAGCTCGATTCGCTGGCCGATGTCATAACGTTCGGCCTTGCGCCGTCGGCCATGGTGTTCGACATGCTCCGCATATCCGCCGTTCCTGAGAGCATGTTGGGAGCGGCAGAAATATACCCGTATACGGCTTTCGTTATGGCGGCGTTTTCGGCATTGCGCCTTGCAAAATTCAACCTCGACAGCCGTCAGACAACGTCGTTCATAGGTTTGCCTACGCCGGCAAACGCCTTGTTCTGGGGCTCGGCAGCTTGCTCGGTCAACGCAGCGTTGTTGGCTTCGCCTGCAGCTGTTTATGCCATAATCTTTATGGTGTTCGCAACCTCGGCATTGCTTGTAAGCGAGATTCCCATGTTTGCCCTGAAGTTTAAGAATTTCACGTTTAAGGATAATAAGGTACGCTATGTTTTCCTTGTCGTTTCGCTGGCGTTCATTATAGCTTTCGGCATAGGCGGCTTTGCCGTTGCAATTCTATGGTATCTTATGCTTTCACTGTTAACCGAAAAACGATAGCGCATGTTAAAAGGATTAGGCTGCCTGGCAGTAATATTTTTTCTCATCTTCTTTGTGATGTTTAGGGTGCTGCGCAATATCTTCCGCGCCTTGACAGGAGATGACCCAGCACGCCGCGCACACAGGTATAACAGGCCATACCGCAACGATGACACGCGGCATACCGTAAATCCCGGGAAAGCAAAGGACAAGAGGAAAGTAATTCCCGACGACGAGGGTGAATACATAGAGTATGAAGATGTAGAGAAAAAATAGTTTTCTCCGCGTCCCGCCGTCCGGTTTTCAGTAAGCCCAAAAATATCTCTGAGATATTTCGAAATATGTCTGACATATTTTAAAATAGGTCAGACATATTTTTTATTTGCTCCCAATGCCTCTTTTCAGTTTTTGCGCGCAGTTTTCTTGAAAGACAGGTTACGGTTTCCAAGTGTCTAAAAATAGTCGAGAAGTCTCTTGAGCGATTCGGCGTCTTTCCAACTCCAGTACCTGTCTTTCATAAGTTCCTTGAATTCTTTTTTCTTTTCTTTGCGCAAGTGCTTTTTGAATTCGCTTTCCGAGGCCTTGAACGGCACTCCGCCTTTGAGAAAGTAATAAACGGCTTTGAGCGGGAATTTTGGTTCAATGGTGTTTCCGTAATAGTCGCCGTCGGTTTCAATGAAAATGTTGAACTCCGGAAGGTCGAGGAAACTGGTGTTTTCGTTCTTGCGTTCGGCTTCGCGCATTGCTTCCATGTCTACGGTTGTAATCTCTACAAGGTAGTTTCCGTTCTTTTCTGCAATGACACGCCCCAGCTGTTCGCCGGCTTTGCGGTAAACGGTATCACCGAAAGCAACCTCGATAACGTTCAGCAGGTTGGCTTTCATTTTCTTGTCGTTTTTCAGGAAAATGAGTGAGGCATCGCGCAGGAATATGTTTGCTTTGGCCGTTCCTTTTCTGCCGAAGGCGAATTTGATTTTAGCGTCCCGGAAATCATTGAATACGTAGGGCGTTTTTGAGAATCTTTCGACCTGCACCTGTTGTGCGGCCGTGCCTGAAAAATAAAGTATGGCTGCAATAAGGAAAACAAATCTCTTCATTTTGTTTAGTATCTTGTTAACATACGCAATATTAATAATTTTTATCCGATATTTAAGTTGCTTGTAAACAGGAAATTTGCGAAAAATTCTTAATTTTGCATACGTCTTGGGGCATTGTCAGCGCAGCATACGGCTTATGCCGTAATTCCCCGGGCATACATATAATAAAATACTTTCCTGATGAAGGATTTCGCCATAGTAAACGAGAAAAAAGAAGAAACAGCGATTCTTGTAGGCCTTGTAACAGAGCGCCAAAGCGAACGTAAAACCGAGGAGTACCTCGACGAACTGGAGTTCCTGGCCGAAACGGCCGGGGCGCACACAGTGCAGCGCTTTACCCAAAGGCTTGTAATGCCGAATGCCGTTACCTATGTAGGCCGCGGCAAGCTCGACGAGATAAGAGCCTATATCGAAACGGAAGAAGACGAAGGCCGCGAGGTGGGCATGGCTATATTTGATGACGAACTTTCTGCAAAACAGCTGAGAAACATAGAAAAGGTTCTGAAAATAAAAGTTCTCGACCGCACTTCTCTCATTCTCGACATTTTTGCAATGAGAGCTCAGACGGCAACGGCGAAGACGCAAGTGGAGCTTGCACAATATAAATATATGCTTCCGCGCCTGCAAAGAATGTGGACGCACCTCGAACGCCAGGGCGGCGGCTCGGGTTCCGGAGGAGGCAAGGGGTCGGTAGGCCTTCGCGGGCCGGGAGAAACCCAGCTCGAGATGGACCGCCGAATAATCCTAAACCGCATGTCGTTGCTCAAGAAACGCCTTGCCGAAATCGACAGGCAGAAAACAACCCAGCGCAGCGGGCGCGGCAGGCTTATAAGGGTGGCTCTTGTAGGATATACCAATGTAGGCAAAAGCACTCTAATCAATCTTCTTGCAAAAACAGAGGTCTTTGCGGAAAACAAACTGTTTGCAACGCTCGACACTACGGTGCGCAAGGTGATAATCGGAAACCTTCCGTTCCTTTTAAGCGACACCGTGGGATTTATACGCAAAATTCCAACCGACCTTGTAGACTCGTTCAAGAGCACGCTCGACGAAGTGCGCGAGGCCGACTTGCTCATGCACGTCGTGGACATTTCGCACCCCGACTTCGAGGAGCAAATAGAGGTGGTCAACAAGACTCTCGGCGACCTCGGATGTGCCGACCGGCCCGCAATAATTGTGTTCAACAAAACCGACGCATATACCTGGGAGGAAAAAGCCGAAGACGACCTTACGCCGTCAACCAGGAGAAACATATCGCTCGACGAGTTGCAGAAAACATGGATGGCTAAGCTCGGGGAAAACTGCATTTTCATCTCGGCACGTCAAAAAACAAACATCGACGAACTGAAAAAAATGCTTTACAACAAAGTACGCGAGCTGCATGTGCAGAAGTATCCATACAATGATTTCCTTTACGATACTTACGACGAGTAAACTCTATGCCCGCCGTCATGAAATAGCATTTAAACGAACAACATAAACAACAATTAAAACATTTGATATTATGGCTGCAAAACCTGAGTTCAAATACGCGCCCATGTTCCAGTTGGGCAAGGATACGACAGAATATTATCTGCTTACAAAGGACTATGTTAGCGAATCGGAGTTTGAAGGGCACAAAATCCTGAAGATAGAGCCCGAAGCTCTTACAGCAATGGCCAATGCGGCTTTCAGGGATGTAAATTTCCTTTTGCGCCGCGAACACAACGAGAAAGTAGCTGCGATACTTTCCGACCCGGAAGCGAGCGACAACGACAAGTATGTTGCACTTACGTTCCTGCGCAATGCCGATGTGGC
>ERZ779643.2452-NODE-2452-length-10657-cov-2.094133_pt1 | contig 10657 bp, 6 predicted proteins | sample MGYA00511564_ERZ779643 | MGnify/ENA primary metagenome ERZ779643 (study PRJEB29588, sample SAMEA2147114) | human gut metagenome | biome: human gut; feature: human-associated habitat; material: faeces | place: Denmark | collected 2008/2010 ... | reverse complement strand
CCGTCGGGAATCCATAGGCCGAGGCTGTACATTCCCTTTGCCAGACCGAGCGGAATCTGCAAGTCGGTAGAAATCGTATGCAGGAGCGGAGTGCAGGAGCTGTCGCCCGTTTCATACGGTTGCCAGTCATTCACATTCGCATCCGTCAAGGCGACATGGCAAACCTTACCGGACTCGTCAATCAAGACCAGATAGACAGGATGTTCATTAAACAAAGTCGAGAAACCGCGGTTTATCAAAGATATTTCGACAGGATTAGCCTGTCCGGCAAGCAAAACCGCCGGAGCCGTCATCTCCTGCAACTCGATACGATAACCGAGATGGTCCCGGATATAATCGAATACATTCCGTTCCGCTACAGAGCCATCTTTCCTGATGAAATACCCATCCGACACCGGCATCTTGTTCTCCCGCAGGAATTCTGTGGAAACAGGAGTTTCCTTCCAGTACATCATCGAATACTTATCTTTCGTATTCTTTTCCTTATAGTTATGAATCACGCTAAGAGAAGTGAAATGTTGCAGGAACAGGCGGCGTGCCGTTTGCAATCCATCAATGATCCACCCAGCTTCAGGATTATCGGGGTCCTCATTCATGCTCCAGGTTCCCCAAGGTAATTCTCCGTCGACCGGAAAACAAGGAGACTCACGCACAATCTGCTCATAAGCAGGCGTACCTTCTGACATTCCGCCATCCCACTGATGCTTTTTGATCACAATAAAGTCATCATGGAAAGAAATCCGTTTATAATCATCAGAAGCCGTATCCAGCAGGTTCTTATATTCGGGAACCCGTATCTGGACAGCCCGTCCTTCCGGTGTCATCCGGCAGATATGTTGCAAAATAGTCCGTTTCGTATCGTCCGACTTTTCGAGACCATGAAAAGAACTGTGCCATTCTCCCCAAGCACCGATCATGCCAGCCTGTACAACCTGAATCACATCCTTATTCTCTTCAAGGAAAGGCTTGAGCTGTTCCGTATGGCGAATGATGTCTTCCAATGTAGGACCAGTAGCCGCCCGCCCCAAAAACTGGGTTTCATAAGCAAAACGGAGGATCGCTTTCTTGCCTAAGGACCTTAATTTGTCAAAGAAAATATCCATTGTCCGAAAATCCTCTCCTGTCAGCTCTTTTCCGACTGCTCCCGTCAAATAGAAGTAGGTCTGAACCAGTGATACGCTATCGGAAGCATAGAGTTCGGACTGTTCTTCCAGATAAGAAGTGATATCAGGATATTCTTCGGGAGCCCAGACATAGTTCTTTTCCGTTACATCCAGTGCCACTTCAAGTCGGAATCCTCTTTCGGGGTTATACAGCCCTTCCATTCCAGCCGGATCATCCGCATAAATACCCCGGAAAGTACGATGCTGCACCCCGGAATCGCAAGAGGTGAAAAATCCAAGCGTCAATGCGGAAACCAGCATAAAGGTCGCAATGTTTTTCATATCAATCGTTTTTAGTTGTTGTTATAATCAATGTAGCCTCCTGCCCTTTCAGCAAGTCATCCGGCAGACCGGTAATCTTCCCGTTCACGATAACCGTTCCGGCATCCTGAACCAAGCGCAAGGCTTTATCATCCAACGGTTCCCATTCCACAAACTGTTGTGTTACCGTCCCGTCGTTATAATGCACATTTACAAACGAAGGCGTGTATAACAACTCGCGTGTCACATGTCCGTCAATATCGCGCAAGGTAGCTTTTCCTTCGGATACCTGCAAGCGTGCCGGCTCGATAGAAGTGATGCGTAACTCATTTTCCGGTACTGCCTGACAGCCTTCGGGTATCTTCTTGTACATGCGGATATAGTCGATATCGAAACTCTTCGGATACGGGACGGAAGGATCGTAAGTCCCTGTCCAGCCGTTTTTCGCTTTCCGATTGTCATAAAAAGAGATAATCTGGACCAGCGGATAAGTGATCGCCGCCTTATGCGTCATCACCCGTATGCCATCCACATACACAGTCACACCTTCCGGTGTCCAGTCGAAGCCATATACATGAAACTCTTCCGCCAATTTCTTATTGGCGAACCAAGGATGTTCCGTGTGATACTGGATCGTCGAGTCTTTCCAGCTGTGTACGGTAGACCAAATACGATTGACATCAGTCCCCAATATTTCAAAGATATCGATCTCGCAACTTTGGTTCGGATCATCTTCAAACCCGATCAACCACCAGGCACAATGCACCCCGCCCCCAGCTTGCATCTTGGCACGCATTTCATAATAGCCATACTGGTTTATTTGTGTAGCTTCCGTCTTGATCGAATGAAGGGCTTTCCTTTTCGGATCATAGTGATGCATACCGGTACGGCTGGCACTCATAAAACCCGATATATACATTCCCTTATCAAACTCATTTTTTGAATCCCGGTCGATCGTCAACCGGACCACCCCGTCTTTCATCTCATACGTCGGTGTACAGACAGTCCGGTCTTTCGGCCAAGAAGGCAGATACTCAGGAATCCATTTCGTCCGGTCGATCTCTTTCCCCTCGAACTCATCGTGAAAAATCAAACGGTAACCCTCTTTCTCCAACGGGCTGGCGGGATAATCCTGCGCCTGTATGTTCTGTGAGCCGACCAGCAAAAGGAAACAGGCAAGAAGTGTACTGAATAGATATTTATTGCTCATGATATTTATTTGTTAACGGAGAGAAAAAAGGCCGCGAATGATGCGGCCCTTTCTCAATTTAAATATAGACTCTAAAAGAATCGGATCAATAACCTGGATTCTGAACGATTTTGCCCTTACCTTCGTTGATTACAGCTTGAGGTAACGGGAATAAGACAAATTCATCTTTGGTAGTCGTACAACCACGGTCTCTTGCATTCTGGATAAACTGTCCGTGACGGATCAGGTCGGAACGGCGGACACCTTCGAACCAAAGCTCATGCCCTCTTTCATCCAATACTTTCTGCAAGAAATCGTCTACTCCTTTTACATCACCCATTGTATATGGATTCAGCTTGGCACGTACACGAACCTGATTCAACAGGTCCAGTGCTTCGGAAGTTACGGCATTTCCTTTACGAACAATTGCTTCAGAAAGCAAAGTCAGGACGTCTGCATAACGGTAAACAACCAAGTCGATCTGGCTGCCGTCACCTGTAGATTCGGGGTCTTCGCCATATTTTACAGGAACAGCTCCAGAATAAAGGTTACCATGTTTGGCGATATCAGACTCTTCATTAAACAATACACCATCAGTACCTACATATTCGCCAACCAAAACAGACAGACGGTCATCACCTTCCTCAAAGGTACGGTAGAAAGGCCAAGGAACTTTATAACCATCCCACTTCTGGATAGAAGTATTCTTAGTCGGATAGTTTCCCGGTAAAGCATGGTCATGCCACAACTGAAGATTTGTACCTCTTTCTTCCGTACAAGCAAAGATAATTTCCTTGTTCCCTTCATTTTCAAGCGTAAAGATATCTGCATATCTGTCCATCAATCCATAACCGTATTCGGCTTTCAACAATTCACGGCCACATTCTTCCGCTTTCGCCCAATTCTTCTCATGCATGTAATACTTCATTAGAATCGTATACGCCAAACCTTTATCAAAGCGTCCGAACTGTGTCGTACGGGTAGGCAAGCCTTTCAATGATTCAGTCAATTCCGTTTCAATGAAATTTGTCATCTCTTCTTGAGTCGCACGCGGCTCAATTACTTCATCCAACGGATTCTTCAAATCTTCCAGTGTCGGAATTGGAATAGGCCCATAGAAATCATACAATAAAAATGCCAGCCAACCACGGCCTAAATGAGTTTCAGCCATCAGTAAAGCCTTCTTCTCGTCACTCATTTCTACATTTGAGATACGATCCAATGTCAATGTCATTGTACCCAAATATTTGGCATAATCCGTATAATTGAGAGTCGTATAAGAATGATTCGGAGTCCAGTTATGAGTTGTCAGCGGAATCCAGCTATCATTCACCCAACAACAAACAGCAATATCGGTTGACATATCACCAATAACCTGGAAACTGTGAGCCGTACTGAATACACCGCTATACTCCGCACTACGGAAAGGAGCATAAACACCTCCCACAACAAGCGCCTCCGCATCCTTTTCATTCGTCGGGAAAAAATCCGGATTGATCGCATCATATCTTTCCGAATCCAAATTAGTACATGAGGCCAATGCGCAACAGCACATTACTGTATATAATAATTTCTTCATGACTTTATCTTTATTTTTAACTGTTTATACTATTAGAATGTAATATCCAAACCGAAGCTGTAAGTACGAACATTCGGATAAGCCCATTGCAACTGAGATGGAGCACTGTCTGAACTTGAAATGTCAGTTTCTGGATCGAGACCTGTATACGGAGTAATCGTAAACGGATTGTTCACGTCGAAATACACACGTACGTTAGACAGAATATGTTTGCTGGTCTTAATAGGAATATTATAACCTAAAGTAATGTTACGACAACGGATGAACCAAGTCTTTTCATAATAATAGTCACCGACTCCATAGGCACTTTCAGTCTGGAAATATCCGGGTAACGTACCGTTCGGATTGCTGGAGGACCAAAGATCCGATATTGAAGTAGGCTGATTATAACCACGGCGCAAGTCATTAACGTTATTACTCAACCATTGTTTCTTATAACTTCCGGCAGAAAGCTTATCAAACTGTCCATAGAAATAAACATTGAAATCAAAGTTTTTCCAACGCAAAGTATTATTAAACCCAAATAAATATCCAGGGTCAGCAGATCCGTAAATCACTTTATCTGCATCATCCAACTTACCATCAGGCTTTCCGGTCTTCATCGGAATGCCATGCTTATCAACTTTAATGGAACCATCGGATTCATAAACATATCCGTCAATATCTTTGATCTTCACCTGTCCGGGTAATGCACCGGGCATATGGTCGATCGTTTCACCTACTTGAACCAAACCATCTGACAAATAACCGGAATAGTAACGCATCCATCCGTTATACTCATCATAAGCATTCGGTTTCCATTTCGGATCACGTTCTTTCCACTTGTCACGATAGAGAGAGAATGTCAAGTCTGATGTCCATTCAAAATCCTTATTACGGATATTAGTCGTATTGATCGTCAATTCAAAACCCTGGCTCTGAGTCTTACCCACGTTCGCAATGATTTTATTCACCTCATTATAAGACAGCAAAGTCTGTTCATTCAACAAATCGGAAACGACTTTATGATAATATTCAGCAGTTACATTGACACGTCCATCCAAGAAACCTAAATCCAAACCAACGTTCCATTCACGGGCTGTTTCCCAAGTCAAAACATTGTTTCCGAGTTGACTCAAATAGACACCATTGATCATGGAATTGCCAAAGATATTATTGTTACCTACTTTATAATAGCTATAAGCTTTATCTCCTACGTTGGAGTTACCTGTTTCACCATAGCTCAAACGTAATTTACCATTAGACAATACATTTCTCAAAGGAGCCAAGAACTCTTCTTCCGTAAACCGCCATCCGGCAGCAACTGAAGGGAAGAATCCCCAACGTTCACCCGAAGCAAAATTTGAAGAACCATCGGCACGCAATGTCGCTGTCAGCAGATAACGGTCTTTAAACGTATAGTTCAAACGACCGAAGAATGAAGCCATACGAGATTTGGTTGCACTCGATCCTACAGTCGGACGTTTTGCATTACCCGCGCCCAAGTTGTTATACAAGAAACCGTCTGTAATGAAGTCATTGCTTTTTCCTGAAAACATTTCATATGTAAACAACTGATAAGAATGACCAACCAAAGCGTTGAAGTTATGGTCGCCTACCTGTTTCGTATAATTAGCAGTCAATTCCATCAAGTAGTCGGAATTATCACCCTGTGCAATAGAGGCCGCACCATTTTCACGTTGTCCATAAAGCGTTGTCGTTGGCAAATATTGTTTCAGTTTCTGATAGTTACGGTCGATACCGAAATTTGCTTTCAACAATAAGCCATCTATCGGGCGAACTTCAAAAAATGCATTTGCCAATAAACGCTCTTGAGTCGTCTTATCTGTAATGTCCAGCAATGAAACAGGATTCGGCAAGAAAGAAGCATCGGAGTTCATCGAATAATTGCCATTCTCATCCCGAATGGGCAAAGCCGGATTAAACTGAGCCGCAGAAACCAAAATTCCTGCATTCTCATTCTGGCCACTACCTAAAGGCACGTTGTCATATTCATTACGTGTCGCCGTCAAATTAATTCCCATCTTTACATATTTGCTCAACTTCTGGTCCAAATTGGCACGAAGAGAGTATCTTGTCATTCCATTATTTTTAATCACACCATCCTGATTAAAATAGTTTCCAGAAACCAAGTACTTCGTATTATCGTTACCTCCTGTTATAGATAAGTTATGAGAAGTCTGAAAACCTAAACGGGATATTTCATCAAACCAATTCGTATTATTAGCCGGATTGGCAATCTGAGCATCTGTATAAGGCAATGTCAAAGCCGGCAGGGAAGGGTCTGTCGCCTCTTTTCCTCCATAAATGCCAACACCGTTCGTACGCATCCATTGTTCACGAGTATAATCGTTTGTTGCCCGCATAAAACCGGAAGCGTCCAACATCTCGTAAGATTTGGCTATCTGCTGTACAGAAGCCCATCCGGAATACTGTACCTTAGCCGCCCCGCTCTTACCTCGTTTTGTCGTCACGATGATCACACCGTTACCGGCACGAGCACCATAAATAGCTGTTGAACTTGCATCTTTCAGCACTTCAATAGATTCAATATCGTTTGGATTGATAGAAGCCAGGATATTATCTTTATTACCTCCTGAATATTGATTACCACTATCCAATGAACCCGGAGAATTCACAGGAAAACCATCAATAATGATCAACGGGTCATTCCCCGCCTTATCAGAAGAAGCGGCACCGCGAATACGGAAAGTTGATTGTCCACCCGGCTGGGCACTAATCGTGCTGACCTGCAAACCGGCAGCCTTACCAGCCAAAGCATGACTAACTGTAGACACTGTTGCCACAGGAGTATCATCCATCTTGACAGATGCAACTGCACCTGTCATATCCTTCTTCTTCATCGTACCGTAACCGACAACAACCACTTCTTCCAAAGCCTGTGTATCTTCTTTCAACAGAACGTTGATCACATTCTGGTTCTTCACAACAATGTCCTGAGGGATGTATCCGATAAAGGAAATCTGCAAAGTCGCGTTAGCCGGAACTTCGATGGAAAAGTTTCCATCCATGTCGGTAGTAGTACCGTTAGTCGTACCTTTCTGGATAACGTTTGCACCGGCGACAGGGCCGAATGCATCGCTTACAGTACCGGTCACCTTACGATTCTGCTGCGTGGCGGCGGTAGAAGCCGGAGCTGCCTCGGAAGTCAGGACAATGTGACGATCCTTGATAGTGTATTTCAAACCTGTTTTAGCTGCAATAGCATCCAACACAGTCTGAATATTAGCATTCTTTTCATTGATAGAGATCTTTTCGTTCTTGTTGATCTCTTCCAGATTATAGAAAAACAGGAACTCGGACTGCTTTTCGATCTGTTTCAACACTTTTTCTAAAGTTTCATTCTTAGCTGAAACATTTAGAGTAGCAGTTTGCGCATAGGTGGAAGCAACCACGCTTGACAGACAAACAGCCAACATTAACACGGTTAATTTCATGATTTTTATAGTTCTTTTCAGGTTAAGAGAAACAACTATACGTTGATTATTCATACTTTTGAATGTTTTTAAGATTAAACATGATCCCACGGTAATGGGAGTTTAATTGTTCACACTTTTAGAAGAGAAGATCCGGCAAGATTTTCTCTTCTTTTTTGTTTAAGACTAACTGGTGTCCATATTTCCTACTAAGATTAGCAATTTGTTTTTATTTAGATTTCTGATATTGTCACGTGATGATCGTCGATCTTATACCGGATCGGGATTGACAGATGGATAATCTCCATGATGTCTTTGATACTCTGCCCCCGATAGAAAGTCCCGGTAAATGTCCGGCGCTTCAGTGCTTCCGACTTAACAGTGAACTGCACGCCGTAAACATGGCTCAACCGATACAGAATAGCTTCAAGACTTTGTTCGGGGAAATAATAATATCCGGTTGTCCACGAAACAAATCGGTTGGCGTCGACCTGTTGCAGGAGGGCTGATCGCGTTCTTTTGTTATAGACAAACTGTTCGTTCGGCTTTAAGACCGTAGGATGTAACAGGTTCTGCGTGGTCAGCAGGACAGAACCTTCCAGCAGTGTCGTAGTCAGGAGCGAATCGGTCGGATAAGCGGAAACGTTGAACTTCGTCCCGAGCGCTTCGATAGATTGTTCTTTGGTCTTGACAATAAATGGCTTATCTTTATCTTTGGCTACTTCAAAATAGGCTTCCCCTTCCAGTTGCACGATACGTTCGGACTTACCATAACGGGAATCATAAGAGAAAGAAGTCCGGGTTCCGACGCGGGTTCCGTCCGGCAAAACAACAACATCCGCTTCAAGCCCGTCTCCACCGACATAACTGGTAATCCGGTCGTCATATTCTCTCGAAGAAAAGATAAACACAGTAGAAGTAATGGCTGCGGCAAACATTGCCACAGCCGCATAAGTACTTATGCGGGTCAATAAGGAATATCTTTTACGCTGGCGGGACTTTCTCTTATCGAGAAGGCGAAGCCAGCTATCGTGTATTTCAGAAGCACCACGGGAAGGAGCACAGGCTTCATAAAGTGCTTTGGTCTCGAAAAACAATTTTTTGTTGTCTGCACTTTCATTCACCCAGGCATAAAAATCGTCCAAAGACCGACCTTGCAGCCGTCCTTGCAAATACCCGATGATTAATTCCGAATGTTCGTTTTCCATTTTCACTTAATTATTAGATGTAGATACAAAGTCGACACATGGTTAACTTGGTTCTTACATATACACAACGAACGGGAAAGAAAAAATACTCACAAGAAAAACATTTTTTTTCGTCATAATCCGGGAATTGCCTTCACCATGTGTGTCTCGTCCTAATTTGGGTTGACTGTGTATTAAAAAATCCTGTTATAGGTGGTCTATAAAAGTAAAAAAACAGACAAACCAGTAAATGAGTCGGGGGGACGAAAAGTATCATAGAGTGGCAACTGCCATACTTCTATCGTCAGGCTATAAAGTCATAGAGCTTTTGACCTACGTCGAATACCTTTTTGACTAAGGTCGAAAAGGCTTTTGACACTAGGCAAAAAGGCTTTCGACTTAGGCCAAAAATACAAGGAGCTATAATACAGGTCTTAATTTTTTGTATATTAGGACATTAAAAAGCTTCTATAACTCCTTTATTTTTCACTTAAGAGATTGTTTTGATTCTTTCGTCTCATGAATTAAGATGGCTTTGGTCAGATTCGTCACTCCAATGAGTGAAAGCAGATCTTTAAGGTGAAGGCAGTCCAGATGCTTGCCTTCACTCTTTTACACATTAATTTTCAACGTATAGCAAGACAGGGTGAAGCCAACGCGCAAATTCTTTATAAAAGAAATATCAGTAGGAACAGATTCGAACAGTTCTTACGCAGATAAAGGAGGGAACGATAAAGCTGGTTCTCGACCGTACGGACAGAGAGATCCAAACGTTCTGCTATTTCGGCCGCTTTCAGACCTTCGAGATAGGACATACGGAAGATTTGCTGGCTTCTTTCAGGCAGTTCGGCAACCTTTTTCATCAGCAGATCGAGCAAATCCTTTCGCATGAAAAGTTCGTCGGATGCCTCAAAGAAGTCAAGCTCTTCCAATTTTAACTGAAGGGCGCGGTGATCGATGATCTCCTGCTCCATATTCATGCGGCGGAGACAATCCAGGCAGGCATTCCGGACGGAGACATAAAGCACCCGTTTCAGGTCATTCTCCGGAAGGCGGAACACCTGCTTGTCCCACAATTTCAGGAATACATCGTGGACAATATCTTCGGCAAAGAAACCGGAAACGAACTTCTCCGCAAAGCGCATCAACATCGGGGCATACTCCGTATAAATATGCCGGTATTGATCTATGTCCAAAGATGCATTCCCCATATTTGCAAATATAGAAAAAAAATCTAATTATTCATTAACAAACACTTCATGTACACCCGGTTCATCGAATTTTATCGGTTCGACCTTTCCGGTGACAGCATTCATACATTGAACTACATCGTTTCCGGTAGTCTGGACCTTGACCACCCAGCCGTTCTCTTTCTTGCAGACAGACAAGATATCCGTCGTATTGGAAGCCGGCATGACAGCCAAGCCGTCAGCGCAATGGATGGTTTCAATATGATAACGGCGCACAACAACCGGAAACTTTTTACCTTTATAGATAAAGGTGGCCGGACGCTGGTCTTGGTCGCTCGCCCAATCGGTATTCAACAGATAGATCGTACGGCGGTCCGAATGATCCCAAACCGTGAAACCGACTGAAGGAGCCGCCTCCATCCAGCCTTTGCAGGTTTCCTCACCGGCAGCCTTGGCAGCAATTTCTTTCATGGCTTCCACATAATCAGCTTTCAACATCGTTTCGGCTGGATAGGCTTTCTGGGGGAAATAGATGATTTTTCCCGAACCGCAGGCAGATCAGCCGTTTTCTTCTCTTCCTGCTGTTCTTCCCGTTTTACTGCAACTTCAGGTGCTTTTTCCTCTTCCGATTTCTCTGTTTTTTGCATCGGC
>ERZ779643.2451-NODE-2451-length-10659-cov-2.430404_pt1 | contig 10659 bp, 10 predicted proteins | sample MGYA00511564_ERZ779643 | MGnify/ENA primary metagenome ERZ779643 (study PRJEB29588, sample SAMEA2147114) | human gut metagenome | biome: human gut; feature: human-associated habitat; material: faeces | place: Denmark | collected 2008/2010 ... | reverse complement strand
ATTTATATGGCGAAGTAACCACATGAGTAAACTTCGTTGCTTTAGCAACGGTTTTACGAATGGGGTCTGAATAGTTACAATTCATTACATCAATTCTGTGCTTCGCACATCTCCCAGGCTGCTTCAATAACTTTATCCATGTCATAATACTTATACTGGCCAAGGCGGCCGCCAAACAAAACATTCTTCTCTTTCAAAGCAAGCTCCTTATATTTCTCGTATAACGTATTGTTCCGTTCATTGTTGACAGGATAATACGGTTCGTCACCAGAACGCCAGTCAGCCGGATACTCACGGGTAATGAATGTTCCCGCTCCCTTCCCGAACTCAAAATGCTTATGCTCTATGATCCGGGTGTAGGGAACTTCCCGCTCGGTGTAATTGATCACAGCATTGCCCTGATAGTTGTCACATTCCGGCATGTCCTCCTGCTCAAAATACAGGGAACGATATTCCAGATTGCCAAGGGAATAGTCGAAATACTCATCAATCATTCCGGTATAAAGCACTTTATCATAGGTGATGGCATCTGCTCCGTTTGCAAGGGCTGCCTCCTGTTCCTTCACAAAGGAACGATATTCGGTATTGAGGCGAACCTCGGTTCCGTCCAGCATCTTCTCAATCATAGCGGTATAACCGCCCATCGGAATTCCCTGATAGCGGTCGGTAAAGTAATTATTATCATAAGTAAAGCGCAGCGGAAGACGTTTAATAATAAAGGCAGGAAGCTCACGGCACTCTCTTCCCCACTGCTTCTCGGTATAACCCTTCACCAGCTTCTCATAGACATCCCTGCCGGCAAGCTTCAATGCCTGCTCTTCCAGATTCTGCGGTTCATCAACAGCCAGCTCTGCGATCTGTTCTTCGATTTTCGCCTTTGCTTCGGCAGGTGTCTTAATCCCCCAGAGCTTACTGAACGTATTCATATTAAATGGAAGATTATAGATCTCATTCTTATAAATTGCCATCGGCGAATTTACAAAATGATTAAACTCCGCAAACTGCTGCACATAATTCCAGACCTTTCGATTCGAGGTATGGAAAATATGTGCCCCATATTCATGCACCTGAATTCCACGCACTTCGCGTGTATAAATATTACCTGCCAGATGATCCCTCTTGTCAATCACAAGGCACGTTTTCCCCTTTTGTCTCATCTCGTAAGAAAAGACCGAGCCAAACAGCCCGGCCCCTACGATCAGATAATCGTAATGCTTATTCATTAAGCCTCCTTGTACTTGTCAAGCTGGACATAATCCTCCATCATTTCAAGGATCTTCTTGCGTCCTCTCTTATTTAACTGGATGTAATACTGCATTACTCTGTTCTCAAGCAGCTTCTCACCAAGAACCTCTCCCTTCTCCAAAGAAGAAAAGTCTACCGGATTCAGACTTAATTTATCACAGATACGGATCACTGTACCGTATGCCATTCCTTCAATTCCTCTGTCCAGTGCAGTTACCAGTGTACTGTAAGGAATCTCCATATCAATTGCGAACTGTCTCACGCTCTTATACTGCTTTAAAATCTCTGCCTTTAAAATCTCTGCTTTCGTCATTTCATAGCCTCCATTAAATGTAAAATAATAGATAGGTGTTCTGCAAACCACATGCAGACTCAAATGCATCTGATCAAATCTTATGCATTTCGCACGGCTAGTATAGCATATAACGAAAATAATGTCTATTGAATTTCGAACCATTGAATGTATTTTTAACGGTTCACAAATTATAACTGTTCTTTAATTTATGATATTTGTAGTCTCAAAAGATTACCATGAAACATTTATTCATTATAGAAATTTCATTAACAGTACCCTTCCTGTGCGCTGCTCATAGGCGCTGCTCATATGTTCGCGTTTTCTCTTGCAATCCTGACTGTAATGTGATATGTTATACAAGCTATTTATATCGAGTGTTCGAGACCTTCCACTCGTAAAACAAAACTAAAGGAGAAAACAAATGAACAAAAAAGTATTGTACCTCGTACACGGGGCAGTGATCGCTGCTCTCTATGTTGTGCTGACCCTGTTAGCCAACGCTTTGGGACTGGCAAACTATGCCATTCAGGTCCGCTTCTCAGAAGCCCTGACCATTCTTCCCGTATTCACCCCTGCCGCTATACCCGGATTATTCTTAGGCTGCATTATCAGTAATACCCTGACCGGATGCATGCTGTTAGACATTATCTTCGGAAGTATTGCCACGCTGATCGGTGCAGCCGGCACCTGGCTTCTGCGTAATAAAGCAAAATGGCTGGCTCCACTCCCTCCCATTATTGCGAACACCATCATCGTCCCCTTCGTACTGGCCTATGTTTATCATGAGGAAGGTGCTATCTATTACTTCATGCTCACTGTCGGTATCGGAGAGATTATTTCCTGCGGTGTCTTAGGTATGCTGCTGCGTACCGTTCTGCAGAAATATCGTGGACAGATTTTTGATGTAAGATCCCGAAAATAACATAGCCGTCCAATCCCCTCATGGTTACGCTGCAAAATAAAAACTTCTATGCTTTACTGTACTTCGAGCATAGAAGTTTTAAATCTGCAGGTATGATTCTTATTTCTGTTTTCGGTTTTATCCCAACAGATCCTTCAACGCTGCCATGCCGCCGGTATCGACCGCGGCTTCATTGGCTGCCTGGATCTGGGTGTAAACCTCTTTACGGTAAATCGGAACGTCCTTCGGTGCAGTGATGCCCAGCTTTACCTGTTCGCCCTTGATTTCAAGAACGGTTACTTCAATGTTGTTGCTAAGTACGAGGGATTCGCCCTTCTTTCTGGATAAAGCTAACATCTATTCACCTGCTTTCTTCTTATTCTTAAGAATGTCATAAATCGGGAATTTCACCTGATAATCTTCCCCTTCTACGATGATCTGGACAGCCTTGTGGGTCAGCGAATTAATTACAATGGGTCCGCAAAGATTCACACTCATCCTGGTTAAGTCGCTTGGAACCGTTACCGTAACCAGTACCAGAAGCTCCTCCGGAACAATATCGCCAACCTGAGCTAAAAGCTCGTCCTCTACGGTTGGATTATAGTCTTCCTTCACAAGAAGGGGATCCATAACCGGCATTGCGAAATTTGGTTCCTGTACGGACTGCAGCCAGTGGATACCGCCTACGCCCTTATCCTCGTCATGAATCAGGGCAAACTGGGTAAGCTCCGGAAATCCAATGATTCCGGACGGAAATTCAATGATCTTTTCATCTGCGATTGTAATTTCTCCGAAATTTTTCGTCTTAATATTCATAACTTCTCCCATCTGCGCTCCGCGCGGTTTCATAATGTGTATGACTAATCGGGAAATGCGATGATGCATTTTCCGATCCGGATTTGCACCGCAAGGCGGTATCTGCCTCTGCAAATCCGTGCGATCTATAGCTCATCTAATCATAAGTACGGATTCTCAGTACTTATGATTAGATGTAGTTCATGAGCGATGTCTGCATAATCTTACCGGTTGCCATAAGTGCCGCATCGTATGTCAGCTTCGTACTGGTAAGCTGGATGGTCACGTCTGCAATATCCACGTCTTCATTCTCGGACTGTAATGTCTTGAAGGTGGTCTGCTGATCCATCAGGCGGTTGCTGATAAGGTCAAGACGGGACTCTCTCGTTCCGTTATCGGTAATTGCGACATTCGTATCATCCAGATACTGCTGCGTGGAAGTAATGGTGTGCTGCATGAGATCATGGATATTCTCGCGGATGTAGCTGAACGCCTTGTCGGCTGCCTCCAGCTTCGTCTGAACCTCCTTGTAATCCGCTGTTCCTTCATCCAGTCCGGATAATACTTTCTTAAGATCTGTCCAGGTACTCTCAATTTTTTCCAGGGATGCAAGGGCGGTAACCAGGTCATCCACATCACGATCCAGTCTATGGCTAAACACCTCATCTGCGGTGGTATTTACTTCAATCTTCTGATTATACCCCACATCGTATTCGATGCTCTGCTTTTCCTTCTTTCCTTCCAGATACTCTTCATTATAGGAAACCGTCTTGGTTACACCATTTTTGGTTGTCGTTCCTTCACAGGCAAAGTAATGCTCCGGCCGAAGGTCACCAACCTCCCATTTGCTCTTTTTATAATTCATGCGGATTTCGGTTTCAGAGCCTGAAATTGCACCGGCTGCGGTATTCATTGTTTCATAGGCTTTATCCGAGAAAAGAACCTCTCCGGTTTCCGGCACAAATACAATCTTGCTTGTTCCGGCTTTATTAGCATCCTGAATGGTCTTGTACGGATCCGGATCTGCCGTGGTGGAAACCGTATCGGCTGTATAGGTTTGCTTTTTGCCATCCTTATCCACTAATTGAATGCCGTCAAAGCGCTCTACCTGATTATACGCCAGTCGGATTCTGTGGATATCCCCATTCACAACGTCCTGTTCAATGACCTTATTCTTGTCATAATTACTGGCATTCATACCATCCAGCTTCGCAGTATAGGTGTAATTAATACTGTCAAAATCTGCCATGGTTCCCTGCTCATGGATCACATAGTCCGGTTTGGTCTCTTCCACTTCTCCCTTGGTGAAGGTCATGGTGGTATCGGTCCGGTAACCGGTGAATACATATCTTCCGGCATAATCCAGATTTCCGGTTGCATAAAACTCGTCTCTCAAAGACTGCAGCTGCTTGACAATAATGGAAAGCTCGCTGGAGGTATAATCCTTGTTAGCGCCTTTATTCGCCTGCCTATTCATATCAGTAAGGATATCGGTTACTGTGGACAGCCCCTTGCCGGTTACCTCAATCCAGCTCTGGGCATCCGGTGCATTTTTCTTATAATACTGGGTCAGTTCGGAAACACTGCTCCGGAGGCGGAGTGCACGGATCGCCACAACCGGATCATCCGAAGGTCTTGTAATCGCCTTCTGGGTAGACATCTGTGTGCTTAATTTATCCTGCAGAATCTTGTTGTTATTGATATTATATAAGGAATTGTTCTGCATAATTTTATTCGTAATTCTCATAGTAAACCTTTCTCCTTTCGGGGAATCCGTTCCGCCATAATTAAGATATCACTCCGTATATCCGTAAAAATCCGACTGTTATACCTGAAACTATATTAAACTGCTCTCTTTAAATACAGGCATCCGAATCATCATACACCGGTATTCAGAATCAGCTGATCATAAATTTCCGTAAGTGTCTGGATCATCTTAGATGCCAGAGTATAGGAATTCTGATACTTCACAAGGCTGACTGCTTCCTCATCCTTATCGACACCGGATACCGAAGATCTCTGGTTGTCAATCGAAGTTTTCAGACCTTCGTAGGTTTTCTGAAAGGTATTGGCATTGCTCGCATTTAATGCAATATCGGATAAAAGCAGCTCCAGCATCTGGTTGGCAGAAGCATTCCGGAAGCTGAACTTCTCTTTGCTGGTAAGAAGGGTGATCACTTCCTTCACCTGCTCACATTCCTCCACACCAACCTTATTGCTGCTTCTGGTTCCAAGGAGATCTGCATCGCCGCCGTATTCGCTAAGGAGTGCATGATTAATGCTGAAGTTACCGGCAGTCATCACGTAGTACCTGCCATAGGTGTTGTTCGCGGTTGCCCCCTTAAGATCATCCAGTGAATACTGCTTTCCGTTCACCATATCTGCAGTAAAAAGGATATTTCCCTGATTGGCTGCTCCACTGTTTCCGTAAGCATTGGTTCCTGCATTAAAAATTTCATTGACCTTGTCTGCGAATCCTCGGATCCAGGTATTCATCTGCTGCATATAATAGGGAATTCCCTGATAAGCAACCTTTTCGGAGGTACGAACGCTCTTTCCGGTCATTCCTGCGGTAATCCTGGGAGAACGTGCTGTATCATTACTCAGCTGGAAGGTATAAGTACCGGCAGCTTCATCAAAGCTCCAATCGGTATAAAGATACTTCACATTGCCGATCGTGATCTCTCCGCCTGCCTGACAAAGCATGCTTTCCTGCAGATTCTTTAATTTATCATCCGTAATGGAAACCGTCACCTTATTATTGGCGTCATCCACAGATTTCACGGTTCCTGAAAAGTTCGCCTTATCATTACCATAGCAAAGTTCATAAAGCCCCTTGAGCTTACCGTTCAGGGAAGCATTGGCAAGGGAAAAGTCATTGCCATTTTCCCATTTAATGTTATATAAGCCGTCAGCATCGGTCATATTAAGCTTTTCATCCGATGCTCTTGCCACATAAGTCAGATTGTTGTAATCATTCGCGTCAACAAGCGTCTGACCTCCGGCAATCTTCACAATATATCTGGTTCCTCCGGTCTTTCCACCGCTGGAATCCAGGATATCATGCTCCGTAATATCCACATCCACAATTTCCGAAAGCTCATCGATCAGCACTTCTCTCCGGTCACGCAGCTCGTTGGCCTTCGAACCGGACATTTCAATCACGTTGATCTGTTTATTTAAGGTTGATATCTTTTCTGCAATGGAATTGATCTGATCCACATTCTGCTTGATTTCGAGGTTAATATCCTTCTGCAGCTCCTGCAGATTGCCATACATATTATTAAAGTAGTCCGTTAAGGTCTTCGCTGCGGAAATGAACTGCGCCTTACTGGTTGTGGAGCTGGAATTCGTTGTAACCGATTGCAGTGCAGCGCTCATATTATCAAAGATGGTTTTGAAACCGCTCGTTCCTACGGATCCATCGTCCTTGAAATAATCCTCGATGGTCTTCATGTAGTACTGCTTCACGGAATAATTACCATATTTGCAGTTGTTATTCCAGTATTTCACATCATAGAAGCTATCTCTTACACGCTCAATGGCGATAGTATCCACACCGGCACCGGCACATCCGTAGGTCGTAAAGGTACGTAATGCATCACTTGCCTGCTGGGTAACCTCCTGACGGCTGTAGCCCTTGGTCTGTTCATTGGAAATATTATTTGCTGTAGTATTTAATGCAGCGTTCGATGCCCGCAGGCCCGATCCTGCAATATTCAGTCCAAAAAATTGTGATGGCATAGGATGTCACTTCCTTTCCTTATCTTCCAAGCGTTGTTAAAATATGCTCCAGCATCTCACTTACCACATTGATGTAACGGCTGGATGCGTTGAATGCATTCTGGAACATGATCATATTGCTCATTTCTTCGTCGGCCGAAACACCTACAATCTGTTCCCTGGCCGCCAGTGTACTGTCCACGGTCTGCTGCTGGTTCTCACTGATTCCCTTTAAGACATTACCGGTATTGGATACCTGGGAAATCAGGTTGTTGTAGTAATCCCGAAAGGTTGTTTTCGTCTTTACATTTGGATTCAGTGTGTAATCCGCCTGTGTAAAAATATTCTTTAACTCATCCGCTGTCTCCTGATCGACCTTTTTGTCATCCTTAATAAATCCAAGCAGGGACGGAGACTGTTTAATCGTATCTCCTACCATGAGATTGGATACTGTCATTTCATTGCCTGATTTCGTAACGAAAATCTTCAGCACATCGCTGTACGGAGGATTGGAATTCGGATCCCGCAGATATTGTGTACCGGGAACCTTGTTCTGTGCATCATCTGCTGCGTTCTTAATCACCTCATTAATCCTGGTTGACACCTTGTTAATTAACTGGTCAAATTCTGCCTGAATATTCATCACAACAGACGGAGCAATACTTTTATCATACACATCTTTATTTTCAAGATCCTTGTAGGTTGCACGGTGATCCCCTCTGGCGATCAGTGTTGCCTTCAATCCGCCGATGTCGGTATTCATATCTGTGGATATCTCCATATCCAGATTAAACACCTTCGCACGGGAAATATCCAGCTTCCCGGCAGCATCCGTCTTTGCAAAATGCTTCCAGTACGGGGTATAGAATCCTGTATTTTCATCCTGTAAAAGAGCAATCTCATTAATTCCGTCTTCCTTGACAAATTCAGTTCCTTCCACGGAAATAATAAAGTTACCATCAATATCTTCTTTTAAATTAATATGCGCAAGCTTGGAGAGTTCATCGGTCAGCTGGTTCCGTTCATCTCTCAGGTCATTGGCCTTTTCTACCTGTGCGGCCTCTATTCTGAGAATCTGCTGGTTCAGCTCTGCAATTCTGGCACCATACTTATTCATCTGGTTAACCTTCTGCTGAACCGTATAATTCATATTGTCCTGATATTCACAAAGTCCGTCATACACAGCGGCAGCTCTGGTGGTGAACTCGTTGCATCGCTGAATGAACACACCCTGATTTACCGTATTGGAAGGATCCTTCGCGATTTCCTGCACGGATTCCCAAAGATTCTTAATTGCATCCGCAAAAGCTTCCCCTTCCAGCTCCTGAAAGAGGTTCTCAATTTCGCCGACAGCATCATAGGTCGTATCATAAAATGCACTGCGACCGGATTCACGGCGGTAAGTTTTATCAAGGAAATAATCTCTGACCTGCTTTACCCGGGCATACTGAACGCCCAGACCTGCCTGCTGATACGCATTGGCAGAATTGGTTTTAGAAAGAGTTCTATACGTACGGGCGGTCTGCTGTACCTGCTGACGGGTATAACCGACCGTATCCACGTTAGACATATTATGTGCAGTTGTATTTAATGCATTCTGACCGGTCTGAAGACCACTCTGTCCGACATATAAGCTTCCCATCAAAGACATATCATCACCCACTTCATAACAAGTTTATTGTTTTGCATCAAAAGCGCTTGTTTCTACGCCCATCTGTGCTCCCGTATTGTATGCTCCCCGGTTATAATTCGCGGTTTCCGGAGCTGATTTCATCGATTGAAGCATATTGAGATCATAATCAATCATCTCAAGGGAGTTCTGAATCAGAATACGGTTCTGATCATTCACCCGTTTTACCTCATAGACGACGGTGCGCAGACGATCATGCACTTTAGCCAGCTTCTGCTGTTCCTCAGGTCTTTGTGCCAGAATCTCGATAAGATCCGGAAGCAGCAGTGTTTTAACGTCCCTGTTAATTACATTGGCGATGTCGGCAAATACCTCCTGTCTTTTACGTTCCAGATGGGTGATCCTGCTGACAACGAGTTGTTCTTCATCCGTGATGCGGGCTAATTCCTCTAAGTTTCCGGCAACTAAAACCGGTGTTTTCTTTGTAGATAATTCAAGCAGCTGGTCATATTCCTGACTCTCGTTATTCAATACTTCAATCAGGTTCTCCATTAAACTGGCCACTTGAATTACCTCATTTCTTCATATTTTGCAAATAATTTATCCGCAAAGCTTTCATTGCTTACTTCATACGTTCCGTTCTGGAGCTTCGCCTTAATCGGAGCAATTACATCCTCCCTGATGTCACTGCTTCCTGCAACTGCAGCTTTGGCTGTCTGGATGTCCTTGCCGATACTGGAGATCTGGAGCTGATCGGAAAGTCCCTTCTTCGCTGCTGCCTGCGTTTTCGAAGCCTTCTTCGTGTTATAAAGCTGCTGTACCTGGGTATATGCTTCAATACGCATATGGATACCTCCTTCCATGGATTTCCATTCCGGGTTCTATTCACGTAGTAACTGCTTATCTGAAATAGTAACTCTGAATAGTTACCAGTTTTCTTTGATATAAATATCGGTTGATTTCAAAAGAACTTTAGAGAAAAATGAAAAAAGTGTCATCCACCGGCTCTGCAGCCTTCCATGGATGACACCTTCATTCTTCTTATCTGTCAGACAATCCGTTTCCTGTCTGTTTTATTTTTTCTTTCTAATGGAAAGTACCTTATTGGTAATGATACCAAGGATCAGGGCACATGCAACCTCGGTAATGGTAACGGAACCGAAGCTTACGGCAAGACCACCGATACCACAGATCAGAATTACGGATACAGTAAAGAGGTTCGTGTTGTCGTTTAAGTCCACATCCTGGATCATCTTAAGACCGGATACTGCGATAAAGCCGTAGAGAGCTACGCATACACCACCCATGACACAGTTCGGAATGGTTGCAAGGAAGGTAACGAACGGAGCTACGAAGGAAGCCGCAATACACATTAAAGCAGTTACAAAAATGGTAGCCACGGAAGCATTTCCGGAAATGGCAACACATCCTACAGACTCACCGTATGTGGTATTCGGGCAGCCGCCGAAGAATGCACCCGCCATGGAGCCGACACCATCACCGAGCAGGGTTCTGTGAAGACCGGGATCCTCTAACAGATCTCTTTCAATAATGGAAGAAAGATTCTTATGGTCAGCAATATGTTCTGCGAATACAACGAAGGCAACCGGAACATAAGCAACTGCAATGGTTCCTAAATAAGCACCCATGGATCCGACCTCTCCGTAACCAAACGGAGATCCGAATGCGGTTACGAAGGTGAAGTTCGGATACCACTGCATATTTGCGAATGCGGAGAAATCAATGATCTTTAATGCGTCCATACCTGCCACGTTACCGATCGCGGTAAGGATTGCTGCAAGTGCGTAACCGGATACAATACCGATAATGAACGGGATCATCTTAAGCATTTTCTTACCATATACAGAGCAGATCATGGTAACGAATAAGGTTACCAGTCCGCAAAGCAGACAAAGGTAAGGAGAAGCAGCCTGTGCACCGTCTGCAGTAAATACCTTGCCGGTTGTCAGGTCACCAACTGCATTTCCTGCAAGGGAAAGTCCGATGATGGCAACGGTAGGTCCGATTACAACAGCAGGCATCAGCTTGTTGATCCACTTAACGCCGACA
>ERZ779643.2448-NODE-2448-length-10668-cov-5.337416_pt1 | contig 10668 bp, 8 predicted proteins | sample MGYA00511564_ERZ779643 | MGnify/ENA primary metagenome ERZ779643 (study PRJEB29588, sample SAMEA2147114) | human gut metagenome | biome: human gut; feature: human-associated habitat; material: faeces | place: Denmark | collected 2008/2010 ... | reverse complement strand
GGGAGGGGCAAGTGAAGGAGCGGCTCACGCCGGAACATACTGGTTACGTCCGCCAACTCTGCGGCATGGCGAACAACCTGAACCAGCTTGCACACAAGGCGAACGCCGCAGGCTTCGTCATGGTGAGGATGGAGTGCCACATACTCGTGGCACGGATTGAAGAAGTGCTGAATTTAATCCTCTTATAACAGCCGGATATGATAGCTAAAATCGTAAAGGGAAGCAGTTTCAGGGGTGTGGTCAGCTACATTCTTGACAAGGGAAAGGACGCTAAAATCCTTGTCTGTGACGGTCTGTTTGCCGAGAACAAGGACACGATAGCCATGAGCTTCGAGGTACAATCAAAGATGAATCCAGAGGTTACGAAGCCTGTCGGACACATTTCGTTGGCTTTCTCCAAGGAGGACGAACACCGCCTGACCGACCGCGCAATGGCAGGAATAGCGTTGGAATACCTGAAGAAAATGGGGATAACCGACACGCAGGTTCTCATCGTGCGCCACTTCGACAAGGAGCATCCGCACGTGCATATAGCGTTCAACCGTATCGCCAATAATGGCAGGACAATCAGCGACCGCAACGAGCGAATACGTAGCACACGCATCTGTAAGGAACTGACGAAGAAATATAACCTGTATTTTGCCAACGGCAAGGAACGGGTGAAGCAGCACCGCTTGAAAGAGCCGGACAAGACCAAGTACGGGCTTTACTCCATCCTTAAATCGGAGGTTTCAAGGTGTGGAAACTGGAACATTCTTGCCGCTAATCTGAAGAAACAAGGCGTGGAAATTCAGTTCAAGTACAAGGGCAAGTCGGACGAGGAGCAGGGTATAGTTTTCACCATGAACGGCTATTCGTTCAGCGGTTCCAAGATTGACAGACAGTTCAGCTATTCCAAGATAGATGCCGCGTTAAAGACACCGCCACATTCGGAAACCCAAAGACAGCTAGTTGTTCAAAGTGAACCGATATGGCAACAAGAATCGCATGGCAATGAATTGTACAGCGGTTCTTTAGGCCTGTTAACACCGAACCCGCAACCGGAACAACCAGAAGGTTATCCGGACGATTATTTGAGAAAGAAGAAAAAGAAAAAACAACGTAAAATAAGATGGTAAAGTATGGAAAAAGACAATGTATATGTTTTGTTTGAAGAAATCAAGAACAAGATTGAGATGATAAACGGGAAGCTGGAACAGAAGGCCGGAACACCTACTGACGGACAGGCAGAAAAAGTGATCCCGACATGCGTAAGGCATATTCACCGGCATAGTTTTGACATCAGGTCAAGCAGAGTATTTTCTCTTTTGGTCGGAATGGGTGTGGTATGCAGCCTGTCCTTATGGGGAAATATCAGACTTTGGCAGTCCAACCGGCAATATGCAGACGACGCCCTGAAGTTCCGTGCCATCCGTTCCTGGAGCGGATGTACTCCGGAAGATATTCTCTGGCTGAACAAGGTTTTCGATATTCATCGTGACGAGAAGGCCATCGAATGGGTTAGAAAACAGGCTGACGAGTACGAAAACGAGCTGAAAGCTGTTTCCGACAGCCTGATGCAAGATAAACTTAAGTTACAGGTAGAATCTGAATCCGATTGATATGGCCAGTGTTAAAGTGAAATTCAGACCTTCCACCATAGAAGGAAAGGAAGGTACCGTCTATTATCAGATTATCCAGAACCGTGTAATCCGTCAGTTAAAGACGGATTACCGGATATTTACGGATGAATGGAACGAAGCTGGAAGCTGTATCATTGTCGGTAGTTCGGAACGAAGCAATCTGCTCCTTTCCTTGCAGGAACACATGGAGTGGGACCTGAAGCGGCTGGACATGATTGTCCGCCAACTGGATAACCGGAAAGCCGGATATACAGCGGATGATATTGTCACTTCTTTTCAAAGCAATACAGAGGGACAGTCGCTTTTCAACTTCATGCAAGGCATCATAGCCCGTCTAAAACAGATGGGTAAGATACGCACAGCCGAAAATTATTCCTGCACTCTGAAAAGTTTCATGCAGTTCAGAGGGAACAGGGATGTTCTGTTGTCCGAAATTGATTCGGATTTGATGCAGCTTTATGAAGCCTACCTTCATGGGAAAGGAGCCGTACGGAATACCAGTTCATTCTACATGCGTATCCTTCGGGCGGTATATAACCGTGCCCTGGAAAAGGAACTGATGGAACAGCGCAATCCTTTCAGGCATGTCTATACGGGAGTGGACAAGACCGTCAAGCGTGCCGTTCCCTTATCTGCCATCAAGCGTATGAAGAATCTGAATCTGTCCTTACAGCCTAATCTGGAATTTGCAAGGGACATGTTCCTGTTCAGCTTCTATACCCGTGGCATGTCGTTCATAGATATGGCTCACCTGAAAAAGAAAGATCTTCAGAACGGATTCTTATCATATCGCAGACGAAAGACCGGGCAGCAGCTGGTTATCAGGTGGGAAAAATGTATGCAGGAGATTGTCGGCAAATATCCGGAAGACAGTCTCAGTCCTTATCTTTTGCCGGTATTGAAATATCCTTTTAAGGATACGCACAGGCATTACAGGAATGTCATGTCCGGAATAAACAGGAACCTGAAAGAAATAGCCAGACTGGCCGATATATCCGTTCCTCTTAGCATATACTGTGCCCGTCATTCATGGGCAAGCGCAGCCAAAGGCAAGAACATTCCGATTTCGGTTATCAGTGAAGGAATGGGACATGATTCCGAGGCAACCACACAAATTTATCTGGCCTCATTAGACAATTCCGTAGTGGACAAAGCTAATGCACAAATTCTGAAAAGTCTGTAGGATTGGAGAACGTTTAGCAAAAGCATTCATTTCTTAGACAGAGGGAGATTTCAGGCTATAAGGTTGATTTGCTGATGAATTATATGTAGAATTGCTAAACAACAGTTGAAATTCAATGACTTCCGGATGAAAATCCAACGGCCGGAATTGCAGGATTTTCAATAAAATGTATAACTTTGCGCAAGAGTGAGTCCCTCTGTCTAAGAAAGACGCAGACACCGGGACTTTCTCATCCCCTTTACGCACAGAAAGAAGATGGAGAAAACGAACGGAGAAGCCGACATACAGGAGAACAAGCTGAAAGAACTTTCACCCGACTTACTGAATACCTTGCTCAAAGATCATACGACGAGTAAGGAAGGAAAACAGTGTAATATATTCTGGGCTACTTCCGATTATGAACAGCTCGGCAAAGGTTATGAATACGGGTCACAGATTCTCCCAGAGTTGATAACCGGAGAGAACGGGCATGTGGTCATGCCCCGTGTCCTGAAACACAGGGATACCCAAAGCACACGTTCCCGGGAAATGGCGGAGGTATTTACTCCGTCCTGGATATGTAATGCCCAGAACAACCTTATCGATGAAGCCTGGTTTGGCAGAAAGGATGTATTCAACCATGAAGTGACATCTAAAGACGGTACACATTCATGGGAAATCAATCCTGATAAAATTGCTTTTCCTGAAGGCAGGACATGGAAAGACTATGTACGGGAAAACCGGTTGGAAATTACCTGTGGAGAAGCTCCTTATCTGGTAAGCCGGTATGATACGACTACCGGAACATTCATTCCTGTGGAGAAACGTATCGGCCTGCTTGACCGTAAGCTCCGTATTGTCAGTGAGAATACTACGACAACGCGTGAATGGCTGGAGGCAGCCAAGGATGCTTACAGAAGCATCTATGCCTATGAATGGCAGGGCGACAGTCTTCTTCTTGCCCGTGAAGCCCTTCTCTTATCCTTCATCGAATATTACCGGAACAAGTTCGGTAAAGATCCGCAAATTAAATCCATCAACCATATAGCCTATATCATCTCCTGGAATGTATGGCAGATGGACGGACTGAAAGGTGTTGTTCCGGACAGTTGCGGAGAACGTGTGCGGATGGAACCAAGTCTGTTCGGTACGATTGAAAGACGGGAGCCGTGCGAGGGCTGTCTGAAAAATGACCTGACCAAGCACAACGGAATTTACTGTATTATCAAGGACTGGCGGGCTACGGACAAGGCAACAGGCAAAAAGGGGAAACGAATCCGATTTATCGACCTCATAAATGAAGAAGCATGAGATTCACATCGTCCCTGAAACTAAAACTGATCTATGTGTTCCGTATCAATGATGCGGCGCACCGTGGATGCCTGAAGATTGGCGAGGCAACCTGTGAGGATGAAAACGTGTTCGGTCTGTCTCCTAACAGCAAGGCACTTAATGAAGCGGCAAGAAAGCGTATTAACCAGTACACACAGACGGCAGGCATCGCATACGATCTACTATATACGGAACTTACCGTTTACAACCGTGGCGGACTCCGTTCGTTCAACGACAAAGAGGTACACAATGTTCTGGAACGCTCCGGTATCAAAAAGAAAGTCTTCGATACTGTCAACAAGGCTAATGAATGGTTCATCACCGATCTGGAAACCGTCAAGCGTGCCATTGCGGCTGTCAAGGAAGGCCGGAGCTCTCTTTCATCAGCGGAAGTTACCCAGGAATATTCCCCGATTGTATTCCGGCCGGAACAACAAGAAGCCATCAACAAGACTAAAAAACAGTTCAGAAAAGGCAACCAGATGCTCTGGAACGCAAAAATGCGTTTCGGAAAGACCCTGTCTGCTCTGCAGGTTGTCAAGGATATGGAGTTTCAGCGTATCCTGATTCTGACTCATCGTCCTGTGGTGGATGCCGGATGGTTTGAGGATTTCGGTAAGATATTTTACGACCGCAAGGATTTTGCATACGGTTCCAAGAACAACGGGGAAAGTTACGACAGTCTTGAACGGCAGGCAGAAAGTCACGGATTGCATTATGTCTATTTTGCCTCCATGCAGGATTTGCGCGGTTCTGAACTTGTAGGTGGTAACTTTGACAAGAATAACAAGGTTTTTGCTACCGATTGGGACCTGATTATCGTTGATGAAGCGCACGAAGGCACCCAGACCGAACTGGGTAAAGCGGTTATGGGAGAGCTGGTCAAGGAACAGACCAAAGTATTACGCCTGTCAGGTACTCCATTCAACCTGCTGGATGATTTCAAAGAGGATGAAATCTATACATGGGACTATGTGATGGAACAGCGGGCCAAGGTGAGCTGGGACGAACTCCATTTTGGTGATCCCAATCCGTATGCCTCACTGCCTACACTCAATATCTATACCTACGATTTGGGACGGCTGCTTCATGAATTTGTAGATGAAGATGTTGCCTTTAATTTCAAGGAATTTTTCAGGGTCAATGAATCCGGCAGTTTTTGTCATGAAAAAGACGTGCGGGCTTTTCTGAATCTTCTTACCAAGGAGGACAAGGACAGCCTTTATCCATATGCCAACGAGGAATATAGGAATATTTTCCGCCATACCCTCTGGATGGTGCCCGGCGTGAAGGAAGCACGGGCACTGAGTGCCATGCTCCAGACACATCCGGTGTTCCAGCATTTCAAGGTGGTCAATGTTGCCGGTGACGGTGACGAAGACGAGGAAAGCCGTGATGCTCTGGAAGCGGTGAATACCGCCATCGGCAAAGACCCGGACACAACACGCACCATCACCTTGTCGTGCGGTCGTTTGACCACAGGAGTAAGCATTCCAGCATGGACTGCCGTGTTCATGCTCTCTGGCTCTTACAACACGGCGGCATCCAGTTATATGCAGACCATTTTCCGTGTACAGACACCTGCTACTATTAACGGACGTGTGAAGGAGCAATGCTACGTGTTCGATTTTGCGCCAGACCGCACGTTGCGTGTGCTTGCCGAGACCGCCAAGATTTCCGCCAAGGCAGGAAAGACTTCACAGACCGACCGCAAAATAATGGGTGATTTTCTTAATTTCTGTCCGGTCATTTCCATCGAAGGCTCACGGATGGACAAGTTCGACGTGCCACGTATGCTGGAGCAATTAAAGAAAGTCTATGTGGAACGTGTGGTGCGCAATGGATTCGAGGATAACAGCCTTTACAATGACGAATTGTTGAAACTGGATGATTTGGAATTGCAGGAGTTTGACGACCTGAAGAAAATTATCGGTCAGACCAAGGCTATGCCCAAGACCAATCAGGTGGACATCAACAGTCAAGGACTGACGGGTGAGGAATATGAGGAAAGGGAGAAGCTGGAGAAGAAGCCCAAGAAGGAACTGACCGATGAAGAGAAGCGCAGGCTGGAAGAACTGAAAAAGAAGAGCAAGAACAGGGAAGCTGCCATTTCCATACTTCGTGGCATCTCTATCCGTATGCCCCTGCTCATTTATGGTGCGGAATTGGACAACGAGGACGAGGAAATCACCATTGACAACTTTGCCGAGAAGATAGACCCGCGCTCGTGGGAGGAGTTCATGCCCAAAGGGGTGAGCAAACAGAAGTTCAACGCTTTCAAGAAATACTATGACCCGGACATTTTCCGTGCTGCGGGCAAACGTATCCGTGCGATGGCAGAGGCTGCGGACAGGTTGAGCGCGGAGGAACGCATCGGTCGTATCACGGACATCTTCAGCACGTTCCGCAATCCCGACAAAGAGACGGTGCTTACGCCGTGGCGCGTAGTGAACATGCACCTTGTTGACTGTCTGGGCGGCTACTGTTTCTTTGATAAGGATTATGAGCATACTATTGACGAGCCACGTTTCATTGACTACGGTAAAGTAACGGAAGAAGTGTTCACTTCCGATGCACGTATTTTGGAAATTAATTCCAAGTCCGGTCTGTATCCGCTTTATATGGCTTATAGCATCTATCGTACACGGCTGAAAGACAGCCTTTTTTCTGCCACCACATTGGAGGAACAACAGGCGTTATGGGACAAGGTCGTGTCAGAGAACATTTTCGTGGTATGCAAGACACCGATGGCGAAAAGCATTACCAAACGGACACTGGTAGGCTTTCGCAAAGCCAAAGTGAATACCCGTTATTTCGAGGATTTAATCAATCAAATTAAGAACAAACCCCAGAACTTCATTGAGAAGATGGCTAAAGGTCGATCGTTCTGGAAAGCTAATGATGACGATAATATGAAATTCAATGCAATAGTAGGCAATCCACCATATCAAGAAACATTAGAAAGTGGAAGAAGTTTGGCTAAACAATTATTTCCCTCCTTTATTGAAATCGGAATCAAATTAAACCCTAAATACTTATCTTTAATCACTCCAGCGAGATGGTTTACTGCAGATGCACAAGATAATTCATTTCCCAAATTGCGAGATTTCTTGCGCAAGAACAATCGTTTTTCGTTCTTATTTACACATGATGGGAAAAAGTTATTTCCTAATACAGAATTGAGTTTGGTGGATTATTTTTTGTGGGATAAGGATTATTTTGGTGATGTCATTTTTATAGAAAAGACCGATAATCAAACGAATACACTTAAACGACCCTTATTTGAAAATGGAATTGATATTATCATTCCCCAAAATAATATCGTATCCATTATTCAGAAAATTAAAAGTACAAACTTTACACCTCTTAATACAATAACATCTGGACGTGATGCATTTGGTATAGTAGGTAAAAATTTTGAATCTCGTTCTAAAGCAGAATCCTTTGAAAATGCGGTAGCAGTACAATGTGCTTATGAGCAAGTGCGCTTTGTTGCTCGTGAATCTATCTCTAAAGGAACTGATTTCTTAGAAAGTTATAAGGTATTCACATCAAAAGGCAATGGAGGTGCAGGACTCCTTACAGATGGAAAGCCTGTTAATATAATTGGGAAATCTTATGTTGGTTTACCTAATATGGCATGTACTGATTCTCTTATTCCATTTGGTAAATTCAAAAATATTACTGAAGCTAAAAATTTGCAAAAATATATGTCAACAAAATTTCTGAGATTTTGCGTTGGTATTCTGAAAGTATCACAGAATCTTTATCAGAATGTTTATAGTTTTGTCCCATTGCAAGACTTCACAGAATCAAGTGACATAGACTGGAGCAAATCTATTTCAGAAATAGACCAACAACTCTATACTAAATATTATTTGACTGATGAAGAAATAGCATTCATTGAGAAGATGATAAAGCCAATGTGATTACCTCATCACTAATAAATATAGCTATAGAATACACTTCATAACGGAAAAGCTCTATATAAAAGTTGTGTTAAGAATATGGTCTTTTTTCAGGTTTTATATAGTGCTTGTCTTCAATGTATTTGTGGAATTGCTGGTTTAGATACAGACAATACTCTTGAATCGCAATATAATATCCGTTGAGTAGGTCTTTCGTATATTGACTACCTACTTCACAAGCTGTTTTACGACCATGTGCTATTGCATTCCTGTTATCTGCAATCGTGCTTAATTTATGCCCAACATCAGGATTGTTTATCGCAGGAAACTCTGCCCCAAATACTTGGCAAATCTGTTCTATTTGCTGCCTTTTCAAATTCCCAGATTGTGCTGGCATTAATGTATTTATAATGCTGCTTTTTTCTTCGTCCTTAATACGATTGAATAAAAGCAACCGTTTAATCCATTTTTTATCTGAAGCTTGATATAGAGCATCACATTCACTATGTAAAAGCAATGAAAGAAGAGAAGGTTTCAGATGAGTAACTTGAACGTGTTGGTCTTCATTGATTTTGTCAATAACCCTCGACACCAAATTACACACAGTATACTCAATAGCTCCATATAGATTCACAAAGAAAGAACCTTTATATAATTTTTCTTTGAAAATCTCCTGTGGAGTACTGTGAGATTCTGCAATGTTATCAAGATACCATTTAGCTTCAGAAAGTCTGTCTGTAGTTTCTTTGTCTATATCTAAAAACATTATCGAACAGAAGAAAACTTATCGAAACAAAATTTGATTCTATTTACAAACTTTGGTTTGGAGTTCGTTGCTCCGGTTATTAGCTTACTAAATTCAGGGCAAGAAACCCAATCATAAAATGCCTCAATGTTCAATTCTTGAGTACCCCCTAAGATGGTTTCCGCAGCACCAACTGCTACTGCCTCAAACAATACTACAGATGTTGAGTTCTTGCCAGCACCCTTAACAAGGCCATATGGTAAGCGATTTAATTGAGCGAAAGTTTCTGTGAAAATTTGCTCTGCTTCTCGATAATTAAATTGACGAGAAGCCTTCTCTGCATATTTGTTTAAGAAATCTTTTACACTATGTTCAAATGCGTCCTTATCATATATACATGCAAAAAATCTAAGCACAAATTCTTCAGCAGTTCCATCTGTCTTCTGCTGGCTATTTAGTTTTACAGTATTGACGAAATTTGGTTTTTGAGATAAATCTTTAATGAAATTGATAAAATCGCCCTTGAAAATACAATTTCGTATTTCCTGATCTGTAAGCTTAACGCCTCCAGTATTAAGACGTTCAAACAAATCAAAACGGACTAATTTGTCACTCTTATCGCTAAGTGTAATAACCTTAATGGGTTTTAAAAGAAATTCTCTCTGTAGAGTTAAGGATAAATCCTTGAATTTCTTTCCGACAAAGTTGGTCAATTTTTCAAGGTCAATCAATGTCAGCGGAGTCGCTTTACCTATTTTTCTCCGTTCTGGTGTATCAATATCTGAAACGAAATTAACCACGGTACTTAGACGTTGTACTCCATCTATCACTTCCCATGTTCCATCAGAATTAGTAGCCATAAACAATGACGGAACAGGAATGCCCAAGAACAAAGATTCTACAAGCCGAGATTGACGGTCGTCACCCCAACGAAATTGACGTTGATAGTCTGGAGATATATTAATAATGTCGTCTGAAATCATTGACACGAGTTCTTTTAGGCTCATGTCGTATGTATTGAAATCGACTTTGCGCTTCTGCTCATTTAATTGGCTTTGTAAATCTGGCATATCTTTGCTAATTTTTGAGCAAAGTTACAAATTTATTTTGATTTCCAACTATGTCATAGGTAGTTGCGTTATGTGTGGACGTAAATATTTGAACCGTTTGACTCATAACCTGCGTTATTTTATATAGTTTTTATAGCTTTTGGGGATAGAGGTGTTGGTAACAACGAAGAAATTACTACCTTTGTATTTGAAAGAAGCGTTCTTTTAATTAGTGCAGAACATTGCAGAATATAGAAGCCCACTGGTTTCTATATCGTTACCTGTTAAACTGATAATTCTTGCAAGTTGCTTGTTCTCAACGAGTAATAAAACTTAATATGTCTTGCCACATGGGTAGTCAGGTTCTTCTTTATCAGACACAGGTCGGCAATCTCTTTCAAGTAGCTGTTCATCTTCTGATTGCAGGGAACAGGCAGCAATACTCCTTTCTTTTTGCAGGCTGGATAATTTGCATATTTTCTCAGGATTTCCAAAGGAATATCCAGCAGCGGAATATTGCACATGTTCTTTGTTTTCTGACGTGGCTTCCTGATCCACAGGTTTCCGTTGTTGTCTTTTACGATATGCTCAGGGGAAAGTTGTTGCACGTCTATGAAAGTCAGACCGGTAAAGGCAGCGAAAATAAAAACATCACGGACTACGGTGATTCGCTCCAAAGGAAACTCCTTGTGGTAGATAGTCAGCAGTTCGTCCATGGTTAGAAATTCACGGATTACTTCTTTTTCGTGGAACTTGATACCGATAAACGGGTCTTTGTCTATCCATTCATTGGCCAGTGCCAGATTGGTAATTTTCTTCAGACATTTCATATAACGGATAACGGTATTCT
>ERZ779643.2447-NODE-2447-length-10668-cov-16.760106_pt1 | contig 10668 bp, 10 predicted proteins | sample MGYA00511564_ERZ779643 | MGnify/ENA primary metagenome ERZ779643 (study PRJEB29588, sample SAMEA2147114) | human gut metagenome | biome: human gut; feature: human-associated habitat; material: faeces | place: Denmark | collected 2008/2010 ... | reverse complement strand
TCGACCTTTCTCAGCACGAGAAGTACAGCGGCCGCTCTATCAAGTACTTCGATCCTGAGAAGAACGAGAGCTATGTGCCTTACGATGTAGAGACCTCTATCGGTGTTGACCGTATGTTCCTCAGCGTGATGTGCCACTCTTACTGCGAGGAGAAGCTTGAGAATGGTGAGACACGTGTAGTATTGCGCCTGCCAGAGGCATTGGCTCCAGTGAAGTGCGCCGTATTCCCATTGGATAAGAAGGATGGCCTGCCAGAGTTGGCTCACGAGATTGTGGATGAGTTGAAGTTCCACTTCAATACCCACTATGGCGATCCTAAGGATTCCATCGGTAAGCGTTACCGTCGCCAGGATGCCATCGGTACTCCATTCTGTATCACCGTTGACCACGAGACACCTAAGGATCACAAGGTAACTTTGCGTTATCGTGATACCATGGAGCAGGAGCGCGTAGCTATCTCTGACCTTCGTGGCATCATCGAGGATCGCGTAAGTATCACCAGTGTATTAAAGAAACTTGGTAATGAAATTAAGAACTTCTAAATATCTCTTCTTGCTCATGATGGCAGTGTTCGCCCTGTCATCATGCAGCGAGGATGATAACACCGTAGATGAGTATGCCAACTGGCAGCAACGCAACGAACAGGCTTTTGCCGATACGCTGGCGTATGCCAAGGCGCAGATTGTTGCCGGCAGCACCGAATGGAAGGTGATTCGCAAATGGTCGCTCCAGAACCAGACGCCTAACAAGGATGTGAACGGTATGGATGTTCCGCTTTCCTACAAGGATGCTGATCACATCGTGGTTCGCGTGTTGAAGGAAGGCAAGGGCAGCGGATGCCCTATGTACACCGATTCTGTGAAGGTGAGCTATTTGGGCAGATTGCTGGGCACTGATACTTATCCTGCAGGTTATGTATTCGATAAGACCTTCGAGGGTACCTACGACAAGGCCACTGCTCAGGTAACTACCAATTTGGCGAGTGGCTGGATAGATGGTTTTACCACAGCCGTGCTCAATATGCACATCGGCGATCATTGGCTGGTGTATATCCCATATCAGCTGGCTTATGGTTCTACCCAGAGTTCGAGTAGCGTAATCCCTGCCTATTCCATGCTTCGCTTCGAGATAGTGCTCGACAGCTACTATCGTCCGGGTCAGGTAATACCGGGTTCAAGAGCTGCTGCCCAGGCACTCAAGGGAGAATGGATTACAGAGTAGGATTTTTGGGGGATTTACACCTTATTATATATAGGTGATAGAATAGAAGCGTTCCTAGGATTGCCGTCTGATGGCATTCTTAGGAACGCTTTGTGTTAACATACCTTTTTGATGTGTTAACAAGTGTTCGTGTTCGCGCACAAAATACTGTCGATATTAAAAAAATGTTAGTTTTCTGCATTTTTTCGGGTAAAAGTATTGCAGTTCCAGAAAATAGTTGTACCTTTGCATCAGAAAAAATAAGTTTTAGGTTTTTAGTTAGGTAATAGATTTTATTAGGTTTAGTTGTTAGGTAAAGTTAAGATTGTTGTTCATTGGTTTATTGGTTTTAGTTAAGGTAGTTAGAAAGATTGTTTATTCAAGGACGACAGGTGTTAGTTAAGGTAAGAATAAGATTGTTTATTCAGTGACGACAAAAAACAGTACTGTTCCGCTCTGCGGAAGTTAAGTTTTGGGAAAAACAAAGGTACGAAATTTATAAGATTAAATAAAAGGTGGCGATTCCTTCTCGGAGTCGCCATTTTTTTCGTTAACGCAATTAATAAGAGAAAAAATATGTTATTCAAGAATAAGACAGATTATCTGATGGAGTCGATACGCGAGGGTAGGGCGATGGCTCGCAGCGAGAAACTCAATCTCATCGTGGGGTTGAGTATTCCCTCCATGCTGGCACAGATTTCCACCGTGATGATGTTCTTCATCGATGCATCCATGGTGGGACATCTGGGGGCTGAGGCTTCGGCTAGCATCGGACTTATCGAGTCAACCAACTGGCTCATTGGCAGTTTGCTCAGTGCGGCAGCTACCGGTTTCTCGGTGCAGGTAGCTCATTTCATCGGAGCCAACGATTTCGTGAAGGCTCGTCAGGTATTCCGCCATGCTCTGATATGCGGTTTGGCGTTCAGCCTTTGTGTTACCCTGGCATGTGTAGGAGTGCATTCCCATCTGCCTTATTGGCTGGGTGGCGGTGCTGATATTGCGGGCAATTCCTCACGGTATTTTCTGATATACGGTTTGGCTTTGCCCTTCGTATTCCTGTATCATATCTCCGAGATGATGCTCAAGTCGGCAGGCAACATGCATACCCCGAGTGTGATGGCGGTGCTGATATGCATCTGCGATGTGGTGTTCAATTACCTCTTCATCTACGTCATGAAGATGGGCGTAGTGGGAGCTGCCTGCGGCACGGCGCTTGCCTATATCTGCATCTCGCTGCCCAATCTCTACCTCACGGCATGCCGTAACCGGATACTCAATCTGCGTCAGGACAAGGAACCTTTCCGGTGGGTGAAGGAATACCTGCACCATGCCTGCAAGATCAGCATCCCGATAGCCATACAGAATGTCCTGATGAGCGGTGCGCAGATCGTGAGTACCATGATCGTGGCACCATTGGGCAATATCGCCATTGCTGCCCACTCGTTTGCCATCACCGCCGAGAGCCTCTGCTATATGCCGGGTTATGGTATCGGTGATGCCGCCACCACCCTGGTGGGTCAGACGCATGGTGCCGGGCGTACCGATCTCTGCCGCAATTTCGCCTATATGACGGTGGGATTGGGTATGTGCGTGATGGCATTGATGGGAGTGGTGATGTATGTCTTTGCCCCCGAGATGATAGGTGTGCTCTCGCCGGTGGAGAGCATCCGCGAGCTGGGTACCACCTGCCTTCGCATCGAGGCCTTTGCCGAGCCTTTCTTTGCAGCGAGCATCGTAACCTATTGTGTCTGCGTGGGAGCGGGCGATACCCGGAAGCCAGCCGCCATCAATCTGGGTACCATGTGGCTGGTGCGCCTCACCCTGGCTTACGCCCTTTCCAAGAGCTATGGCTTGGAGGGTGTCTGGATTGCGATGGCTACGGAGCTTACCCTCAGAGGCACGCTTTTCCTCATCCGCCTTTACCGGGGTTCGTGGATGAAGAGCTTCCAATGTTAGTTTTACGTTAAGATTTGCAGGTATTGGGGAAGATAATCTTCCAAATGCTTGCAAATCTTTTTTATTTTGTGTAATTTTGCAAGCGGAATATTGGAAACAAGTAATTTATAAATCAATAGCAGATGAAACTAAGAAAGATTTTTGCAGCGTTTCTGCTGTGTTTGTCTGTGGGAAGTGCGATGGCACAGATGCCGGCCATTCCTGTGGACAAGAATGTGAAGATTGGTCATCTCGACAATGGATTGACTTACTACATTCGTCACAACAGTTATCCTGAGCATGTAGCCAGCTTCTACATTGCCCAGAAAGTGGGTTCTATCAATGAGAACGATGATCAGCGCGGTTTGGCTCACCTCCTTGAGCACCTCGCCTTCAACGGTACCGATCACTTCAAGGGTAATTCCCTCCAGGATTACCTGCAGAGCATCGGTGTGGAGTATGGTAGAAATCTCAATGCCTATACCAGCGTAGAGAAAACCGTATATTACTTCACCGATGTACCTACCACCCGTCCTACAGCCGTAGATTCATGCATGCTCATCCTCAAGGATTGGAGCAACGGCATCTCTCTTACCGAGGAAGCCATCAATGACGAGCGCGACGTGGTACACAATGAGTACCGTATGCGCATCGTGGGTCAGCAGCGCATGATAGAGCGTTCTTTGCCAAAACTCTATCAGAACAACAAGTATGGCTACCGTTTCCCTATCGGATTGATGAGCGTCATCGACGGCTGCAAGCCGGAAACCCTGCGTGCTTACTACCGCAAGTGGTATCGCCCAGACAATCAGGCAATCATCGTCGTGGGTGATGTAGATGTCAACCATATCGAGAACAAGATCAAGGAGCTCTTCTCGGGCATCAAGGTGCCTGCCAATGCCGCTAAGATAGAGCCGGTGGAAGTAGCCGATAATGATACCGCCATCTACGTAATCGACAAGGACAAGGAGCAGCAGTATGATATCTTCAATATCTTCATGAAGCATCCAGCCATCCCTAATGCGATGAAGGGCAACATGAGCTATCTCATGAAGGGATACATGGACAATGTGGTTACCTCTATGCTGGGTGCACGCTATGCCGAGATTGCCCAGGAAGCTGACTGCCCATTCCTTCAGGCAGGTGCCGACGACGGCGACTTCCTGCTCTCTTCTACCAAGGGTGCCTTCAGTCTTATCGGTGTGGCAAAGCCAGGTAAGGTAAAGGAGGCTTATGCAGCCGTATTGCGCGAGGCAAAGCGCATGCACGACTTCGGATTCACAGCCACTGAGTATCAGCGTGCCAAGGAGGAGTTCCTGAGCCAGGTAGATAAGACACTTGCCAACAAGGACAAGATGAAGAACGAGCAGTTTACCACCCAGTATGTGGATAACTTCATCTCCAACGAGCCGATTCCATCGGTAGAGGACGAGAGTCAGATTTACAAGATGGTAGTACCTCAGCTGCCATTGGAGGCCATCAATGCCTATGCCAAGCAGCTGGTTTGCCAGAGCGATACCAACCTGGTATCGATGGTGCTGATGCGCGAGGCAGAGGGTGCCGTTTATCCTACCGAGAAGGAGCTTGCCGATATCGTGAAGCAGGTGCGCTCTGAGAAGCTGGAGGCATACGTGGACAACGTGAAGCAGGAGCCGCTGATGGCTCAGTTGCCTAAGCCAGGCAAGATCAAGAAGACTGTAGAGAACAAGCAGCTGGGTTACAAGCAGCTTACCCTTTCCAACGGTGCCAAGGTGGTATTGAAGAAGACCGATTTCAAGGATAATGAGATTCTCTTCTCTGCCAATGCCAAGGTGGGTTATTCTGCTCTTGAGAAGAGCGATTACCCTAGCATTATGCTGATGACCGAGGCTTGGGGTGCCAGCGGTTTGGGCGATTTCTCAAGCACCGAGCTTGAAAAGGCGCTCGCAGGCAAGCAGGCAGGTGTAGGTTTCTCCATCAATCCTTACAGCCATGGTCTTTCCGGCAATTCTACTCCTAAGGACGTGGAGACCCTGATGCAGCTCATCTATCTCAAGATGACCGCATTGAGCAAGGACGAGAAGTCGTTCAAGAATCTTCAGAATACCTATGCTACCATATTGGCCAACCAGAGCAACAATCCTAACATGGTATATCAGGATTCATTGCAGAGCACCCTTTACCTGGGCAGCAAGATTGGCCGCATTCCTACTTCTGATGAGATCAAGGCCATCAGCTACGATCGCCTGATGGCACTTGCCAAGCAGTATTACGGCAATGCCAAGGACTTCACCTTCTACTTCGTGGGCAACTACGATGAGAAGACTCTCCTCCCGCTCATCGAGCAGTATATCGCCAGCTTGCCAAACAATGGCTTCAAGCTGAAGAACAAGGAGATTCCATACGCCAAGGGCGAGGTGAAGAACAACTTTACCAAGGCGATGTCTAATCCTCAAACCCAGGCATCAGAGATATGGAGCACCAAGTTGCCATTCTCTATGCAGAACATGGTACTGGCAGATGTAACCTCCCGACTGCTGGAGATGCAGTATCTGCGCACCATCCGTGAGCAGTTGAGCGCAGCTTACCATGCAGGAGCCACCTTCGGCATGCTCCGCGATTTCGATGACAAGGCAGCCATCAGCATCACCGCCAATGCCGGCTTGAATCCGGAGAAGGCTGATACCGCCATCACCTATTTCTTCAAGGGTGTGGATGAGGTAGAGAAGCAGGTAGATGCTGCCGACTTGCAGAAGGTGAAGGAGATCATGCTGAAGCAGGCAGGTGTAGATGAGAAGAACAATGCTTATTGGCTCGGCGTTCTTGCCAACTATACAGGTCTCGGTTTCGATAACCATACCGGCTATAAGGAGTTCGTGAAGAACCTCCGTGGCGAGCAGGTTTCCGACTTCCTCAAGAATGTACTCATGAAGAGCGGCAACCATGTCGAGGTAATCATGAAGGCTGAGAAGAGCAAGGAATAAATCAAAAAGTCCCGTTGAACGATTTTACTCGCCAACGGGACTTTTTGCCTTTTTTTCTCTTTGTGGTATCAAAGAGTCATTCTGAAAATAATCTTTTTACGTAATTTCCTTTCTCTCTTACGTAATTTTTCTCAAGAGCACTCTCTTGCGAAAGTTACCCTTAATCGTTCTTCTTCGCCTTAGAAGCAAGAGCCTCACGGCGATCGTTGAGAATCTCCTGGCACTTGTTCAATGCCATATTCTCGCTCATTGTGTTGACCTTAATTAAATCATTCATAACCTATTGTGATTTGTTAACGGTGCAAAGATAGGGCTTTCTTATCATATTCGGGTACACTTTTTGATAAATTTATGCTAATAATCGTTCTTTTTTGATGTATGTCAAAAAAATGAAACATTTATACCTTTTTCTGAACGATATTTGAACCTTTTGGCATCTCTTTCATCTAAGAAAATAACAAATAATGATGAAAAAAGCTTTTTTTTCTTTGTTATTTGCGGAAAAAGTGCGAACTTTGCAGCGAAAAAGGAAAATGCTGCATCATATAAGCAGGATGCATTTTTAAAACGAAAGTTACAATTTATAATAAATAGAAAGTAAAAAATGAAAAAGGTTTTTTTAATGGCTGCCCTGGTGCTTGCCAGCACTTCCGGCAGCAATGTATGCGCAATGAATGAAGCTGTTCAGGAGGCTTCACTTTCAGAATTGATGCCTGTGAAGAAAACAACTAAAAAGACATCGAAGAAGAAAACAACTACCAAGAAAACAACAGCCAAGAAGACCACTTCTTCATCTACTGCAACATCTTCAGCTGCGGCATCTACTCCTACCACATCTACTTCTACTTCGGCTACTACCAATAGCGGTTATTCTGCAGGAAGCGTAGTGGCAGGTGTATTAGGCGGTTTGCTGGGTGGCGGCACTACTACTGGCAGCAGCTCTACCGGCAGCAGCATCATCAATGGCATTCTGAACAATGTGATAGGTTCAGCCACCTTCTCGCAGGCAGATCTCTGCGCCCATACCTGGAAGTACAGCAAGCCGGGTTGCGCCTTCACCTCAGAGAACCTGCTGGCAAAGGCTGGCGGCGAGATTGCTGCCAGCAAGATAGAGGAGGATCTGAGCAAGTACTACAGTAAATTCGGCTTCAGCAATAGCAATACCTACTTTACCTTCAAGACCGATGGCACCTTTGCTGCCAAGATCGACGGCAAGTCATGGAACGGCACCTATACCTTCGATGAGAAGACGCATGCCATCCAGCTGAAGGGTTTGCTGTTGAGTGCTTCGGGTTTTGCCACCCGCACTACCAATGGCATCAGCCTGCTCTTCGAGCAGAAGAAGCTGCTCACCCTGGTCAAGACCCTGAGCAAGCTGAATCTTACCGGCAGCACTACGATGAGTGCCGTGAGCAGCATTGTGGATAACTACGATGGCGTGCGCATTGGCTTCGAGATGACGAAGTAAGATTGATTGCAATAAAAGATTTAAGATTTTAGAAGAACGAGTATTTCTTGTACTCTTAATTTAAAACTATATTCAGCACTTTTGAACCTATGTTCAGAAGTGCTGAACTTGTGTTCCGCAGTGTTGAACTTAAGTTCAGCACTGCGGAACATAATTTTCTTAGTGGATTACAAACATTTACACAGTGAAGAAACTAATATTTCCTAGTGAGATAAAAAAGTAGTATTCGAAGTTTCTATTTTATCTCAACCTGGAGAGGAGTCTTCAATGCATCCAGGTAATCCTTGATGCGAATCTGCCATTCGGCATAGCTCCTTACGAAGGTCTTCGTCTCCGTATCCTCCTCGTGGATTGGGAAACCGGTGGCGAAATCGGTAGGAGTGGTCAAGCCGTCATACCATACGGTCATCTTGTTGAAGCTACTTAAAGCCTTTACTCCTCTATAATGGAAATCTCCATGCTGATATCCTCCTTAGGGCGGTCACCACGCATGGTTTCGCAGTTCTGAATCTTCTCTACTACGTCAAGACCTTCCTCTACCTCACCGAAAACGGTGTACTGGTTGTCGAGGAATGGGGTTCCGCCCACCTCGGTGTAAGCCTTCTGCTGCTCCTCGGTAAACTTAGGGTAACCCTGCTCCTTGCAGCGCTTCTTGGTTTCATCCACCAGCTCATCCTGGAGTTTCATCAAGCCCTCACGGTCGCGGTTGCGGCGGAAGTTCATAATTTCATCATGGTGCTCCTTGGCAAGCTGGTTGAAGATGTTCTGCTCCATCTGCATGCCCATCTGCTTCTCCATCTGCTTCAGCTCGTTCTGCTTGTAGGTCTTTCCCCAGACGATATAGAATTGGCTGCCGCTGCTCTCACGCTCAGGGTTCACCTCGTCGCCCAGACGGGCAGCGCTCAAGGCACCGCGCTTGTGGAAGAGCTGTGGATAAACAAACTCGGCAGGGATGGTGTAATCAGGTCCGCCCGTGCCCAGCATCTTGCCCTTTGGAGCGCCCTTGCTGTCAGGGTCGCCGCCCTGGATCATGAAATCCTTGATGACACGGTGGAAGAGAGTGCCGTCAAAATATCCCTCCTTTGCCAACTTCAAGAAGTTGTCACGATGCTGAGGAGTCTCGTCGTAGAGGCGCACTTTGATGTCGCCCTCTGAAGTCTTGATCAATACTTTAGCCATAATATCTTTTTTCTGTTTCTATCTTATTTATAATTCAATAAATCCTCGGAATCTCCTTCGGAATTCGATTCTAACATTTATTTTCTTTAGAACTTTCCCATTCGTTCCACTCCTTCATTGCTTCCTGCCAGTCGGTTTGCTCACCGCTGGCGATGGCATTCTTCTGCTTCTCTGCCTCATCGCGTGCCTTGTCTCTTGCACGTTTCGCCTTCATGGCTTCGATGGTGGCATCGTCGAGAATCTGGATGGCGCCACGCTTGATGGCATCCTGCAGTTCCTCCTCGCCGAAAGCCTTGCCCGGCTCATTGAAGTCAGAGATGTTGAATTCATAATCCACACGAAGGTCGTGGCGTATCAATTTCTGTTGCAAACGGTTGCCGGCATTCTTCAGGCGCAGCAACTTTCCGATTTCCTTGATTTCTCCTGCTGAGTATTTGTTTCTTCCCATTAATTATTTATTAATATTATATTTCTTTCTTTTTCTTTCCTGCGTTTCAGCGTTTCAGCGTTTCAGCAAAAAAAACTCGCTTCAAGTTGCAAGTCCCCCTTTTTGCCTCCGTTCCAGGCGATTCCATCGCCTGTCCTCCTTCCTCCTGTAAGCCACCCCTCTACTTCCACGCTTTCTTCTGGTTTACCTCTATCAATCTGTCGAATTCGAAATCCGCCTTGATTTTATCCAGAATTCGCTTCACGATGATGTTCATCACGCTACCCTTGCTGTAGTTCGCCGTGCACATGAAGTTCACGCGCCCCTCCTTCACCAGCTGGCAAGCCATGATCTCCTTCTGGGGCGTATCATATACGGCAATGGAATGGCCGCCATGCTCCTTCACCATCTTCATGCAGGGCACGTCGGTTTCTCCATCCCCGAAATAAATCATTCGCGGAAAAGGGATAGGGCGCTTGTTATCAGGAATATACTGGTTTACCCTGCTGTTGTCGCTCACCTGACGGATGCCCTTGTTGATCTTGAAGAGAAACTGCGTCTTCGTGGTATAATCCACGGCTACGGCTGGCCAGTAGGCGATGCCATCCTCATTGTAGAGAAACGAGCAGGCATAGATGTTCTCGAATTCCTGAGCGATGGGTGTGCCCTCTATCATCTCCTTCAATCCCGAGGAGTTGATGTAGTGCTTGATCTCCAATCCGATGCTTGCACCATATTCGTTGATGAACGAAAACCATTGCCTTACGCCACGGAAGAGTTCCACATTCCTGCCGAAGCTCTGGAAGGATTCGCGGGTGAGCGAGATATGGTTCTTCTTTGCTTCATCCAGCATCATATACATATAGGTGAGGATGCCGTTGGCATCCTTGCCCACGGCAAGCTTCCGGTTTTTATCCCAGAATTCCTCCTTCGTCTTTCCGGTTGCCTGGATGAATCCGAACTCCTGCATGTTGCCGGGAGATAATGTCCCGTCAAAATCATAAACCAGTGCTACCTGCGGTCTTTTCTTTGCCATATCCCGTTTCCTTTCCTTCTTTTACTAGAACTTGTCTTTTTCTTCTCTTGCTGGAACTTCCGCCCCCCTCATAACCTGCAAATATACATATTTTTCTGCGATAAAGCCATAAGCAGATATATAAAAAAACATAAAGACACGAAAAAAGGCGTGTAAAACTCATTTTCAGAGCCTTACACGCCTTTGATCTTTATGCTAATCTAATAACTTCTCTATGATGAGAGAGATTACTTAACCTCCTCGAAATCTGCATCCTGAACATCCTGAGCGCCATCGTTAGCACCCTGCTGTGCCTGCTGGCCACCCTGTGCACCCTGAGGACCTGCCTGCTGACCGCCCTGGTACATCTGTTGAGAAGCTGCCTGCATTACGGTGTTCAAGTTGTTGATAGCTGAATCGATGGCTGCAACATCACCTGCCTTGTGAGCATCCTTCAACTGCTGCAATGCCTGCTCGATGC
>ERZ779643.2444-NODE-2444-length-10678-cov-1.835169_pt1 | contig 10678 bp, 8 predicted proteins | sample MGYA00511564_ERZ779643 | MGnify/ENA primary metagenome ERZ779643 (study PRJEB29588, sample SAMEA2147114) | human gut metagenome | biome: human gut; feature: human-associated habitat; material: faeces | place: Denmark | collected 2008/2010 ... | reverse complement strand
AAAGCATTCCTTCTTTTATCTCATAAAGCAATGTATCTGCCAGCATAATAATGTCCTTACTGTCAATCGCTGTCATTAGATTCTTCATCTGTGACAACAATATGTCTACCGGAATATCTATGCCTCTGTTCCTGAGTTCATCTGCCCTGTTAATATATCCCAGATATATATTATTTACATTATTAACTGTCTCACCAATAAACTTCTGAGCCCCCGATACATCATTGGCATAAAGCATATCTGATATATTTTCTGCTGCTTTTATATACTCTTTAAGTTTCTGTATCTCCATTACTCCTCCAATAATTATCTAAAAAATAAAGCTGGCATTACTGCCAGCTTTATTAATAATCATTATTGCTATATTACTGTAACAGTGACAGCACACCCTGTGTAGCCTGATTAGCCTGTGCAAGCATTGACTGTCCTGCCTGTGCAAGAATATTATTCTTGCTGTAGTTAACCATTTCTTCAGCCATATCGGTATCACGAATACGAGACTCTGCGGACTGTGTATTTTCTGATACATTATCCAAGTTTGCAATTGTGTGCTCCAGTCTGTTCTGTAAAGCACCAAGAGCAGATCTCTGGCTGGAAACATTATTGATTGCGTTCTGAATCATTGTAATTGTTCCCTGTGCCTGCTGGTAATTATCAACATTCGGTTTACTTACGGCTGCAGAATTATAGCCAGCAACCTTAAAGATCTGTGCAGCGCACATAGCAGCTTTGCTTACGGCATTACGAGCATCTGCTGAAGTAGCATATGCCTTTCCATTTGCTTTAAAGCCTGTAGATGCTGTATTTTTTGTAATTGTTGCATTGCATGCAGCTCTCTTACCAACACTCTGTCTCATTGTTGCAGAAGTTTTAGCCTTTGTCTTATCAACTACTTCATTTGTTGTATAGTAGCTGTCCTGACCAGCGGCAGTAACCTTTTTAAATCCAATAGCTTCTGCATTCATCTGTGCAATGTTAATGGTGATCTTCTGATCTGTATTTGCACCAACCTGAAGGTTCTTTCCTGTAAAGGATCCATCTAACAGATTCTGTTTGTTGAACTGAGTAGTTTCAGAAATACGATCAATTTCATCAGTCAATGCAGAAAGTTCCTGATTGATAGCATCGCGGTCGATAGACTGGTTGGTATCATTTGCGCCCTGAACTGCAAGTTCATTCATACGCTGTAAGATGCTGTGTGTCTCATTTAACGCACCTTCTGCTGTCTGAATAAGAGATACGCCATCTGAAGCGTTATCTGAAGCTTTGTTAAGACCACGGATCTGGCTTCTCATCTTTTCAGAAATTTTTAATCCTGCAGCATCATCGCCTGCGCGATTGATTCTGTAACCTGATGATAACTTCTCTGCTGATTTAGCCTGTGCTCCTGATGTGACACCTAACTGACGATTTGCATTCATCGCCTGCATATTATGCTGTACTACCATTGCCATAATAATTTCCTCCTTGAATTACGTTGCAGCGTCCATGCTGCAATTGATATGATATTTGATTGTAAGATTTTCCTTTTTGCGGCCGTACGCTCCGGTCAAAGGTCTGTCTCGTGGAGTAAGCAACGGGATTTCCTTGCTTACTTGTTATATATATCGGACGAGGTATGGAATACTTTAGTCCCAATTTTAATTTTTTATTTTTTAACCGCTTTTTATAGTGCCACCGGAACTCTTCCTTCCAGTATTGCACGGATCTCATCCAAATTCTTTCCTGTGATGGATGCAATATTTTCTGGGGACATTCCGCTGTGGTTCATATTGATAATGATTTTTGCCTCCCCTTCCGATTCTCCCAGTTTTCTGGCAGCACTCACTTCACGTTCGATGTCATCCTTCATCAATTCTCTCAACGCATCACACATATTCGCATCCCTCCTTGTAGTGAAAAGTGAACAACAATACCTTCCTTCACTACAAGGACCGCGCTCGTTATCTTCAGATGACGTTAATAACGAGCGCAGCCACACATTTTGCCCAACTTGTCAAGTACATTTGTAAAATTTTTGTTAGTGGTAGAAAAAACAGATTCTCGATTTTTCACGAGAACATGCTTAAGTTAATGACATTGGTTCAGAGCCTCGTTAGTTAAACCTTATTCCGTGAAACTTACCATAGTGTTACATCCCGTTTTTTCAGCAATAATACCTGCTGGAAACTGATTTTCGTAATACATTTTATTTCACCCACCAAGTTAAACAAAATTTTGTTTTTTTACTGTATCATCATGCATTATCCTGTATAATGAAAGTATCAAAAGACAGGTGGAGGCAGTGCAATGAAGAAAATACACATTGAATTCAGCGATGAGCGGCTCATTACTCTCAGTGGTCTGGTATTCGTAGGGCAAATACTTGGAAAAAGCAGTTTTGTTAAAAAAATCAACCGTGCTCCTCACCTATATTGGTATGCTCTGTCAGGGAAAACCCCAGTATGAGGCTGTCCGTGAAATGATAGATGACCCTGACTACTACAAATACGCATTAGGCATCTCCTATGCGATTCCTTCCGCCGAAACACTCCGTCAGCGTTTTGACATGATCGGGGATTCCCTGCGCAAAGACATCCAGCAGGCAAATGTCGACATGCTGCGTGAAATGCACATAGAGCCGACAGCCCTGGATAACGGCTTTGTTCCTGTCGATATTGATGTAACCCCCTTTGACAATTCGAAATCCAATAAGGAAGGCGTATCCCGTACCTACAAGGGTTTTGACGGATATGCACCAATTATGGCATATATCGGCACAGAAGGATACCTCGTCAATCTTGAACTGCGGATTGGGAAACAGCACTGCCAGAAAGAAACTCCTGATTTCCTGAGAGAGACCATTGAACTGTGCAGACAGCTGACGGAAAAACCACTGCTCATCCGGCTGGATTCCGGCAACGATGCATCTGAAAACATAGGCATCTTTATGGAAGAAAGCTATAAATACAACAATGTGTCTTTCATCATAAAACGGAATCCCAGACAGGAAAGTAAAGAAGAATGGCTGGAATCCGTCAGGGAATGCTGCCAGAATATCCAGCATCCACGTGATGGGAAAACTGTTTATATCGGACAGACCTTCCGGAATGTGACATATTCCCTTTCTGATAACGAGGAGAAAACTGTCGGAATACGCACAATTTATGAGATCACGGAAAGAACCATTGACCGATATGGGCAGTATTTTATCGTACCCGATATAGAACTGGGCACATACTGGACAAACACTTCCCTGCCAGACGAAACAGTCATTGATCTTTACCATGCCCACGGAGAAAGTGAGCAGTATCACAGTGAAATCAAGACGGACATGGATGTTGGAAGACTCCCGTCGGGAAAGTTTGAGAGCAACAAACTGGTGCTGGAACTGACAATGATCGCATATAATATCCTTCGAATCATAGGGCAGGAATCGTTGAAAAAGAAGGATGCTCCCGGCCGGAAGAAAATACATCGCCGAAGAATACGTACGGTGATCAGTAATCTTATGCAGTTTGCGGGACATCTGACAGAACATGCCGGCCGTCTGGTACTGTCCATTGGAAGGAGTAATCGCTGGAGATTTACTTTCAAGCGTCTTTATGACAGCTTTGCATTCATCACCTGACAACAGGTAGCTGAATATGGCAAACATTTCCTGTGTGCCTTTTCATTTTGAAACAAGGTTCACGGATTCAGGTTTTTGTTTTAAAAATCAAAGTATGGATGATTACTTGCCTTTTTCAGTTTAACCTATCTCCGGTCTCACGTACTTAGAGCTTTTTGCAAAACTTATGATTCCTCTTTTTGTTTATGTGTAAGCTGATACCACCGTCTTGCCTCATCATCAATCACACTTTCTACTTCTTGAATATAAGCTCTTTTTTCATCTGTCAACTTATTAGGGTTTGCACACTCAATTGCATTCACTCTCTGAATCTGCAACAATCGATTGCAGTTATTGCGGAATAATGACCATTTTTCCACACTCCGCGTCATGACAAGAATTGATTCTATAACCACAATGGCAGCAGAAACAATTGCCAAAATTACTGGATGATCACTCACTACCCTCAGCATCTGCAAAACAGGAATACTGGCTGCAAGCGCAATTTTAATAATCGTAAACGCATAATAAAACTGCTTACACTTCTGCGCTCTTATGTGATAATACTTGATATACGATTGCACAATTTTATCGTAATCATCCATATATCCCGGATAATAATATTGTGTTATTTCATTTTCTTTGAACTTTTCCACACTTCATTTATTCCTCTTCATTTTATCCACCATCTCATTCCAAACATCCTTATTGGATAACATCATATCTTTGTTCTCATCGAAAATTCCTCCGACATATTTTGTATACATATCCCATATAAGCTGCATATTTCTTCGGGTTGCTTCATGTTTTGTATATTTTGAAACCCATCGCATAAGATATCCAAATTCTTCTGTTGGATGCAGCCAGTCATTTCCCATCACTTCTTTAATGAAAGCATCTTTTGTTATGTACTTTCTTCCCATATGAATATTATAAGCATTTCTCTGGCTAAACTGATAAATCCATTCTGCTGTCATCGGACGAATTATATAACACGTCTGTTTGTCTATTTGCCGGGATATATAAGGAATTTCTGTCACCTCCAAAAGGGAAAATTCTTCTGGATATTCTGTGAAAAAGCTGCCTTGTAAATCGCTCCATGAACGCAGATAAAATTCTCTGAGTGAGTTATATTTTTTCCCAGTTGGTAATTTCTTTTCAAATTTCCAAAAAACTACCCTCTTATTTTCTTTTTCCCCACGAACATTAACAGCAATCTTTTGTTTTTCCAATTCTTCTCTATCCTGTAACAGTTTCCACAGAAAGTTTTCTATAATAATTCCATTCTGTATCAGATAATAGAGTACATGGTCATCTTCTTTCTCATTTATATTTTCATTAAATTTCCATTCATCCTGTTCCAGATGCATATGCTGCATAATCCATGTCTGAACATCCGTATGCTGATATGTTTTTAATTCCTCTGCTGTATAGGAACTGCGATCATTCGATGCGACCAATAATCCTCCACCTTTTTCTTTTCGCTGAAAATATTCCTTATACACCTCCAGTATATTCCGCTTAATTTCCTTTATGGATATATCTGCCAAATTTAATCCCTGAGAAAATCCTTCGTTTTCTCTCAGAACCGGTGCCTCCTCTAACTTTCCCTCTAACTCCCCATTTGTTGGTTCTATTTGTTCTACTTCGCGCACTGCTTCTGACAACACATCGTCTGGAATTTTTTTCTTCTTAATACTAATTTGATACCCATCAATCAAATCTGTCTTGTAATCTTCCAAATTTTTTTCTATATATTCCCAAAATATATCCATATCACTATCCGGCAAATATAACATTTGCAATAAGCGCATCTTCATATCATACTCACCTGAATGCTCCAATGATGAATGGAAATATAACTGCAAATAACGAACGATATACTCCTCCAAGGAAAAATCTTCCCGAAATTCATTGCGGTGAATCTTTAAATCCCGTTTTGCCTGTAATCCCATAAAATCGAGTGAAATATCCAAAACCTCATCCAAAGCCGATAATGGATTTTCCACTCCTGTCATACGAACATTTTTATAGCAGATAGTCATCTTTCCATTGCTACCAGAAGTTCTCTTTCGAATTGTTACCAAAACTTCTTCTTCACAATCCCATGCTTTCAAATACAACTGGTTTTTGGAAACATTACTTTCATTCCACCTAGATAATATCTGATATCTTTTATCATTCCATGTCAATTCCTTAACATGGTACGGCACCTCGTTTATGTAGTATCTTTTTTTCTCATACCCTTGCACATATACTGCAATGGCGATCAATGGCTCTGGAATAATCTGATTCAAATAACTCAGTAACACCTTTCTCGTATAACCCTTGATATTTTCTTCATCAAATCCAACTTTATCTGCATACACATTGCTCTCAATGTTTTGCCGTTCCACTTCTACCCGATCATATCGAACTTTTGTTTTGTCATTTTGCGCAATCTCACTATTCCACCGCAAAAAAATGTCAACAGGAACTTTGATCTCTATCTTTGTTCCATGATGTCCCAATTGATATTCCTCAGTGATTACTTCTCCACCTGATTTTGGTGCATTCAACGTAATTTTGCGTCCGACGGTTTCATTCTCCGTCTGCGTCATGATCGTTACCGATGAGGTCACCATAAATGCAGATTGAATTCCAATTCCAAATCCACCCGTTGGCCGCATCCATCTTGGCATTTCCTGTATCATCCGGTCGTACTGCCTGCGTCCTCTCCAGCCTGTCCCAATGATAGATATGACTGCCATGCAGTCTTCTTCCATACCAATGCCGCGGTCTTCCACCGTAATTAACAGATTGTCATAATCTCCCGGAATACTTTCCACTTTCAGTTGTACTTCATAGCGATCATAGATTTCCTTTGAAATGTCAAATGGCTGCAAATTTCCCTCTTTTGCCAGCTCCATTATTCTTTCTCCGCACAATCCCTGCATAATATCTTTCCACAACTGCATCCGTGTGGCATCCATCGCGTTCTGCAGATATTCCCGTATAAAATCCATGCGGTTCGTATAAAAATTGGCTCCTGCCAGCAAATCGGTCAGTTTTTCCTTGTCTACCTCAAAACGCTTCTGACGGCCCAGATGATAGGCATGTTTTTTATTGTTGCTGTCTAACAAATACACGTGGCAGTGACTTCGCTTTAACGTACAGCCACGCAGTAATGGAGGTGCGATTTCATTCCAGCTGTAAATCAGATCCTGCACTTCCTGTTCGATCAGGTGAAACCAGTCCTGCGCACACTTACATACCTCGATCTGATCCGACTCAGCCTCTACCTGAATCTCCTCCGAGGTAATGATTATGTGACTGATTGCCTCATGTTTTAGCATATGCGTAGAACTCAGTCCCGGCATCTGTTCCATATGCTCCACGGAGTACAGTGAGAACCGATTGTTCTCTACATCCAGCACATCCCCAAGCCGAAGCAAAGCGGCTGTAAATCTTGGATAAATCAGTTCTGCTCCAATTCCTTTTTCCCGATACCGCAATCGTTCCATGATAGCATCATATCCATCATATGTATGCAATTCCGATACCAGTGCTACAATCTCGTACAATCTTCTCGGCACTTCCGAATTATCTTCTGCAACTACACGTTCTCTTACCTTTACATTGCGTTTGCTGTGCTGTCTTCGGACATAATCCGAAACGAGCCACTTTACATATTCAACAATTCTGTTTGGCCAGCATTCTTCAAAAATATCTTTCCGGTTCTTGTCTTCTGTATGACGCATATTTGTTTTGCTGCGAAGCAGCTCATCCATTTTCTGATAATAAGAAGCTGCCTCTTTCAAATCCGGATCTTTGGATGTCAGACAAGCTAAAAGATATTCCTTAAAATCCGGATCACTCCACAAATCATGTAATTCTTTTCCGGTCAATGCCATTCCGATGTCGTGGGAATACGCAGATTCCAGTAAAAGTCATAAATCCCCTCTGCTCAATTTTACAATGCGTTCATCTCCGATGACCAATTCGATCGTTTCAAGAATACTGACCGAATGGCTGGAGTCATGTTTACTGTAGTGTGCAAAATCATATATGATGGTATCTGTAATTTTACAATACTGGTCTTTGCGGTATCTCCACTCGGTAAGTACATCCAATCCCCGGTTCATATGGGCGCATGCCATCTCAAAACAATATTCTATAAAGGTATCTGCTTTGGAAAGTTTCACAAAACCACTCTCCAGACAACATTCATGCATACAGTCTGCTTTGATTGCTGCAATATATCTTTCGTTAAATCTGCCCCTCATTCCTTATTCCTCCATTATGTATGGCATACTCCTTGCAATGCGATCCAAATCCATATTTTCAAAATAACCGTATCTTACACCTTTTTTTTGTTCTTCCTGCAGGAATCCCCGCATCTGTGCTTCCCATTGCTGAATATATTGTTCTGTGTACTTTTGTTTTCCTCCTCCAGTTGTTCTTCCCTGTATTCTATATAAATTTACATAATACGGAATTTCCAGATATTCTTCCTTAAATTGCTTCCATGCAGCCTGATCTTCTGTTTTCTCATATAAATACTTATACAATGCAACTGCATAAAAAGAGGATACGCGTTCCTCCGCTGATCGTTTTTCACCACCAACAATCTTTACACGTCTTTCCGTTTTCCCCGGTTCTGTTTCATATGGTTCCAAATACAAAGACAGCATAATCCGAATTCCATTTTTTACAATCTCCGCTGCCGTACGTGAACATGCGGTCAATGTCTGCACCTGTGCAGCATAATGCTTCATCTTCGTTACATTTAAAGCGGCAATCATCGTGTGACACAGTTCTTCCATAGGGATTCCATCCAGATACCGTTCTCCTTCCGGTGATTCCTTACAGTTGCCACGCTCTGCGGCAATATCTAACAGATCACTTAATATCCATTTCACTCCCGGTTCCAGTTCACGAAAGCAACTCCACGTTGCTACTGCTATTTCCATATCCTAACTCCCATTCATTTACCAACTGAAATATATGATCATATTCTCTCGTATTTCCATCCAGGTAATCCGCAAGTAAATATCTCACCTGAGCCAGTTTTTTTTCAATACTCCATATAGACCCTTCCGGTTCTGTCTGAAAAAAATCTTCAAAAAAATACAATGAATATGGATCTAATCCATACTCCAAAAACCGTTCATGATAAAAATATGTATTTAATTTTTCAATAAACGAATCATAGTATTCATAAAAATCCTTTGCTCCTGTGCGTATATATAACGCATAAATATATGGAACCACTTGTTTTGCCGTTTCTCCCAGAATTTTAACGGCATTTTCCCCCGGTCGAAACCCTCGTTTTACCAATCCATTTTTCGTATCATTTACAATATAATTACGAAAGCAGCTTTCTTCCTGACACAACAAAATGATCCTTGTCACTACCAGTCTCCGTTCTTCCAGATTCATATCAGGTATTACATTCGAAAGAGAGTTTTCCATCCACTCAATTGTCAGAATATGTTCAAAATCATTGTTGTCCTCAAAACGCTCCTCCGCCAGCCATTCCCGCACACAATACAAGGCTGCTTTCCAATTTTTATCAATCACTTCTTTATGAATATGCGTTTCTTTTTTCATATTCCGGATCAGAAGCCGCTGTTTCATGATTTCCGGATGTTCTGCAAGTTTTTTTAGTGTATCAATCAATTTCTGGGGCGAATGATGCTTCATAAATTCCCAGTCAAAATCCAATACCAAATCATTTTTTTTATAAATTTCATTTTCTATTAAAAATTCTTCAAATTGCTTTCCGACATATAAACTGAAATATAAAATATTGGCGCGATATAATGACCGATAGAAATTACAGTTTTTTTCCATCAGTAACAGCATCTTTTCTTTCGGAAATTCGTTATTATCCTCATCAACGGGTTCTCCAAGCAGTCTGTTGATGGTCTTTTTTATTTCATTTCCATAATCCGTCTGTTCATACAGGCGGCAAAACAGTTCAACCACTTGAAAATAACTCATAGATTTTACAATTACCTGTGGCACAAACACAATTTTTATTTCATCATTTGCCGGTTCATTATATTTGCATTTTACCGTGCAATCCTCAATCTCTCCCCACAAAGACAGTTCCTGCAAACATGTAATTCCTTCAAAAAAAGAAGCATTTACGTGATAACTGCCTTTTATCTGCGATATATTTTCCACAAAAAACCAATCACGCTGTTTTGCTTTTAATTTTTCCCACATTGATGTCTGCAGTGTCACATAACGATGCGTCTTTTGATTGTCAGCACATGCACTTTCCGCTATAATCGGCAGATCAATGGTCATAGGACACAATTTTTTTTGGAACAGCAACAGTTCGTACACAGAATCATTTGCCAGATCTTCCGGTGTCATCCAAAATCGAAACGCCGCATATGCACGCTGCTTATTCCAAAAATCATTTATAGCCTGCGGAAACAGTTCTTCATGTTCCGGATAAAACTTCTTAAACGCATTCCTTTTTGTAACATTGTCACTATATTTTTCCCAGAAAGACCGGTCACATTCCAATGTCAGAGGCGTCACATCTGCCCCCCAGCTTGAAAGCATAACATAATGATAAAATAAATTGTCACCACGTATCATAACATCGTCAAATAACAGGATCTGCCGGTTTTCAAATAACAATTTAACAGCCGTCGGGTTCTTATCATCTGGTACAATCCCATCCAGTATTTTTGTCATATACCGGTCACTGTAGATTTCAAATTCTCCAAACACATGCAATGGATCATTCTCTGCAAGTTCCCATTTGTGTTCTTCATATTCATCAAAGAGCATACGAAACAGCCAATAACCTTTTCGGGTAATGGAAACGAGTATTGGAAGATTCGTATGATCTTTATCCTTTTCCTTATTTCTTTTGATATATTCATTCAGCAATTCTAAAATTGCGTTTCTTATTTTTGGATTCAATTTTACTACCACACAGATGTTTTATTTTTAGTATATGCTGCCAACACTTCATTCATACCATAAATAGGGAACCCCAAAAGAGTTCCCTATTAAAATGGCATTTATGAAATTACTGTAACAGAGAAAGTACACCCTGGTTAGACTGATTTGCCTGTGCAAGCA
>ERZ779643.2439-NODE-2439-length-10690-cov-3.094123_pt1 | contig 10690 bp, 8 predicted proteins | sample MGYA00511564_ERZ779643 | MGnify/ENA primary metagenome ERZ779643 (study PRJEB29588, sample SAMEA2147114) | human gut metagenome | biome: human gut; feature: human-associated habitat; material: faeces | place: Denmark | collected 2008/2010 ... | reverse complement strand
TCTTATTGGTTCGGCAGCGGCACGCCCACGTATCTCATCGAAATGCTAAGGAAATATGGCGTGTTGCCCTCCAAGATTGGAGGCAATGAGGCCATGGCGGAAGAGTTCGATGCCCCCACAGAGCGCATGGCAAGCATCACTCCCCTGCTCTACCAAAGCGGATACGTCACCATCAAGGACGCGGATACGGACTTCGGTATCTACAGGCTCGACATTCCCAATAAGGAAGTGCGCATAGGATTGATGCGTAGCCTCCTGCCCTATTATGTCACACCCGACACGCTGACGGCCACGACCACAATCGTCAATCTGGCCCGCGCCTTGGTGAAAGGAGACATGGAAGGCATGTTGCAACTCCTCCAGACTTTCCTTTCCACCGTGCCTTATTGCGACCATACGGACTACGAAGGCCACTACCAACAGATGCTCTATATCATTTTCAGCCTCTTGGGCATGTATGTGGATGTGGAAGTGCGTACCCCGAGGGGACGGGTGGACATGGTGATGCGCACGGCTACTACGCTCTACATCGTGGAGCTGAAATTGAACCAATCCGCCGAAGCCGCCATGCAGCAAATTGACCTGAAGAACTATCCCGAACGCTTCGCCTTGTGCGGCCTGCCTGTGGTAAAGGTTGGCATCAACTTTGACATGGAACGGCATACGCTGAAAGATTGGATGATCACGAGATAAAAGACGGATGGGGGGATAAAGTTTCCGCCGGGAACCCGTCATGTCCCTATACACTCTACCCTAAGAGTTTGCAAAAATATCCTTCATCCTTCAGGAACTGTGGTAAACATCTATTATATAATATATTACGGGTTGAACGATGAAATGCCCATCTTTCAGTTTCCTTTCATGGCTGAGAGCCGTCAAACGCTTTGCGCCAAACGATATTCCAATCTCAGCCAAACGATTTTTCATTCTCAGCCGATTGATTTTCAGTTCTCTACCAAAGGAAATGAAACGCGGCTGAAGGATGCCTGAAACATCCTTCAGGTTATAACTTCAGAATAATGAGTGGATTAACATGTATCCTGAAGAATGAAGGATGTTTTTGGAAAAATTTCTGTGTTGGAGAATTTCTTGTAATAAGCGCCCAATGCAAGCAGTTGTTCAAAGCAAAAAGTGCGTTTTAGTTGATTGATATACTTTGGATGAATAACGGGGATGGGGGCGTGCCCCAATACAATTACGTAAAAATAGTGTCAGTTCTCTCAGTCTCTTGGCATATATGTAGACAAATTATAAAAAACAATTGAATTTTAATCTTATTTTGAACGTATCACTTGAAGAGCAAGGATGGTTTGAATAGGAAGCTTACTTAGTTGGGATATGGACAATAGGACTAACAGTAAGCGTGTGGCAAAGAACACTGTGTTTTTGTTCTTGCGCATGCTTGTGGTGATTTGTGTGGGACTCTATACCTCTCGTATAGTATTGAACACTCTCGGGGTTCAAGACTTTGGTATATACAATGTTGTTGGTGGCATAGTTGTTCTGTTTTCTTTTTTACAATCTGCATTGACCAATGCTACTTATCGTTTCTTGGCGTATGATATGGGGAGTGGGAATACGTTTTCTTTAGGGCATACGTTTTCTATGAGTGTGAATGCTCATTGGATATTGGCGTTGCTTATTTTTATTCTGTGTGAAACGGTTGGTTTGTGGTTTCTTAACAACGAGTTATCATTTCCAAAAGGAAGATTAGAAGCGGCCAATATTGCTTTTCAATTTTCAGTACTTTGTTTTTGTGTTAATATAATAAAAACGCCATATAACTCGGCCATTATCGCGCACGAACGAATGAATTTTTATGCTTATACAAGCGTTCTCGAGGCTGTATTGAAATTAAGCGTGGCTTATGTTTTGTATATATCCCCTTGGGACAAACTAAGTGTCTATTCATTCTTGCTTTTTTCGGTGTCCTTGTTATTGTTGATTTGGTATTGGTTACACTGTAAGAAGCATTTTAAGGAGTGTACATATCATGTCTGTTGGGATACCCTTTTATTAAAGCGAATGTTAGGGTACTCTGGGTGGAGTATGGTTGCAAGTATGATGGACGTTGGTGTTGCTCAGTCTGCCATTTTTTTCTTTAATATCTTTTTTGGGGTCGTTGCAAATGCAGCTTTGGGGATAGCAAGTCAGGTTAATGCACAGTTGATACAACTTATAAATAACTTCAAGCAGGCATATACGCCACAAATCATTAAGGCCTATGCTCGTGGTGACAAGGTCTATTTTTTGAATATAATATATTCAACGTCCAAGCTATCCTATTTTTTATTATTATTGGTATCTGTTCCATTGTCTTTGAATATTGATTTTATTCTCAAGCTTTGGTTGGGTGTCGTTCCAGATGGAACAGGCTTGTTCGTATTATTGGTTGTTTTGTATTCTTTAGTAGATGCTTATTCAGCTCCTTTATGGATTGCTGTTTATGCTACAGGAAAGTTACGTACTCATCAATTGCTGATGTCTGGCATAAAGGTTCTGAATATTCCATTGGCTTACATGTTGCTAAAATCAGGTTTTGAGGCTTGGACGATTCTTGCATTGAAAGTTATTCTGAACATTGTCTGCTCTGTTGTTTGTCCTTTATATATGGTACGTCTCATCAATTTGCCTTTTTGGAGATATGTTAAGCTTGTTTTCGTTCCGATGTTAATAGTCTCAATGTTTTCTATACCAATACCAATCTGCTTAGGGAAAATATATGTTGATAGTTGGATGCGGTTGTTTGTTACATCAGTAGCCTTTTTCTTTATCTATGGTGTTTGTGTCATGACTATTGGACTTTCGCACAAGGAGAAAGGTTTATTACGTGATTTCTTGAAAATACGTCATCATAAGATTCGGCAGTAAATTACCTCAAAGAGGTATTTTAATTTATAAGGCTGTCAAATGGTGTCTGTCCATATTTGTTGTTCTTTTATTTATTGATTTGATTATGTTTCATGTAGTTTGCAGTACAGATAATTGCTATGCGCCATATTGTGGCACAATGTTATGTTCGCTTCTGACAAATAATATTTATGAGTTCCATATTCACGTGTTGTATGATGATTTGAGTGACGAAAATAGACTGAAACTAAGTACCCTTGTAACTTCGAAGCACCAAAGCAAATGCTTTTTCTATAATCTTTGTGGCTTTGATTTGCACGAAAATCAGGTTGAAGGATGTCGTAATCTGTCCAAATCTGCTTATTACAGGCTCTTATTGGTATCTATCTTGCCAACGGATATCGAGAAAGTATTATATTTAGATTGTGATATAATTGTTTGTGGAGATATTTCTTATTTATGGAAGATTGACCTTGAGAATTATGCTGTGGCAGCCATATCTGACTTAAAAATAATGCCTTTAAATGGTATCCATAGCCAGACTCTTTCTATGTCTTATGATCTTGCTTATTTTAATTCAGGATTTATGCTTGTGAATCTGTCTTATTGGAGAAGGTATAACTTAGAGCGCAGGTTGCTTACTTTTCTTAAAACTCATATTGTTGTTTTTCATGATCAAGATGCTTTGAATTATGTACTAAAAGGGAAATGGTTCATGCTGCCGCCTCAAGCATGTTGCTTGAATATGGTGTTGTATAAATTATTATATTTTAAAACAAAAAAAGATTTTTATGAGTATAGGAAAAATAGAAAGGTGATACATTTTGTGTCAGATTTGAAACCATGGCACGATTTGATGTGTTATCCTAATAAGAACTTGTTTATATCGTATTTAAATCTTACTCCTTGGGCGGATACTTTTGAGCCTGTTGGTGTAATGAGGTGTACACATGCTTATTTGAGAATGCTGAATATAATTGTTAGAAATTATTATTTTAGGATAATTTTTAAATTATTAAACTGAAAGGTTGTATCTTCTTGTTTATGCTTGTTCTATGGAAGAGTTTTTTTATTTGTATGTAATAATTCTGTTTTTTGTATTAAGAGAAGTGCTTATGCGGAAAGTCACAAATAAAGGTTTCTGTTTATGCGCTTTCCTAATGTTGGCAATGGTTGGACTTCGTGATATACATTGTGGTGCAGATACATGGAATTATTGTGATTTTTTTGTAAATCCTAAAAAAAGCACGACATATTATTCCATACAAGGGGTTGAGCCTGGATTTAGGGTTTTAAATTCTATTATTGGCATTTTTAGTCATAATGAAAATTTCTATTTGTTTGTAACCGCCTTGATTACTTTCTGTCCAATATATTGGTATATCGGCAAGTACTCGTCTTGTAAAGTCATGTCTCTGTTTGTGTTCTTGACTTTTGGAACAGCAACAATGATGTATTTTATGTCGTTTTATTTGATGAGGCAGTATCTCTCTATTGCATTTTTATCTTTGGCGATAGTTTTCTATAAAAAAAATAATGAAAAAATAAACAAGAATGTTGTATTGCTATATTGTATTGCATTGTCAATGCATATTGCTTCTTTGATTTTTTTACCCGTTTTCTACAAATATAAGAGTGTAAGTAAAAAAAACGTGATTCTTTTATTTGTAATAACATTTGTTATTGGAAGCATTACGACACATTATTTTAGTGATTTTTATGCTTTGGGTGCGCTAATAGGTAAGGGACAGTATCTTCAAAACAACGCTGAGCGTTTTTATCAGTATATGATGACATTACCATTGTTTGCCTTGGGTACAATGTTTGTGTTGTTCACAGATGAAGGGCATTTAAAATTAATAGAATATAGAAGTTTGTATTTTGCTGTCGTATTTAACAATTTATTTTCGATAGTTGATTATTCTGACCGTACGATAGTTTATTTCTTATTTCCTTTGCTTGTTTTGATACCAAATGCTTTCAATTATATGAAAATAAAAATTTTATACAAGGTGATTGCTTTCGCAGTTTTTGTAGCGTATTATTCGTATAAGTATTATAGCGTACTGAACCTTTATAGTGAATTTCAAAATGACAGCCCTGTCCCTTATAGGAGCTGTTTGTATTGATATGTGTCGCTTGAAAAAACAAACTTTAAAGAAAATGGATGTCGTTATTTGCATGTCTTTGAAAGACTGTTGGTTTTTTAGAAAAAATTTATATTTCATCAAGAAGAACATCAATCCCAATCATATTTATGTTTTGACGGACAAGAGAAACTTTAATTATATTCCAAACGTAGGTTCTTTGATAACTTGTGTGGATGAAAATGAGGTTGTTGACCATCTGACGTTCTCTGTTTGCAAATCTATTGTAGAAAAGTATTTGACAACGCAAGCTTTTGGTTGGTACTACCAACAGTTGTTGAAACTGGGATTTGCTTTAAGCAGATATGCAAAAGATGAATATTTGGTCTGGGATTCTGATACGGTACCGTTAAGCGAATTGAACTTTAAAGATGAAGAAGGGCATGATTTGGTATTAGTGAAGAAAGAACGTCATGTCCCATATTTTAATACAATAGACGGATTGTTCCATGCTCCTAAGAAAGCCCCATACTCATTTATTTCAGAACATATGCTTTTCAATGTATCCATTGTAAAAGAAATGCTTTCTTTGATAGAGGAAAAATCCCAATTCAAACTTCCTTGGTTTGAACAATGCATCGCGGCAAGGAAAGAAGATGTCGTTCAGGTTTTCAGTGAGTTTGAAACATACGGAACATTTTGCTATAATTATCATCCAGGCAAGCTAAAAGTAAGACCACTTAATACGTTTAGATTAGGCAGTAAAATATTTGGAGTGATGGCTTCACGTAAAGAAATACAAAGTTTGAGTTTCGACTTAGATACCGTATCTTTTGAAATGAGAGATTATCCTGTCTCATGGCATCGCCGTTTTGTGCAGTGCTGTATTTATTGGACTATACGTACGGTCATAAAATGCCGGGTGAAGTTTGGAAAATTCCCACTTTGATATATGTTCTAATAGCATGAAGATTGTAGATTGTCCCAAGGTGACAGTAGTGATAGCCACGTTCAATGTTGGCAGAACCATTTCATCAGCCATAGAAAGTTTGATAAATCAAACATATCCTAATTGGGAGTGTTTGGTTATAGATGGAGGCTCGAAAGACAATACGATAGATATTCTAAAGTTGTATAAGCAAAAAGAGAGTCGAGTAGATTTTATTTCCGAACCGGATAACGGTATTTATGACGCTTTTAATAAGGGGTGGAAAAAAGCCAAAGGAGAATGGATATTGTATCTTGGAGCTGATGACTTTTTATTTCCAAGCGGAATCGCAGAGTTGATGAAACATAGTGACGAAGCGGATGTCATATACGGGGATTGTGAGTTGAGGTTTGGCCACTCAAGCAAAATAAGGGGAAATCTTCCAATCACTTGTATCAAGTATCGTTTGCCTGCATGCCATCAGTCGTTTGTTATGAAACGTTCTGTCATAGAACGTTTAGGAGGATTTCGCTTGCAATATAAGGTTTATGGAGATTTTGATTTGATACAGCGTGCGTATATTGCAGGTTTCAACTTTAAGGAAACTAAATCTGTTATATCATCTTTCTTTGTTGGTGGGGTTAGTTCTGACAATATATCAGCAGAATTTGAACGTTGCCGTGTGATGAAAACAAACAAAAGCATGCCGTTGCCAGAATTATTGATAATAAAGAATATTTGCTTGAAGATGACATTGAAGCTTTGGCATATATTCAAATGACGTGGGTGAAAGGTTGGGTTTCCAATCACGTGTTGTACAATATTTAGAACAAGAAGATATGAACATCGCATTAATCATTGCCGGAGGTTCCGGCAACCGTATGGGGCAAGACATCCCAAAACAGTTTATGCACGTGGACGATTGTCCAATCATCATTCACACCATGATGTGTTTTCAAAATCACCCTGACATACAGGGTATAGCTGTGGTGTGCCTGAATGGTTGGGAAACCGTGCTTCAATCGTATGCAAACCAGTTTGGCATTACAAAATTGAAGTGGATATTCCCTGGTGGAAACACAGGCATGGAGTCCATACACAATGGTATTTATGGATTGAAAGAGGTTGGATGCGTGGGGGAGGACTTGGTGCTGATTCATGATTCAGTACGTCCGTTGTTGTCGCAAGACATCATATCAAGTAACATTGCCATTTGCAAGGCGTCGGGCTATGCTGTCACGGGTATCAAGTGTCGTGAGGCGATATTGGAAAGTGAGGATGGCTTTACCTCGTGCACAAGCATTCCTCGTGACAAGCTGATACGTACCCAAACGCCGCAGACATTTAGGTTGAAAAACATCATTGCTGCCCATGAGGAGGCTAAAGAAAAAGGTATAACAGATTCTGTGGCCTCATGCACATTGATGGCGGAGTTGGGTGGCAAGGAAATGCACTTGGTGCCTGGCTCGGAAAAGAACATAAAAATCACTACGGTAGAGGACTTGGAAATTTTCAGAGCCTTGAGGCATACGACTAAAGAATCTTGGTTGAAATGACTTGTTATCAGGAAGAGTTATCAAACTTTGCCCGGCTTGATTTGCCTTGGGACAGCCTGAGTGGCAGCAACATTCTCGTGACAGGAGCCACAGGTCTGATAGGAGCCTGTCTTGTAAAGGCTCTCATGCTCAATGAGCGAAAAGATTACAGCGTCTATGGAATGGGGAGAAATGCGAAAAGGGCGGCTGGCTTGTTTCAGGACTTTGCCTCCGACGCATCGTTCCATTTCATCCAACATGATGTTACTTCTCCATTGGTATCAGATATCGATTTCCATTTCATCATACATGCGGCCAGCAATGCCAGTCCTAATTTCTTCTCCCTACATCCGGTTGAAGTAATTAAGTCAAACATGAACGGAGTTGACAATCTCTTGTCGTATGGATTGCGGCATGGCATGAAAAGGTTTCTTTTTGTATCTTCCGGCGAGGTGTATGGTGAAAGCGATGGCAGAATCTTTACAGAGGATTACAGTGGATATGTTGATTGTATGTCTCCCCGTTCATGTTATCCATCTTCAAAACGTGCTGCAGAAACATTGTGCGTGTCCTATATGTCCGAATATGGGGCAGGCGTGGTCATTGCCAGGCCTTGCCATACATACGGTCCGGATTTTTCTGAAAATGACAATCGGGTTTACGCCCAGTTCATACGCAATGCACTCAGGGGAGAGGACATCGTAATGAAAAGTACTGGAAGTCAATTTCGTTCTTGGAGTTATGTGGTAGATTGTGCCTCAGCCATATTATATATCTTGCTAAAAGGCAAAAACGGAGAAGCGTATAACATAGCTGATGAAGCATCGAACATTAGTATCCGGGAACTGGCTGAAATCACAGCTAGCATGGTTGGACGCAAGGTTGTCATGGAAGTTCCTGATGAAACTGAAAGGAAAGGATATAACCCAGTATCTAAATCTGTTTATTCCGTTGAAAAACTGAAAACGTTAGGATGGCAGCCTGTCACTTCGATAAAGGACGGAATAAGAAAGACCATCAATCATCTGCAATCAAAGCCATAATCATGAAAAAGTATATTGGACGCGTATTGGGCAGGTTCTTAGTGAATTTTGCGATGTTCCGTTTTATCCCCCCCCCCCTATTTCGTAATATTTTACTAAACAATAGGATAGGGAAAGTTTCAAGAACTGCGGAGATTTGTAGTGATACCTATTTCACGGGCAAGCGGATTGTCATCGGTGAACGGGTTTTCATTAACAAGTTCTGCAAATTTTTCTCCCACACAAAGATGGGTTCTGACATCATAATAGGCGATGACGTTGCTATTGCCATGGGTGTCACCCTGACCACTCATACACATCAGATATCAAGCGGGAAGCGAAGGGCAGAAAGAAAGACGGTGTTTAGGCCGATAGTTATCGGTGATGGTTGTTGGATTGGTGCCAACGTGACAATCCTCCCGGGTGTCACCATTGGCAGGGGCACTGTGGTCGGAGCTGGGTCGGTGGTGGTGAAAGACTTGGATGCAAACTCCGTATACGTTGGTAACCCTGCAAGGAAGATAAGGCAGTTGGAAGGATAAGAAAGTTTTTTGAATGATAATTTGAGACAACGATGAACAATGTTCGAAAAGTGCAAATGACGCAAATGGAGATTCTCCGGCTCTTCATGGATATTTGCGAGAGACACAGATTGAGGTGGTATATGATTGGCGGTTCGCTGATAGGGGTACTGCGTCACAAGGGGTTCATCCCGTGGGACGATGACATAGACATAGGCATGCCGCGAAAGGACTATGACAAGTTCGTGAGCCTGCAAGCGGAATATCCGGACGGGTATGGGCTGACTTGTCATGGCAACACACCGGAATGGCAGTTCAACTTCTCGCAATTCATTGACAAGGAGGCCGAGATAGAGGTGCTTATGAACGAACTTCCGCGTAAGTGCCACGTGTGGCTCGACATATTTCCCATAGACGGCCTGCCTGCAAACGGGTTGCGCAGGTGGTTCCATGTGAAGCATATCTTGATGTACAGGTATTTGGTGCAGATTCCCAACATAAGGACGCAGGTTGACACCCACAAGGTGGGGCGGCCTTGGCATGAGAAGTTGGTCATCAGATTGCTTCATGTGATACCCGTTAGTAAGCTCGTGTCCGTAGATAAATGCTTGTCGGCCATGCAACGCGTGTTGAGGAAACATGATTTCGACAAATCTCGGTATGCTGGTAACATGCTCGGCAAATATAGGGAAAGGGAGGTGGTGATGCAAAAATGGTGGGGAGAGCCGCGTAAGATGCCTTTCGAGAACATTACAGTGAATGTGCCGTCGAACGCGGACGCTATAAACCGCCACATTTACGGGGATTACATGAGGTGGCCTGTCGAAAAAGATCGAGTGAGCCACGACATAAAGATAATCAAGTTGAGGGGCACGGAATGAACGGCTTGTTTTCAACATTTAAGAAACTCGGTGGATGGTCGCTACTGAACCTGTGGCGCAAGGCTGGGGTGCTGCCATACGCCGTGGCGCAGGTCTGCCTGACCGGTGTATCGCGCAAGTCATTGGAAATTGTACGTTTAGGAGTGCAGCAGAAAATACTGCATAAGTTGAGGAAACGGTATTTGCCTGTACTGGAGGCATTTGACGAGGAATGGAAGTCTGGACAGTATGCGACGGAACAGGAAAGTTGTCCGAGGGTTTGGATTTGTTGGATGCAAGGGATTGAAAATGCTCCGAAATTGGTACAAGATTGTTATTCATCTATTCAAGAACATATTACAGATCGTAAGATTGTACTTATAACTGCAAAGAATAGGAAAGAATATGTAGTTTTCCCCGATTATATCGAACAGAAATATGAGGCGGGGATAATTACACATACGCATTTTTCGGACTTACTACGGGTAGCATTGTTGGTCAAGTATGGCGGAACATGGATTGATGCGACGGTGTTCTGTACGGGAGGAACAATTCCAAGATATATGTTGGATAGTGATTTTTTTGTCTTTCAAAATTTGAAACCAGGGGCGGATGGGCATGTGTTGAATATTTCGAGTTGGTTTATGACGGCATGCGCAGGAAATAAAATGGTGTCGGCCGTAAGAAAGTTACTTTATGAATATTGGAGAGAGAATGATAGGTTGATTGATTATTTTCTTCTTCATCATTTTTTTGCCATGGTGGCTGATTCTTATGTCGATGATTGGAAGAAAGTGGTTCCCTTTAGTAATTCCGTGCCACATATATTGTTGCTCAGGCTTTTTGAACCTTATAATAAGGAATGTTACGAGGAATTGAAACGGATA
>ERZ779643.2431-NODE-2431-length-10725-cov-1.899438_pt1 | contig 10725 bp, 10 predicted proteins | sample MGYA00511564_ERZ779643 | MGnify/ENA primary metagenome ERZ779643 (study PRJEB29588, sample SAMEA2147114) | human gut metagenome | biome: human gut; feature: human-associated habitat; material: faeces | place: Denmark | collected 2008/2010 ... | reverse complement strand
GCACGACAAGACATGCATCGAAGGAAATACAAAATGACCCCATCATACACCGAAGCAGAACAATATATCAATCATATCCAGAAATTTGCAAAAAAGAATACTTTATCCCATACCCGCATGTATCTGCAGGCACTGGGCATAGAAGAAGAAACCTTTGCCGGACGCATCATTCATGTGGCAGGAACGAACGGAAAGGGTTCTGTCTGCAATTATCTGACAAACCTCCTTCTGGCAGAAGGGTTTCATGTGGGTACCTTTATCTCACCACACCTTGTTCATATGCGGGAGCGGATCCGCCTGGATAACCGGATGATCCCGGAAGCAGAGTTTGTCACAGCTTACGAAGCTGTCAGACAGGTGATCGATGCACATGCCGGGCAGGAGGCGTGGTATCATCCGACCTTCTTTGAATTTCTGTTTCTGATGGCAATGTATATTTATAAAGAAAAAATGCCGGACTATCTGGTGCTGGAAACGGGACTGGGCGGCAGACTGGATGCGACCAATGTTTTTAGTAAGCCTGTGCTAACTATAATTACGGAAATAGGTCTCGATCATTGCCAGTATCTGGGCGATACGAAAGAAAAAATCGCGGCAGAAAAAGCAGGTATTATACAAGAAGGTGTTCCGCTGATCTATGTCAGACGGGATCCGGAGACTGAAAATGTACTGCTGGATACGGCAAAAGAGAAAAAAGCAGAGGCATTTGCGGTCGATAAAAGTCTTTTTATGGAAACAAATATAACCGATAAAGGCATTGATTTTTCGTATAAATCTAGGTATTATAATACTATTAGTTTCCATTTATCCACATATGCCACTTATCAGATGGAAAATGCATCAGCTTCGCTTCTGGCACTGGAGCATTTATTACCGAAAGAAAAGGTGCAGCCTTCTGTCATGCAGCAGGCAGTCGCAGAGAGCATCTGGGAAGGACGAATGGAAGAGATCGCTGACCGGGTGTATTTGGACGGTGCACATAATGCAGACGGCATAGAGGCGTTTCTTGACAGTGTGCGGCATCTGCCGGTAAAGGGAGAGAGGATCCTTGTTTTTTCTGTTGTCAACGATAAGGCTTATACGGAGATGATCCATGAGCTGGTCAGTGCGCGATTATTTACGACATATATGATCGCCGGTATCCACGATGCAAGAGGTGTGGACGATCGGCAGCTTCGGGATATATTTACAAAGTACAGCGCAGAGCAGGTATATGACTTTGCGGATGCATCGGCGGCTTTTTCGGCGGCACTTTCACGCAGAAAGCCGGATGATGCGGTGTTTATTGTAGGCTCCTTGTATCTGGCAGGGGAGATCAAAGCCTGTCTGGAGGAAGCCGAAGGAGGAAAAAATGATCAACTTTGAAGAAGAATTAAAGAAGTTTCATCCGAGTCTGGAAATTGAGGATGCAGCAGATGCGATATATAATCAGGATCTGACAGACATGGCAGACGTTCTCGTAGGTATGCTGAAGGAAGCAAAGGAAGAAGAATAGGATAAGGGTGAAACCATGAAATGTTTTAATTGTGGCTGTGAATTGTCTGAGAAAGATTTTTGCACGGGCTGTGGAGCTGATGTCGGACTGTATAAAAAGATCATGCACATTTCCAACCGGTATTATAATGACGGACTGGAAAAGGCAAATGTCAGAGATCTTTCCGGTGCGATCGTCAGTTTGAGACAGAGTTTGAAATTTAACAAAAATCATATAGAAGCCAGAAACCTGCTGGGACTTGTTTATTTTGAGATGGGTGAGGTAGTTGCCGCACTCAGCGAATGGGTCATCAGTAAAAATCTGCGTGCCAAGAAAAATCTGGCGGATGATTACATCGATGCGATCCAGAGCAATCCGACGCGTCTTGATACGATCAACCAGACTGTCAAGAAATACAATCTGGCACTTCGCTACTGTCAGCAGGACAGTAAGGATCTGGCGGTTATCCAGCTTAAGAAGATTCTTTCGGTGAATCCGAAGTATCTGCGCGCCCATCAGTTACTTTCTCTGTTATATATTGATGCAGAGGAATGGGAGAAGGCGCATAAGGAGCTTTTGAAATGTGTCCAGATCGACGCAAATAATACGATGACGCTTCGTTATATGCGGGAAGTGAACCGGATGCTGGCACCGGAAGAGGGAGAGAAGAATATTCAGAAGAAGGTTACCTCGAATGGAGTGGTTCGTTACCAGAGTGGGAATGAAACCATTATCCAGCCGGTGAAGATGAAAGAAAACAAGGGAGTCTCTTCCCTGTTGAATTTAGGTATCGGGGTGGTAATCGGTGTTGCGATTGCAGCGTGTCTGATTTTACCTGCACGGATTCAAAGTGTGAAGGCCGATATCAATGCAGAGCTGCGTACGGTCAGTGAACAGTCGGATGCGAAGACAGCCACAATCGATGAGCTTGAGCAGCAGGTAACGAAGCTGACCGAGGATAATAAGAAGCTTCAGCAGGAGCTTGGCACCTATGAGGGAACGGATGGAACCTTGCGTGCTTCCGATGCACTGATGATGGCGGCTGATGCTTATTTGAAAGACAATACGGATATTGAAGGCATTGCCACATATATGGAGGCTCTGGAAACCGAAGAGCAGAGTGAAGATTTCGGAAAGTATAAGACCGATTCGTTCGATACCCTGTATGAGGATCTGATGACAGTCGCAGGTCCCCAGCTTGCCACATTTTATTATAACCGCGGCTATGATAATTACCGGGCAGAGGACTATGAGACAGCAATTCCGGATCTGGAGCGTGCTTACCGTTATGATAATACGAACGGCGAGGCATTGTTCTATCTTGGCAATTCCTACAGACGGAATAACCAGGAGGATAAGGCAAAGGAAATCTATGCGCAGGTTATTGATAACTTCCCTGGTACCGAACGTGCAAGCCGGGCAGAGACGTATCTGGCAGAGATTAATAATGCGGAGTAGCAGTGGGACTGCGATAGCCATATAGAAGAATAGAGGTAACTGTGAAGGTACTGAACAGTTACGAATAGAGAGAATTTTACGAAAGAGAACAGACGGGAGTTTGTTCTCTTTTGTTTTTTAGAAAGGGGAAAAGAAATGGAGGACAGCTTTCAGGTGATAGAGAATTACCTCATGGTAAGAATGCCGGAGGAAATCGATCATCACAAATCAGTTTACATAAGTAAAAAAGCGGATGATTATATCATGCAGTCCGGGGTGGGAAATGTGGTCTTTGATTTTGAAGATACAAAGTTTATGGACAGCTCCGGTATCGGAATCATCATTGGCAGGTACAAGAAAATCTCTTATTTTGGCGGAAAGGTATTCGTGATTAACACGGATACACGGATTAAGAAAAGTCTGATGATATGTGGTTTACATAAAATTATTGAGATTATGGAGTAGAGAGGTGGACATGGATACGAAAAGGAACACAGGTAAGGAAACAAAAAAGATGGTGAAAAATGAGATGGATCTGCGGTTTGATGCAAGGTCGGAGAATGAGGCCTTCGCAAGGGTGGCGGTTGCAGGGTTTGTGAGTGTCTTAAATCCGACACTGGAAGAACTTTCGGACATTAAGACGGCAGTTTCCGAGGCGGTTACGAATGCGATCATCCATGGATATGAGATTTATGGAGTGGAGGAGGAAGAGCTTCTGGCAGAAAAGATTACAGAGGGACTTGCCGTTATGCCGCAGGTTTTCCTGCATGGCAGGATAGAGGGGGATGTATTGGAGCTGCTTATCCGGGATGAAGGCTGTGGAATTGCGGATATTGAGCAGGCAATGGAACCGCTTTATACGACAAAGCCGGATCTGGACCGGTCAGGAATGGGCTTTTCCTTTATGGAGGCGTTTATGGATGACCTGGAGGTGGAGTCGGTACTTGGACAGGGTACCACGGTACATATGAAAAAGAAGCTGGGAACGACATCATGGATTGAACAAGAGGAGTAGACCATGGTGGATAATGCAGTACTGATTGAACGCGCACAGGCAGGAGAAAAGGAAGCACGTAAGGTACTGATTGAGCAGAATCTGGGACTGGTTCATCATATTGTGAAGCGGTTTACTGGAAGGGGAATTGAAGCGGAGGATCTGTTTCAGATCGGAACGATCGGACTGATGAAGTCCATTGATAAATTTGATACGCATTTCGAGGTGAAGTTTTCGACCTATGCGGTTCCATTGATTGCCGGTGAAATCAAGCGGTTTTTAAGGGATGACGGGATGGTAAAGGTCAGCCGCAGCATCAAGGAAAACGGGATCCGGGTTTTTGCGGCAAGGGAAAAGCTTCTGAAGGAGAAGAACGGGGAACCGACGTTAAATGAGGTGGCACAGGCAGCCGGGCTTACGGTGGAAGAGGTGGTAACGGCCATGGAAGCCAATCATCAGGTGGATTCCATCTACCGGTCTGTTTATGGAAAGGATGGAAAAGAAATTCTGCTCGTGGATCAGCTCAAATCCCATGGAGAGGAAACGGAAGAGCAGATTATGAACCGGCTGATGGTACGGCAGCTTTTAAAGGATCTTGATGAAACGGAAGAAAAGCTCATCCGCATGCGGTATTTCCAGAATAAAACACAGACGGTCGTGGCAAAGGAGCTGGGGATCAGTCAGGTACAGGTGAGCCGGATGGAGAAGAAGATTCTGCTGCGGCTTAGGGAACGTATGATATAATGAGCGCAAGAGAGTGGGAACAGGCGAAGCCTGCTCATCGCGAACGGCGAATGCCGATCATGAACGAAGTTCATGATATAAGGAGCATGGCAGGATATAGAAAGAACTTGTCACAGAACTGTGAAACAGGTAAACTATAAAAGAAGATAAACGACATCACATGGTTGACATAACATTAAGCCGGTTCCCAAAGTCAGGTGAAACGTATTTGATATGTGAACGGTGAAAATACAGATTTATTACGAACAGAAAAGGAGTCATAAAGGAACAGCAGGATGGAAGTGAGAGAAATCAGGGAGAAATACCCTTATCTATATGAAACACATCTGCATACGAGGGAGGCCAGTGCCTGTGCAAAGAACTCTGCGCAGGAGATGGTACAGGCAGCGAAGGACTATGGCTATGCAGGAATTTTTGTTACGAATCACGCATGGTATGGCAATACCAGTGTGGATCGGTCTCTGCCATGGGAGGAATGGGTGCATGGGTTCTGTGCGCCTTTTTATACGGCGAAAGCTTATGGAGACCAGATCGGCCTTTCTGTGTTCTTCGGATACGAATCCTGTTATCAGGGAACGGAATTTCTGATTTACGGGGTAGATGAAGAGTGGCTTCTGACCCATCCGGAAATTAAGGATGCAACGATTACAGAGCAGCTGCAGCTGGTACGGGAGCAGGGAGGGCTGGTGATGCATGCACATCCTTTCCGCGAGGAGGCTTATATTCCCAGGGTCCGGCTTTTCCCGGAGCTGGTGGATGGCGTGGAGGGTATCAATGCAACGCACTCGAGTCACTTAAGCACCTCCCACAATGATCCACGGTTTGATGAAAGAGCGATTGCCTATGCGAGGGAACATGACCTGCCGATGAGTGCAGGTTCCGATGTACACAGCACGCTGATGTTAGGAGGAGGCATTGCCTTTCAGATGCCGTTAGTATCGGGGAGAGATTATGCGGAACGCATCCGTGGCAGAAAAGAGGATTATGTACTGACGAACGGGGATCACTGGTTTGACCGTTTCGGAAACCGGATTAACGACTGACAGGAGCAGGAAGATGAAATTGTTACACGTGGCGGATCTTCACATTGGAAAGATTGTGAATGAATTTTCCATGCTTGAGGATCAGAAATATATTTTGGAGCAGATTTTACAGACAGCGATTGTACAGAAGGTGGATGCAATTCTGATTGCCGGAGATCTTTATGACCGGTCGATTCCCCCTGCCGATGCAGTGGCTGTTTTTGATCATTTTCTGACACAGGCACTTGGACATCAGATCAGAATGATTATGATTGCGGGAAACCATGATTCGCAGGAGAGGGTTTCTTTCCTTGAAGATGTATTGCAGGGGCAGGGACTTTATATTTCCGGTGTGCCAAAGGAGGAGCTTAAGACGGTGCGTCTTCAGAATACCGAAATCGTCCTGCTTCCTTTTTGCAAGCCATCCCAGGTGCAGTGCAGCACCAGTGAGGAAGCTGTCCGGAAGCTGCTTTCGGGTTATTGGGAAAAGGAGAAGGAGCAGACCGGGGATGAAAAGAAGAGCCGGATTCTTGTGACTCATTATTTTGTGACAGACAGCGGAAGGGAGCCGGAGTTATCGGACAGTGAAGCCACGATCCATGTAGGAAGCCTTGACAATGTGGATGCATCCGTGTTTGAGGGGTTTGATTATGTGGCGTTAGGCCATATTCATAAAAAGCAGCAGATCGGGCAGAGACCCGTTTATTATGCAGGGGCACCGTTGAAATATTCGTTTGGTGAAGCAGGGAGCATAAAGGGTATGCTTCTTGTTACCGTGGGTGATGAGGGACTTAAAAGGGTAGAGGAGCTGCCGCTTACCCCACTGCATGATATGCGTAAGATCAAAGGAACGCTGCAGGAGCTTTTAAAGCAGGGAAGAGAAGAGGGGGAAAAAGCCCTCGACTATGTGCAGGCATGTCTTACCGATGAAGGGGAGCTCATTGATCCAATGGAGACCCTTCGGAGTGTTTATCCGAATGCGATGCAGATTATCCGTGCCGGAAAGGAAGAAATCCAGATGGAGTTTTATGCAGGAGCTGTGGCAGGAAGAGGCTCCTTACGGAAAAGGGATGTCGGTTCTTTGTTTCAGGATTTTTATGCAGAAATCAAAGAACAGGAAATGACGGAGGAACAGCGCCATTATATAACCGGTGTAATCCGGGAGGCAAAGGAGAGACTTGAGGGATGAAACCAGTAGAATTACGGATCAGTGGCTGGGGCCCCTACAAGGAGCTTCAGACGATTGAGTTTACAAGGATGGAGGAACGCGGGCTGTTCCTGATTACAGGTGCGACCGGAGCCGGCAAGACGACGATTTTTGACGCCATCATGTATGCCCTGTATGGCTGCATGAGCGGTGAGGTACGGGAAAAGGGATCGGTGCGTTCGGACTTTGCAAAGCCGGATACGCCCACCTTTGTGGAGCTGTCGATGACACATAAGGGCGAAAGCTATCACATTTACCGGAACCCGGAATATCTGCGCCCCCGTAAGCGTAAGGGAGCGGATGGAAAGGAACTGACGAAGGAGAAGGAAAAGGCGATTCTGACGCTTCCGGATGGAAGCAGTGTCGAGGGCAGCAGCGAGGTCACCCGGAAAATCGAGGAGCTGCTTTGCCTGGATTACCGCCAGTTCAAGCAGATTTCCATGATCGCACAGGGGGAGTTTACGAAGCTCCTGACAGCATCTTCGCAGGAAAAAACGAAGATCTTCCGGCAGATTTTTGATACCGGCCTGTACGAGAGAATCGCACAGCTCTTAAAGGAGCGTTCCAATGCGATTTATAAAGAGGTGAGCGGATACCGTCATAAAATGGATGAGGATGTGGAGCTGTATCATCCTCTGGAAGAGTCTGCAGAGGTATTTGCGACACTGGTGCAGGGGGAAGCCTATGATTATGAGGCTGTGCTTGCGTTCCTAAAGGAAGAAAAGAAGCGCATCGGGAAGGAAGAAAAGGAAGTCCTTGCGCAGTATCAGAAATTAGAGGAGCGGACGCTTGTGCTGAACGGGAAACTGGTGGAAGCACAGAAGGCGGCAGAGCTGCAAAAGAGCCTTGAGAGGGAAACAGAGAGAAAGCAGCTGTTAGATCACCGGAAGGAGGAAATGCAGCAGAAGGAAATACTTCTGTGGAAGGCGGACCGGGCAGGGGAAATCCGTCAGCGGGAGCTTTTATGCGAGGAATCCGCTAAGCAGATCGATAAAATAAAACAGCAGATCCGGCATCTTCAGGAGGAAACCGGATTACGTGAGCAGCAGATCCTTACCCTGCAGAAGCTGCCGGAATATCAGGCTGATTTTGAAGCAGCCTGCGAACTGAAGGAAAAGCTGTCTGAGCAGGAACGGGAAAATGAACATAATATTAAATTATGTAAACAACTGGAAGCACAGCTGAAACAGCTGCAGGAGGTCTACCTAAAGCTGGAACAGGAAGAGCTGCTTGCACGGCAGACGTATGAAGAAACAGAGCACCGGTATCGTCATAACCTTGCAGGCATATTGTCTTCGGAGCTTGAAGAAAACCGGCCCTGTCCCGTCTGTGGATCCCTTCATCATCCGGCACCGGCGGCTGTCACAGAAGAGCATCTGACTAGGGAAAAGGTTGATCAGGCAAAGAAGACATGGCTTCAGAAGCAGGAAAAGACCATGCACCAGCATGGAGAAACCATGGCTGCAAGGGGAAAGGCAGAACAGGTAAAGGAAAAGGGCGGTGAGCTTTTAAAAGCCATCGGACAGATGCAGGAACAGATGGATCAGCTTCCTGCAGAAATCAAAGAGCTTTTGTTGAAATATACCCGGAAATCCTTTGAAGGGGAACTGAACCGCCTCTTACAATTACGTGTCGAGCGTGCAGAAAAGCAGGAGCAGATCCTTACCTTACAGGAGGAGCTTCAAAAGGGACAGGAGCTTTTCAGAGAAAGAGAAGAGGAAAGGGATATCCTCTTAACGAAGTATGGCTTTGCTTCCAGGGAGGAATATCAGGGCAGTCTTCTTTCAAAGGAGCAGATCGAGGCTGGGAAGAGAGAGCTGCAGGACTATGAGAAGAACTGCAGGGCCAATGAAGAACTGCTGCAGCATCTGAAGGAACAGGTACAGGAGCTTGTTCTTGCGGATCCGGTAAAGCTGAAGGAGGAGCTTAAGGAAGCTCTGGAAGAAAAGCGGGCTGTGCAGCAGATGCTTTCAAAGAAGCAGGAAAGCCGGAATCTTACGGAGAGAACCTATAGTTCTTTAAAAACAAAGCTTGCCGGTCTTAAGGAGACTATGGAGCGTTATACCTTAGTTAAGGGGCTGGATGATCTGGCAAACGGGAATAATAAGAAACGGCTTGTCTTTGAGCAGTATGTTTTGATTTCCTGTTTTGAAGAGATTCTGTATGCGGCAAACCTGCGGCTGCAGACAATGAGTGCTGGAAGATATGAGCTGCGGCGTGTACGGGGAATTGTGGATGCCCGCAGCAAGGACAATCTGGAAATGGAAGTGCTCGACTATTACACCGGTAAGTACCGCTCAGTGAAAACCTTATCGGGAGGAGAATCCTTTAAGGTCTCCTTAAGCCTTGCCCTTGGCATGAGTGATGTCATTCAGGCGCAGAGTGGTGGAATCCGGGTGGAAACCATGTTTATCGATGAAGGCTTCGGTACTCTTGATGGAGAATCACTCGATCAGGCGTGTCTGGTACTGCAGGGATTAACGGAGAGCAACCGGCTGATCGGACTTATTTCCCATGTGCCGGAGCTGTCCGAGAAGATTCCGGATCAGATCCGTATTCATAAGACGAATACTGGAAGCTATGCCGAAGTTGTGATACAGTGAGTAATAAAAGGAAAGAGATTTTATGAGAAAGAACATTTTATATAGATTATATGGAAGAATCGCAGCAGGCCTGATTCTTACGGCACTTTTCTTAACCGGCTGCCAGCATGGCAGTCAGACGGCGCAGGATGCGGCAGAGGAGCCAACCGTGGTGCTGACCGGTGGGTTTGCCCGTAACGAAGTATTTAAAATTGAATCCATGTCGGGGACGCTTCCTGAAATCATGGTATATCTTGTGAATATGCAGGAGCAGTACGAGAGTGTCTACGGAAAGGAGATCTGGCAGAAGGATCTGAATGGAACGACGATGTCAGAAAGCGTGAAGGATACCGTGCTTGCCAATCTGGCACAGGTAAAGGCGATGAATCTTCTGGCGCAGAAGCACAATGTGACACTTGATGAGATGGAGAAGCAGTTTGCCAAAGAGGCGGCGGAGGAATATTATGAGAGCCTGAATGAGACAGAAATTGCCGTGATGCAGGTTAACGAAGAAATTCTTACACAGATGTATGAGGAATATGCCCTTGCGAACAAGGTATATGAATATATTATCAAGGACATCAATCCGGAAATCAGTGATGATGAGGCAAGAACCATTACCGTGGATTACATTCTGATTAAGACCTATACAACCGACGGTACGGGGGAGAAGATTGAATATTCCGAGGAAGATAAGGACGAAGCCAGGAGCCTCGCTGAGGACATTTTACGTCAGGCGAAGGAAGAGGGGAGCGACTTTAAGGAGCTGGTTTTAAAGTACAGTGAGGGCGATAAGGGAACCTATTCCTTCGGAAAAGGCGAAACGGAAGAAGCTTTTGAACAGGCAGCCTTTAACCTTGCAACCGGGGAGATCAGTAGTCTGGTGGAGACACCGTCCGGCTTTTATATCATCAAATGCTTAAGTACCTTTGACAAGGATCAGACGAGCGCCAATAAGGTGAAGATCGTGGAAGAAAAGCGGGAAGAGGTTTTTGGCGAAGAATACGATGCTTTTGCACAGGGACTTACGCGCGACATCAATGAAAAGCTCTGGAAATCGATTTCACTTGTGGATGACGGGAATGTTTTCACCCAACAGTTTTTCGATATCTATCACGATTATTTTGGTTGACATAACATAATAAAAGAACAGCAGAAGATGGATAAATATTGATTTTTAAATTTGTTAGCACTCATTCTTGATGAGTGCTAAATTTTTCTTGACTTTTTCTCATTTATCGGTTATAATATAACCATACCAAGAG
>ERZ779643.2426-NODE-2426-length-10741-cov-3.066816_pt1 | contig 10741 bp, 8 predicted proteins | sample MGYA00511564_ERZ779643 | MGnify/ENA primary metagenome ERZ779643 (study PRJEB29588, sample SAMEA2147114) | human gut metagenome | biome: human gut; feature: human-associated habitat; material: faeces | place: Denmark | collected 2008/2010 ... | reverse complement strand
AGTAAATTCGCTCTTCCACGCGTGCCTTGCCGAAGCTCCCGCCCATCCGTATTCGCGGAACAGGTTGCTTGCGCGCCATTTGCTGCGGTCTACCTTGCGGCCGTCCTTTATTCCGGTTATCCCGCTCATGCGGAGCGGGCAGTTGCTCATGCGTACGTAGCGGAATGCGCCGGCTTTGCTGACATCGATAACCGAGCGCAGACCCAGACGGAACGATATGGTCTTCCAGTTCACAAGGTCGGACGATACGTGCAGGTAGTCGCCCTCTTCTACCGTGTAGGGAGCCATGGAGAATTCATCGGGAAAATCTATTACAAGTTCGTCGAGCTCGACGTTCTCGCCCAAGTCGAGGTACATTGCCGACTGGTTGTTCATTCTGCGGTCGCCGTGGCGCATACGTATCGAGAAAAGCGTGCCCGGGTCGTCGTCAAATAGGTTCTTGTCCCAGAGGTCGCGCATTTTAAAGGTTTCCTGGTTGAAGAAAGCGTCGCGCGCGGCTTTTACCTGCGGAATTTTCGTGTCGCCGGAGCGGAGGAGCGAGCGCACCTCGAGCGCGTTGTTGTCGGCGGCGAAGCATGTGGCGTAATACAGAGCCTCGGCGTCGGCGGGCACGTCGCACTCCCGCATGTCGGCAAGCTTGCGGTAGGGCGGCAGAGTGAGCTTCTGTCCGTCGAACGTCAGTGTTATTTGCCGTCCGTCCAGCAGTTTCCGCGCCTGCGTCCCGTCTATACCTGCGGAGACGAACAGTCCGGCTCCACGCTCCATCCTCACCTTGTATTTCTCTCCCGGCATGCCCAGCAGCCTCACTTCAGCCGTGTTTCCCGCGCGGTCGTTTATGATGTGATAAGGTATGCCGCTCAGAGCCACGCGGTCTTTCTCCTTGTCTGTGGTTATCTTCACAAGAGCCGTGCGGAACGGCAGCACCTCAACCTTCAGCTCCGAACCGTAGTCGTGGCTGCCCAGATCGTATATATAAGGATGGTACAGACGCGCCTTCACCTTCCGTCCGCAGTCCTTCAGTCCCGTCTCGCTGTCGAGTCTTACGCTGTATGTCTTTGTCTCCCACGACAGGTTGCGCATAGTGATGAACTGCGTCCTGCCGTCGCCTCTCGACACGGCTCCCTCTCCGTAGCGTCCTTCCGGCAACTGTATTCCCCCGGTGAGTATGTCGCGGTAGTCGCGGTGCAGATTGTAAATGTATGCCAGATACGGAAACTCGTCGTCTCTCATCAGCCATGGGTTGGCGTATATCTGCGGAGCCAGAATCAGTCCGCGGTTGAACGCCTGCAATATGAGGTCGTCCTCCCAATAGTCAAGACATGACGACAGGCACACGCCGTGGTCTTCCGTCAGGCGCGTCAGGTTGTCGGGAGCTTTCCTTGCCAGCGCGCGTGCGCGGTGATGCGGGGCTGTCACGTCGTTGGTCATGTGCACGTCTATGTATGTCTCCTCACCTCCCATGAGATGTGTCGTCGAGTATTTGTCGCCCGGACCGAGGTCCAGCCTGTGGTTGAGCAGTATGAATCCGGGGGCTTCCTGCCTTATTGCCTTCATCATCCTGTCAAAGTTGCCGTACATCTCCTGCCTGAGCTGTCCGCACACAGCGTCCATCTTGAACAGTTTGAAGTTGTATTTCCTCACCAGCTCGGTCATCACGTCCATGCGTTCGTCGGCTTCCGCCTGTGTGTTGCCGAACCCGTCGGGACCGCACCACACCCCGAAACGCGTGCCGATGGACGCCGCTTTGCCGCAGACGGCGTCCAGTCCGCCTGGGAACTGCCTCCTGAAGCGTTCGGAGCGTGTGCTCCCATACCGTTTCGCACCGTCGAGCGCGCCCGCGTCGAAGGCGTATATGTCGAGCTGCATGCCGTAAGTGTCGTGCATCCATTTGAAGAAGTCGAGGTTTATCATAGTCTGTTTCTCGGTGGGTCCCTCGTTAGTGTTGTTTATCCATGAGAAATATTCGGAGTATGACGGTGTGTTTTCCGCAGCTCCTCCTACGGGCAGAGCCTGACCGTAAGATGCTGTTGCAGATGCCATTATGAATATTGCCGACAGGAATGACTTGTGTTTCTTGTTCATGATTTTGTATGTAAGATTGTCTGATTATATTATGTATGTTATATCGGTCTGTGTAAAATTGTAGTGCAAAGATAGTGAAAGGTGAGCGCAGAGCAAAGCGAAAAGAAGATATTCTTTTCAGATTTGCTGGTATGTGACTGCATATTTAAATTGTGGTGTAATTAAGTAGAGACGCAAAATCTTGCGTCTCACAGTTAGCTTTGTGTGCTTAATGTCATTGTGTTGTGTCGATTACGGGTTGCTATGGGTTGCTCGTGAGACGCAAAATTTTGCGTCTCTACTGGCTGTCGCCGTTGTGGTTATTTCGTGAGGGCTGCTTATTTAAATTGCGATGGGTTGCTCGTGAGACGCAAGATTTTGCGTCTCTACTGGCTGGCGTCGCTGTGATGATGGGGTGGGGATGGCGTGGTGAAATGCGACGGGGAGGTAGGGTGCTGTTTGGGGCATTTCTTTACTTGTAAAAACATGCACGCCTTTGTTTGTAAAAATATGGATATTGGGGTGTGTTTTTCTGGTTTACATGCTGTATCAAAAACTGTGCCGGATTTAAAAACGGATGTTTAAAAATTAACACATGTTTACTTTAGTTGTGTAGTATTTAACTTTTCGGCTTGTCGGTTCTGTGCTTTTGAAAGCCGTTTTTGAGGGGATTGAGGGCATGTTCCGGTCGTGTTATGATACGTTTCGGGCGATGCCGGATGGTGAAAAAGCATGTTTCGGATTGTGGAAAAGCCTGTTCGGGTACTCCGAACGGGCTTTCCGGGCATGCCATATGTACCGTATGACAGTCTCAAACGGGCTTTTTCGTGCATCGGAAAAGCCCGTTTGGGGATGCGGAGGGAGCAGGGTTGTTGTGTGATATGTTGTAAGTTGTTTATTGTCAATGACTTACCAAAGACGGTTTTTCTGCGTTTTTTCCGGCATAAACGCATCATGATTGTTCCCGGAAGAGTTTTCGCGCGTTTTTCACGGTATCAATTTAACATTCCAGACTTCGTTTTATTGTCTTTTCACTTATACACGCCTCCATGCCGTAAGCCTTTCTGGGCAGTTGTCCGGACGGCTCATTCCTTCAGGGCTATCCTGCCTCTGATGTTCTCGAAGCCCACATATCCCCACGCCCTGCTGTCTATGGAGTGCGCCCGGTTGTCGCCCATCACGAAGTAGAGCGTGCTGCCGTTCCGCTCAGGTATTGCCAGCGGACCGTAGTTGTGGGCGTTCCATGTGTTGTGCTCGGGGAAGGTCACGGGGCGTATGGTGTCCTTCTCGGTTGTCGGCACGACGGTGGAGGGCATCTTCTGTCTGCGGTTGTTCACATACACCACGCCGTGCCTTATCTCCAGAGTGTCGCCCGACATTGCCACGATGCGCTTGCACAGGAACATTGTCGTGTCAGCCGGACTTGTGAAGACGATGATGTCTCCGCGCCTGGGCATCCTTATCGCCGGCATCCTGCGGTAGCCCCAGTCTGTTCTCTGGTCGTAGTCGAACACTGAGAGCGGCACAAGAAAGAGCACGTTCTTCACCAGTGCTATGTCAGCCACCCTCCGTGGCATACACGCGCCGTAAGTTATCTGGTCTATCAGGATGACGCTTCCCGCCTTGATGGTGTTCTCCATGCTCGTGGTGGGCACATGGTTCACTGTGGCGACGAAGGTGCTGAGGACGATGTAGAGCGTCGCCCCTGCAATCAGGATGGTCCTTATCCGTGGCATTCTCCGTTTCATCTCGTGTCTTGTTTTCATTCCCTTGCATACACCAGCAGGGTGTCGTCGCCGTTGTATGTCTTGTAGAAGAGGTTGAGCTTTCCCACCCATTGCGGCACGCTTCTGTAAACGAGCTTCAGTCCGGCGTTCTCCGCCATCTGCCTTCTCCATATGTCGCCTTGGCTCACTATCACCGCGTCGCCCCTCTGCGGACTGATGCTGCCGAGCAGATAGAGGTCTATGTCCTCGTCCACGGTTATCCCTTTGCGCCGGTAGAACTCAAGGTCGAGGCTCGACACGCGGTAGATGTTGTTCTCGTGGGTGCATATCACGCGTCTTGTCTCACGGTTGTCGTACACATATTTCAGGGCGTTGCCCCTGCCGTTCTTCGCCGGTTTGGCAGCCAGCATGAGCAGTCCTCCGGCGTCGGTGAGCACAAAAGCCGCCGCCAGCACCGCGAAGAGGGCTTTCAGTCGGGGCGTGTAGATGAGTTCCCATGTCCATATGAGCATTATCGGGAAGAAAAACGCCATGGGGAAGAGAAAGCGCAGCTCCTTGTGGTCTGCCATGGAATGTCCGGCAATGAAGAACACCACTATCCACACCACGGGACTTCTGAAATGGCGCACGCAGGAGCACAGCAGCGACAGCAGCATGCATGTGCCTATGAAGTGTGTTGGTCTGCCGAGCAGCATCAGCACATATTCATACCACGGCGACACGCCGAAGGTGGCTGCCACACCGTTTATGATGTTCTCTCTGAAGTAGTCGAGCGGTGGGAACACCGGTCTGCCGTAAAACCACGAGTCCGCCAAAAAAGCCATTGCAATGACGGAGAGGAAGCCAGCCGCGGCAATGGCAATCCTCGTGTAAGCACGCCTGTACACGCACACATACCAGCACAGCAGTCCGAGAACGGCGAACATGGTCTGATAGCGGAACTCGAAGGCGACGCCGAGCAGTATGCCCATGACGGCGGCACGCTTTGCGGAGACCTCGTCGGGCGATTCTGCCATCCTGCATGCCATGCCCGCAGCAAGGAGCAGAAACACGGCGGACATAGTCTCGGAGGAGTATCTCACGCTTATATACGGGATGAACCATAACAGGAATGACAGCGCGGTGTAGGCGTTTATGTGCCCGGGCATTATGGAGGACTGTGTGCACCTGATGAAATGACACACCGACCACATCACCGCTGCCGCCATTACGACGCGCAGGGACAGTGCGAGCACGAACGGGTCTGACGCCCCGCAAAGCTCCATCGCCTTCAACAGGATGATGGTGATGATGGGTTGCAGCGTCGGGCGGATGTGTGCGGCAAGCTCCCACGGCACTGTCTCCGATGTGCACGCGCCTGTCTTCCATCGGGCGAACTCGATGAGCTGGAAGTGCTCGTCGGGATAGAAATAGCCGTTGCTGCTGTATGCTGTGACAAGGAATACGGCTGCTGAAAGAAGCGTCAGCGCGGTGCGGGCGTCGGACCATGTCTTATGTCTGTGCCCCATCATGCTGTTGTGTCGCGTTTTCTCATCATCGCGCATCTCACCAGCAGAAAGCTTGCCGGCACCGATATGATGTAGACCGGTATCGGGGCAAGCTCATTGCTTACGCCGAGAAGCAGCGATATGTTGAATATGGTTATCTGTATGAGGTAGTTGATGCCGTGGCTCACGGCGAAGCGGAGGAATCGTCTCCATGACGGTCTTACCTTGAACGTGAACCATGAGGTCATCATGAAATTGAACAGAAAGCTTATTATGTAGCCTGATGTGAATGCCACGTTGAGATATGTGTGGCGTAGCAGAAGATAGTATACACCATAATGTATCACCAGCGCGGTTGTGCCGACAATCCCGAACCGGAGAATCTCACCTGAAAGTTTGTGCATGTGTGTTTTTATGTCAGTCATTCCGGACATGTGTTGTTTTTATATTGTTTAGACGTTTTTCTATTTATGGCTCCCAAATTTACATATTTTTGGGATAACGGGAACACTTGAAGGAAAAATATTTGCAGCTTTAACAAATTTTATCACAATATTTTTTATTTTGTTTATTCGAAGTTGTTATATCATTAAACAGAGGAAAATAACTTAAATTCTAAATGTATTATGAACAGAATTATCATTGCTTTACTTGTGGCATTTGCCGCTCATGCGGACAGCTTTGCCTATGAGATTTCATTGTGAACGGTTTCGCCTATAACATAAAGAAAGACGGGACGGTGGCGTTGACTTACAAGAATCCGGATTTGACGTATGTGTCTGGCGACGGCGGATATGTGGGAAATGTAGTCATTCCGAAGACGGTGAAATACAAGAACCGTACATACCGGGTGACGGAGATAGGCGAGCGCACGTTCAGCTACTGCCACAAGGTGACGTCTGTGAAGATTCCGGAGGGCATCAGGAAGATAGGCTGGTTCGCATTCGGACAGCTCATAAACGTAAGCTCAATACATATACCGTCCACTGTGCAAGAGATTGCGCCGGGTGCCTTCCAGGTGCTTCTGAAACTGAAGAGGCTTACCGTGTCGCCCGCCAACAAATATTACTGCTCGGAGGGCAACTGCATATACAACAAGAAAAAGACCGTGCTGGTGTTTGTCGCACAGGTGAACAAGGTGCTGACCATCCCTTCCTCTGTCACTACGATACTCGACGACGCTTTCTCCGGTAACACGAAGATGAAGAAGCTTGTAGTGCCTAAGAGCGTCAAGTATGCCGGACGGGCGGCATTCTCAAGTATGAATGCCACCTATGTCGAGAATAGGGCAAGTATGAAGGATTTGCCGGGAAGCTCCAAGTATGGGCATCGTCCTCTGTGGACTTACCAGCCTTGTTTCGTGACACCGGGAGAGATAAGAATGATAGAGTGATAATTGGACCGGGGAGAGACATAATATGTACGCGTACATTAATAATTGATATATGATGATAGTTAATATATGAAAAAGGTTACTGGCTGTTTGTTGGCGGCACTATGTGCCGGATGCGCCCTTCTCTCGTGCGCAGAGCAAAAGATGTGTATGCCTGCGGAGGCAAGTGAGATGACTTTCAGGGATGCTCCTGCCGATTATCTGATAGCCTCCAACTTCAGGAACATACATATGGTTCAGCTTGAGATGAAGGACGAATGTGTGGTTTCTGATGTGAAACGCATAATAGACACCGATGGAAAGGTGTTCGTGCTGACTTCAGACAATGAGATATTCTGCTTCGACCGCAGCACCGGTAAATACCTGAGCACTATAGGGAGCGTGGGCGAAGGACCCGGTGAGTATGTTGATGCTACAGACATCTTCTATGATGAGAGAGAAAAGCGCATATGCGTGCTTGACCGCAGCAAGAACGCAATTCACGCTTACACTCTTGACGGAAAGTATAATGGCGACAGGACTCCCGGAAAAGGTGGTGACGCCGTCGCAGCCTTGAGCTGGGCTATATGTGCGGAGCGGTCGGCAGACGGCAGCTTGATGATAGCGTCGCAAATGACTGGCGGCTATCCCTCAAACGACTATGCTTACACTGTTGTGCGCCCTGACGGAACGCTGAGCAGTATGGATGCCTTCGCTCCTGTGAAGGTGGAGGATTATTCCATGCCTTTTGCCACGCGGTCCATTGCCGTATGTGAGGACGGACTGAGGTTCTTCAAGTTCCTCAACGACACCATTTTCACGTTGAAAGACGGTGAGGCTGTGCCTTATTGCAGGTTGAATACAGGGCGTAGTATGCCGCCTAAGGACGTGGTGGCGAAAATGGGAAGTTACAAGGAAACAAACCTGTACAACCTGTATAAATCAAGTGGCTATGCCATGACGTTCAGGGAAATGTATGAGTGCGGGAATCTTATCGCGATTGTACCGGAACTTTACATGATGACGGGCGGATATTTCTGGATTGACAAGGAGAGACAGGCGGGCATACATATCCTCGCTACGGGCGATTTCGGTGACGAGTGCTTCCGCTTTCTTCAGGGACAAAGCATAATAAGACTTGTAGGGTCGAACGGGAAAGAACTGATAAGTGCATTCAGCGGCGCGACGTCTATAGGGGCTGTACAGAAACAGTTGAGTGACGGGAAAACACTGAAACTGTATGATAAGAGGATGAAGACGTTCTTTGAAAAGGCAGACCCGGAGGGCAATCCGTGCCTTGTGTTCTATGAGAACTGACGTGCCGGTGATTACTGCGGATGTATGATCCGGAGTTCTGTAATACGCCAGTCGCTTACGAATTGAAACTAAAATAGAACGGAGTTTTTATAAAAGACTCCTTAAATAACAATTATTAATAAACATTAAACAATTAAGCTATGAAAAAATTATTTATTTCGGCATCCTGCGCGGTTCTGTGTTCAGGATTTGCATTCAGTATTTATCAGGCGGCAAACGACTATGGTATGAAAGAGAACAAACTGCACAGTGCGATTGTTGCGCAGTCAGGAAGTAGTTCAGGTGGGGAAACAGATGGAGATGTTGTTTATTATAATAAGGTAATAAACAGCATTAGTAATACTGACAGGAAAAATTCAGAAGCATCTGGATCAATCACCATAAAATCGTTGGGTGGTACTAATAGTTTAACGGTGACTGGACTGAAAAGGAATACAATTTATTATGTCTCTTATACAGATACGTACTGCATGGCAAGAAAGAAAGAGTTATGTCATCATAGTAGTGAAAAAATGGTTGTTGAAAGTGTTGTTGAAGAGGATTCTGAGACAAACCATGTCGGTAAATGAAAAAGAATGATTTAAATATAAATGGAAATGAAACACACATTCGTTCGTTTAATGTTACTGCTTTTCGCGGGTATTCTTGTAGTGTCATGCCGCGAGCAGAAGAAGAGTGCCCCGACTGGTGCTGATGTGAAGGAGGTGACTTTCAAGGAAGCCCCCAAGGATTTTCTCATCGCCTCAAGCTTCAAGAACATCCACATGATACAGCTTGAAGCCACAGAGGAAAGTCTCATTTCGGATATCAAGCGTGTTGTTGACGTGGACGGAAAGGTTTATGTACTTACAAGAACCAACGAGATATACTGCTTCGACCGTGCCACAGGCAAATATATACGTACGATAGGACGTCTTGGAGAAGGTCCGGGTGAGTATGTCAGTGCTATGGATATCTGCTATGACGAGAAGGAAAAGTGCATCTGCGTTGTGGATTATTATAAAAGCGCAATCCACAATTACACTCTCGACGGCAAGTTCCTCGGTGACAGAAAGCTTGACAATGATACCGCTGAAGGTGTCGGTTGGGCTGTATATGCAGACTGCGCACCGGACGGCAATATGCTTGTTTCCTTGCGTATGTCAGGGAATAAGCCTCCTCGTGATTATGCATATATAATTGTACGTCCGGATGGTACGTCGACAGGAGTGGATGTTTTTTCTCCGGTTAAGTCAGAAATAGGGAGTGTTGAAGTATCCAGGCACCCTATTGCCAAGAGTGATGACGGTCTGCGGTTCTTCAAGTTTATGAATGATACCATCTTCACTTTGTCCGGTGACGAGGTTGTTCCTTTCTGCAAGTTGAATTTGGGACGCAAGATGATTCCTAAGGATGTCCTTGCCAAGATGGACTCTTATGATAATATAAATGCCGGAAAACTTTATCAGAGCGGTTATTCTTTGCCGCTTTTCGAGCTCTATGAGGACAAAAATTATATACTTGTTCTTACAAAGCCTCTTACGCTTCAAGGCAGAGATAATTATCTGATAAACAAGAAGACTCTTGAAGGCATCCACATCAAAGGAAGTGCCCGGGTGGCTGTGGAAGGTGTCATGTTTCTTGAGGGAAGACTTATGCCAGATATAATAGATTCCAACCGCAATGAGTTCATAAGCTGGTTCGCTCCGATATGGATAGATTGTATGCGCAATGAAATCTTCGCCAAGAATCTTGACGTGAAGCTTTATAAGAAGGAGATGAGGACGTTCTTTGAGAAGGCAGACCCGGAGGGCAATCCGTGTCTGGTGTTCTATGAGAACTGACATGCGGGATATACCTGCGGGAATATGTGGTAATATTTCCGCAGGTATGCCTGCCATGAAATGTGTGAAATTAATAAAAAGACACATATTATATATAAATGTAATAATTGAAAATGTAACATCAGGCTTTCTGGCTTTTGGTTATTTAAACATAAATGGAAATGAAACATACAGTCATTCGTTTGTTAGTACTGTTTTGCGCAGGCATTCTGGTAGTGTCATGCCGCGAGCATAAGAAGAGCACCCCTACAGGTGCTGACGTGAAGGAGGTGACTTTCAAGGAAGCCCCCAAGGATTTTCTCATTGCCTCAAGCTTCAAGAATATCCACATGATACAGCTTGAAGCCAAAGAGGAATGCCTCATCTCGGATATCAAGCGTGTCGTTGATGTGGAAGGAAAGGTTTATGTTCTCACAAGAACCAACGAGATATTCTGCTTCGACCGTGCCACCGGCAAATATATACGCACTATAGGACGTCTTGGAGAAGGTCCTGGCGAGTATGTCAGTGCAAGAGATATATGCTATGACGAGAAGGAAAAGTGCATCTGTGTTGTGGATTATTATAAAGGCGCGATACACAATTACGCTCTCGACGGCAGGTTCCTCGGTGACAGAAAGCTTGACGAAGAAACCGCTAAAGGTGTGAATTTGACGTTTTTTGCAGACTGTGCTCCGGATGGCAACATGCTGCTTTCCTTGAGTATGTCAGCAAAGAAAACTTCACGTGACCATGTATATATGATGCTACGTCCTGACGGTTCGTCGACAGGAGTGGACGTTTTCTCTCCTGTGAAGGCAGAAATAGGGCTTGTAGAAGTATCCAGACATCCTATTGCAAAGAGTGAGGACGGTCTGCGGTTCCTCAAGTTTTTGAATGACACCATCTTCACTTTGTCAGGTGACGAGGTTGTTCCTTTCTGCAAGTTGAATTTGGGACGCAAGATGATTCCTA
>ERZ779643.2413-NODE-2413-length-10800-cov-2.371894_pt1 | contig 10800 bp, 6 predicted proteins | sample MGYA00511564_ERZ779643 | MGnify/ENA primary metagenome ERZ779643 (study PRJEB29588, sample SAMEA2147114) | human gut metagenome | biome: human gut; feature: human-associated habitat; material: faeces | place: Denmark | collected 2008/2010 ... | reverse complement strand
GATCAAAGCCTATGTGGCTCAGTATGGGGATGCGGAGAAGTTAAAAGCAATTCCACTTGCAATTGCAGGATGGTGCAGATATCTGCTTGGCGTCGATGATAAGGGAGAAAAGTTTGAATTATCTTCTGATCCAATGCTTGCAGAATTAACAGCTGCCTTAAAAGATGTAAAATTTGGTGAGAAAGAATCCTATACAGGACAGTTAAAGAGTATTTTATCCAATGAAAATATTTTCGGCATCGATCTTTACAAAGCCGGTATCGGAGAGAAAATTGAAGAATTATTTGTAAAAGAAATCGCAGGCCCGGGCGCAGTGCGCAAGACTTTGAAAGAAAATCTGACAGATTAAACAAATCAAAAACTAAGCCAGAGGAAAAACATGAAAATTCCTCTGGCTTAATTTTTTTAAATCCCTTGACAGAATATAAGCAATCCGTTACTCTAAAAATGCGTAAAGCAAAAATCTTTTTTTATCAAATGAGTGAAATCATATATGCTGGATCGGCATGGATTCCCAATATCCACAACTATATAGCAAATGGTAAGTGAACATGAGTTTATTATTGAAAGAAAAATGCAGTACATAGTATAATCGAAGGAGAATATTATTGTTAGAAGAAAAAAGAAATAACAAACCAGATGTAGTATTAAAAAAGTATTGGGAAAACAAGGAACGGTTTTCAGATTTTTTTAATGCGGTTCTGTTTGATGGAAAAACGGTTATCAGACCGGAAGAATTAGAAGATTTAGATACAGATGAATCTTCTATATTGGAGCATAAAAATTATGCAGAAACACTGAAAGCTTCACGGGATAATATTGCAATTTGCAAGAAATCTACCAGATATGGGATCAATTTTGTGATGCTTGGGATGGAGAGTCAGGAACATATTCATTACGCAATGCCTATGAGAATAATGGGTTATGACTATGGAGCATACAAAAAGCAGTATGATAATAATGCAGTAAAGTATAAGAATGGCAAGGGATTATCTTCGGATGAATTTTTGTCTAAAATGAGAAAAACAGACAAATTTATACCAGTGATCACGGCTGTTATTTATTATGGTGAACGACCGTGGGATGGCGCAGTATCATTACATGGGATGTTAGATATTCCCAAGCAATTCAGTCGTTATGTAAATGATTATAAAATGATATTGATCGAGGCTGGAAATAATAATTTAAAGTTACATAATGTCAACAACAGAGACTTGTTCAACTTAGTGGGAATGTTGATCGATAAAAGGGAGACACCTGGAAAAAGAAAAGAGCAGGCGATTCATTATGTTAAAAAGAATCATGTCGATACAACTGTGATCAGGACAGTGACAAGTGTAATGAACAGTAAACTGGATTGTCAATTATTGGAGCGGAAAGGAGAAAATGAAATGTTTACCGTATTTGAAGAGACATGGAAAGAGGGAGAACAGGCAGGAAGAGCGGAAGAAATCATTGCGGCAGGATATGAATTTGGTCTTTCAGAGAAAACCATTTTAGAACGTTTACAGAAAAAACTTGCAATAACTCCGCAGCAAGCCCAGGAATATCTTGCAACTTACCCGAGCAGCGTTGCTAAATTATAAATGCTGCGTCGTTTATTAGAAGAACTACTATAAAACCTCTGATTTTTCAAAAATTAGTTCTTTTTATAACACTTTATGTAACGCCCTGAATGTTATAGTTAGTATAACAAAAAGGATAAATATGTTTTTTTGCAGCCTTGGCAAAAGTGCAGCGAGATAAACATTAAAATGGAAGGAAGAGGTTTACACAGATGAAAAAGGAAATGATGGAAAACGCTACAGGCGTAAAATTAACCAAAAAAGCCAGCAAAAACGTGATCAGATCATTATCGGTCGGACTGGCAGCAATGATGGCATTATCTACTCCGATTGCAGCATTTGCTGAGGATGCAGATGGACAGAATAGCAGTGAAACAACACCGGAAGAGAGTACAACAACTGTAACAACACAGAAATCTGTAGCAGAACAGGTGGGAGAAGTTCAGAAAGCCGCTGAAGAAACGAGCAAAACAACAGAAGCAGCAAAGGATGCGGTAAATGCAGCAGTTGATACAACAATTGCGGATGACAGTGGCGCAGACCAGACAACAAAAGATGCAGCAGGCGTATTGGATGCTACCGCAAACGGAACATTCGAAGGCGGTACAGATGTGAATGTGGCAGAAGAAATAGTTGACAAAACAATGGATCGCATAAAAGATGCGTCAGATGCCGCAGCAGATACCGACGCAGCTCTTGATAAGGCAGATAAAAAAGCAGATGAGGCAAATACAATTGCGGATGATGCAAAGAAAGAGCAGCAGGAAGCACAAGACGCATTTGATAAAGCACAAGCCGGAATTGATTCTGCAACAGACATTGAGGAGGCGAAGAATGCTTACAATCAGGCAGCTGGTATTGTAGGCGATGCACAGAAAGCGTATGAGACTGCCAAAGCAGCTTATGACAGCAAAGTAGCCGAATACAATACAGCGTTAGACGAGCTTAAGGCGGCACAGGCAGCTTATGATACAGCAGTTGCGGCAGCAAGTGCCGAGGCAACTGCTGCAGCAAATCTTGCAGCAGTTCAGGAGAAAGCGAAGGCTCTTCAGGAGGCAGCAGAGGAAGCAAAAACAGCAATTCCGGAGCTTACCGATGCACAGAAAGCAGCACTTGAGATCATCGCTCTGGAAAAAGAACGTGCAGGGGATACCTCCACAAACTGGAGAAAAGAAGATGAGCTGTTCAAAGTGATCCTTAAGAATTACTACATTCCGGAACTTGCCAAGGGAGAACTTGTTGACTGCAAGTGGACCTGGAATCGGAATGATAACAAAAACTATTGTGAGGTGACTTACAAAGATGTGGCAGGTGACACACAAACCGTATATCTGAACTACAAGCTCAACGATACCCGCGATGATCTTGTTATTTTCGAGAAGGCAGAAGAAGTGGTTTCCTATGATGTGAAGGGCACAGACGGAAGCCTTGCATTCAATATCAATGCAGAGAACTTCCCGGCAGATAAGCTTCAGAATGATCAGGATACCGCAGTTTATGAGAATAACGGAGTGGTATACACAATCGTAAATATAGGTGGACAGTTCTATGTGGTCGACTCAGCTTCTAAGGACGTTGAGGTGAACAATAACTATAACAGTGAACAATATGAAACTTCCGGTGAGAAAAAGACCACCTATTCAGTGGATGAAAATGGCAAACTGGTCAAAACGGTAAAACAAAACGTTTCCGAGATTACATACACGGAAACTAAATTATCTTCTGATAAGACATATGACAATGTCGAGGCAGCAGAAAAGGATCTGGTCGATAAAAAAGCAGCATTGAAAGACGGAGATAAAGATGTCGAGACGTCCATGAGCGCAACAGCGACTGCAGATGTGACCGTAAGCCAGAAAACTACATTTACGACAACTATTGATTTATCGAAAATTGTTGTTGAAATGAAAAAAATCAATAATGATAACGATAAATACGAGAAGAAAAATGCCGAGATTGCAGCAAAGGAACTTTTTGCTAAATTCACCAACAAAGAGGCGTTAGAGAACCTGCTTGGCGGCGATTATAAGATCGAAAGTATTAATACAGATAATGCAAAAGTGAATGCTGTAGATAAGTACAAAAATACTTCCGGCAGATGGGTAGACTGGGGTGCAGATTCTGCTGCTTATAAAAACGTATTTTCAGGCACGATCGTTATTACTTATTCGCAGACAGTGACTGCAAAAGCAAACGCTGTGGAATCCAAGACAAATGCTGTAAATGCAGCAGACAATACGAATCTGGAAGCGTTAAAGGATCAGGCATATGATGCTGCAAAAGCAGATGCAGAAAAACTGGTGGCAGAGTGCTGTCAGGCGGGTAGTGCCATCATTACCAAGGTGGAGCAGAAAGAAAAATCAGAGAAGCCCCCGGCCTTGTTTGATCTGACATCGCTTCAGAGAGAAGCAAATCGGCAGCTGGGATTCACTGCCCAGCAGACCCTGGATTACACACAGGCTCTGTACGAGAAGAAACTCGTGACATATCCCCGTACCGACAGCCGGTATCTGACGGATGATATGGCACCGCTGGTGCCGGAACTTGTTTCTGTGATCCAGCAGAGCTTTCAGATTCAGGCGGATGTACCGGCACCGGTGAATGCAGCGCAGGTCATCAATTCTAAGAAAGTCACCGATCACCATGCCATTATCCCTACAAAAACAGCGGCGGGTTATGACATTTCCTCGCTTCCCAGTGGAGAACAAGCGATTCTTACTCTGCTGGCGGTGCGGCTGATTTGTGCGGTCGGAACACCCTGCCACTATGCAGAAACCATAGTAGAAGCGGAGTGTGCCGGTCAGAAGTTCCGCACGAAAGGCAAAACAGTCACGGATATGGGCTGGAGGCAATATGCAGGAAAGCCGGTTGAAGATGCTGAGAAGAATGCGGAGGCAGGTGATCTTCCGGAGCTTTCGGAAGGCATGACATTGGAACTTGCCGGTGTCGATCTGAAAGAAGGCAAGACCAGCCCACCCAAGAGGTTTACCGAAGATCTTCTGCTTTCAGCGATGGAAAGTGCCAGCTCGGATGAATTTCCGGCTGGTGTAGAGCGAAAAGGCATCGGCACACCAGCTACACGCGCTGCCATCATCGAAAAACTGGTGCAGAAAGGCTTTATCGAGCGCAGGGGCGATAAGAAAACGAAATACCTTTGTTCTACGGACAAGGGAAATGCGCTGGTGACGGTGGTGCCGGAACAGATTCAGTCTCCATCCATGACGGCAGACTGGGAGGAAAAACTGCTGAAAATAGAACACGGCGAGTATGACAGCGATGCCTTTATGGGCGAAATCAGCAGCATGGTCAGCGGACTTGTAAAAACCTACGAGGCTGTGAAAGGTGCCAATGTCCTGATGCAGCCGGAGCGCAAGACCATTGGCTCCTGTCCCGCCTGCGGCAGCGATGTCTGTGAAACGGCAAAGGGATGGTTTTGCAGGGATAAGAGCTGTAAATTTGCGCTCTGGAAGGAAAACAGGTTTTTTCAGACACTGGGAAAGCAGATGACAGAGGAACTGGCAAAGCAACTGGTAAATCGTGGAAAAGCACGGCTTACCCATTGCTATTCCAGGAAGTCCAATCGTTACTATGACACAACCGTTCATGTAGAGACCGGCGAGGACGGTGCAGCAGCATTTAAGCTGGAGTTTGGAGGTAAAAAATGAGCATGAAAATGATGAATGCAGCTTATCTGGTGGATAATGTCGCTCTGCTTTCCTTGCAGGAAAAGCAGGACGGCGTGGAATTCCATTGCTTTGATATGGACAGCAAGGTGCAGATTGCCAAGGGACACATTGGCTGGGATGTGTTGGATAAACAGCCGTTTTCTACGCTGGAAGAAAGCGCGAGGATGGCGGCACTCCAGAAGATTCCCCAGCTTGCTGGTCTTGCTATTGCACCGGTAGCCCCGGAGATGCTGGAGCAGATGCGCGGCGGCAGAAAGGTTCTTTGGCAGATGAAAAAGGCTGATCCTGAACTGGAGAATGCTAAAAATATCCGGTTTATCACCAGCAACTACGAGGATCGGTTCAAAATTCCGGATGGCAGTGCGGTGGAGATTGAGTATCCGAATCGGAAATTTTCAGCCCGCTGCGAATATATGGACGAATATCATTTGCGCCTGGGGTATGATGTTTTGCACATCTGTCAGCTGGCAGAAATGCTGGAACGCGGCGGTGGTACATGCCGCCCGGAGCCGCTGATTACGGAAGAACGCAGTGCATGGGATTTGGGAAGCAAGGGCTTTCTTGCCATTCAGACCTGTGAGGACGGTTACGACTATACCTTATATCATAAGGACTTTACGGAAATTGACGGTGGACAGATCGACAACCCGGAAATCAGCATGAATGCAGCCAGAGACCAGATTCTTTCGGATTATGGGTTCGGTGGCCGCACCATGACGCGGATTGACTATGATGAACTTTGTGATCGTGCAGAGGAAGCGGAAATCAGCAGACGGGAATCTGTGCTGGGTAAACTCTCGGATTTGTCTTCCAGAACGGATACGCCGGTGAAAGCTGCCAAGGCGAAGGAGGCGGAGCGATGAAATACAAGCTTACGAAGGCAGAGCAGGAAACCGTCATCAATTTTGACAATGAACTGGATACTGCCGGTATTTACACCCATGACAGCCGCCTGATTAAGAAGCTCCGGGAACTGCGAAAACAGTATCCGGAGCAGTTTATTTTGGAGCACCGGGAGCATGGGTCGGTCACTTATACGATTCCGAAACGCTGTGTTGGTATCCGACCGCCGTACAGTGAAAAGCGGCGGGAACAGCAGCGACAGGAAGCAAAGGAAAACGGCCTGCCGTTTATGGAGAAGGGAGAAATGAACGATGGCAAGAATTGAAAAATGGGATGAAGTGCATGGAAATCAGGCACCGGACGAAAGAATGATGGCATTTCTCGACAGCGCTACCGACCAGTATGCGATTTTGCAGCTTCGCCGCAGCGAGGATACGGTATATGAACGCTTTTCGTCTATGCGCGAACTGGAACGGATGGGGCTGGAACCGGATATTGACCATTATGAAGTGGTTTATACGGCTCCGCTTCTTCCCTACAAGGATCAGAATACGATGTTGGAGGAACTGTATGCGAAATTCAATGTTTCCCGCCCTGATGATTTTACTGGGCATAGTCTTTCTGTGTCTGACATCGTGGCTTTACGGCAGAATGGTGTTGTAAGCTGTCACTATGTGGATTCCATCGGCTTCCAGGAACTGCCCGGATTTTTGAAACCGGAGAATTACCTGAAAGCCGCAGAAATGGCAATGGAAGACGATTACGGCATGATTGACGGTGTAATCAATAACGGAAAGAAGGAAGAACCGGCGGAGAAAGCATCGGTTCTGGATCAGCTGAAGGAAAAGCAGGAGGCTGTGCCGCCTGCGCCGCCTCGCAGGTGCTGCGAAGAAAAGGAGTTATAAATGCGTTTTACGGATGACGAATGGATGCTCATGATGCTTTACAGCCCTGGCACACGGACAGGGCTGATTGCAGAGCTTCAGACGATGCAGAAAAGTCTGACGGGCAGAGACAGAAACCTGCGCAGGTGGACGGCCTCGCTGCTTGCAAAACTGGCAGAGATGACGGATGCAGAATATGAGGCACTGGATTTGTATCCGGACGAATAAAGGAGAGGAGGAAAAAGACAGATGATGACGAAAACGGCTTATTATATGCAGATGGCGCAGGAAGCTGCGGCACAGATCACTGGCAGCAAAGAGCAGTGGACAGCGTTTCTGACCACATCCGCACGGCTTTATAAGTATCCCTTTGCGGAGCAGCTGATGATCTATAAGCAGAGACCGGAAGCGACGGCCTGTGCAGAGTACGATCTCTGGAATGATCGGATGAACCGCTATGTGAAGCGTGGCTCCAAGGGCATTGCTCTTTTGGACATGCGCGGCGAGCAGCCGAAACTGCGGTATGTATTTGATGTGGCAGATACCGGAGAACGGAAGAATTCCCGACCGGTACAGCTCTGGAAAATGAATGCGGAGCATGAGCAGCCAATCATTCGCGCACTGGATGCAGCATTTGATGTTCCTGCCGGTGCTGGGTCTCTGGAAAATCATATCATGGAAGCGGCAGAACGCCTTGCAAGGGATTACTGGGAGGAAAACCGCAGGCAGATCAGTGACATCGTTGCAGATTCCTATCTGGAAGGATATGATGAACTCAACATCGGAGCTTCCTTTAAGAGAGCTGCCGCTGTCAGCATCGCATATTCCGTCTTTACCCGGACGGTGGGCAATGCAGATGACTATTTTGAGCACGAGGATTTTCTGGACATCTTTGATTTTAATACGCAGGCTGCCGCCAATGTGCTGGGAACTGCGGTCAGCGAAATGTCCAGCCAGATCTTCCGGGAAATTGAACGCACGATCCGAACCTATGAAAGAGATAAGCAGGCAGAAAGGAGCCAAAACTATGATGGAGCTGAATTACACGAAGAACGGCGATTACCTGATTCCGGACATCCAGTTGTCGGTGCAGGAACAGAAGCCCCTGGGCAAGTACGGGAGGATGCGCAGAGCGTTCCTGCAGGAGAACAACACGCTGCTGTACAATCACCTGATCCTGACCGAGAAACTGTACCCGCACCTGTGGGAGATTCAGGAGACCGCGACCGCACGGATGGAGCAGATGATGGCGGAGCTTCTGAAAGCGAATCCGGCACCGGACAAGAAATCGAACCAAATGGCCTGGGTGCAGCACATGAACATGCTGAAAGCGCAGGCAGAGGAAGTCATTCTGACGGAACTTATCAACAGTTAAACTTTATGAGCCTGTTTCAGTCCGAAGCAGAGCAGATTCAGAAAATTGATGCGGCGGCAGAAAATGCAGCCAGAGAAGCGGAGAGCGAAAAGCCCTCCGCTTTTGTCATTTCTGAGGATGAAATCGATCGGATGTTGCGGACAGGTTCTAATTTTGAAGGCGGAAAGATCCGTATTTATGCGCTGTATCAGCAGCAAGGGGACGCAAAAGAACGAGCTGCATTCTTGAAAGCGGAATACGGTCTTGGTGGCCACAGCTATACCTTTATGGATGGCAGTCGCGGTTTTGCCGATTATAACGGAAGAGGTATTCTGCTTCGCAATTATGACCATGACCGGGAAGTGCGCCTCACATGGTCGGCGGTGGATAAGCGGTTAGACCGGCTTGTGGTAAATGGTCAATATCTTACCGCACTGGAAATGGAAGAGTATCGGAAGCTGGAGCAGGAATATGGTGCACCGCTTCCTATGCCGACTGCCGCCCATGTATTTCCGCCAACACCACCGGAACACTACGATACCGGAAATGAGCATGTGGACAACTTGCTGAATACGGCTGCGGATGTATATGCCCGGAGTGAACTGGCAGCACCCCAGCGGTTTACCGTGATGGAGACAGACGATGGTTATGCGGTCTGGGATGATATTCAGGACGGCATTCATGTAGAGCCGGATGGTGTCAGCGAGGAGTTTACCAGCGAATGGGAGGCAGAGACCTACCGCCAGCAGCTGATTGAAAAAGTTCAGGAACGGGAAGCAAAAGACTGGCTCTATGTTGAACAGAGCAAGCAGAATTTGCAGCAGGACATTCCATTCCCAGATGTGGAATCCGAAGAAGTACAGGAATCGGCTCACGCAGAGACAGATCCTCTGGTACTGGAAATGCAGGAACACGCCAGAGAACTTGCCAAAGAGTCTGGCTATGCGCCGGATGAACGGTTTGTAGTCACGATGACCGGCGAGAACTTCCCGGATTCTAAGGATGCGTTTGCCATCTGGGATTATGTCAAAGAAGAGTATTACGGATATTCAGACGGAAAAGTACAGACATTTGCCGATTATGTGAGTGCATCAGAGGCGTTGCAGGAGATTCGCGGCAGGAACATGGAGGCTGAAAAAGAGCCTGCAACTGTGCAGCCAGAACCCGCAGCTCCGGTGCAGCCGGATTATCGCGTTGGCGATACGCTGTATCTGGACGGAAAGGCATTTACGATTGAAAAAGTCGGGCTTTTCGATGTGGAACTTCGGGACCCGGATTCCGTGTATCCGATCTTCCGCTCGGAAAGCAAGGAAAATCTGGCAAGAATTTTGGGGCATGAGGAAAATGTTCACCTGCACAATCTGGTGGTTGATCTGAATTCTGGAAAAGAAGAAGCGTTCCGGGCAGGGCATGAAGCAAAACATGCGGAGAACTACCGCATCAACAGCTTTCACCTCGGCGAAGGCAGTCCTAAGCAGAAATTCCGTGCCAACATGGATGCCATCTACACGCTGAAAGCCTTAGAAAATCAGCATAGGGATGCGACACCGGAGGAACAGGAAACGCTGGCCAATTATGTCGGCTGGGGCGGGCTGGCAGATGCCTTTGACGCAGAGAAAACTGCCTGGACAGGCGAATATAAGGAGCTGAAAGCAGCTCTTACGGAAGAAGAATATGCCGCAGCCAGGGCTTCGACTCTGAATGCGCATTACACCAGCCCTACCGTGATCCGTGCAATCTATGAAGCGTTGGACGGTATGGGATTTGAGAAAGGCAATATTCTGGAACCGTCGATGGGTGTCGGCAACTTCTTCGGTATGCTGCCGGATTCCATGCTGGGAAGCAGACTGTATGGTGTGGAACTGGATTCCATCACCGGGCGCATTGCGCAGAAATTGTATCCGCAGGCAGAAATCAAGGTGGCAGGCTTTGAAACCACCGACCGGCGCGACTTCTATGATCTGGCCGTGGGCAATGTGCCATTTGGCAACTACCGTGTCAGCGATAAGCCCTATGATAAACTCGGATTTTCTATCCACAACTATTTCTTTGCCAAGGCATTGGATCAGGTTCGTCCCGGTGGCATCGTGGCCTTTGTTACCAGCCGCTATACGATGGATTCCAAAAATCCGGACGCACGAAAGTATCTGGCGCAGCGGGCAGAATTGCTGGGAGCTATCCGACTTCCCAACAACGCATTCCGTGCCAATGCCGGTACGGATGTGGTGTCGGATATCATTTTCCTGCAAAAGAGAGACCATCCCATTGATATCGAACCGGATTGGGTGCATCTGGGGCTGACTTCGGAGGGCATTACCCTTAACAGCTACTTTGTTGACCACCCGGAAATGGTGCTGGGTGAGATTACAACGGAAAGTACCCAGTACGGCAAGGAAGAATGTACGGTCATTCCGATTCCGGATGAGGATCTGGGAGACCAGCTGCATGAGGCTGTGCAGCATATCGGG